>Ga0315288_10005068_pt1 | contig 16769 bp, 27 predicted proteins | sample YL17G11_20_MG_FD_203454 | JGI IMG/M metagenome (GOLD analysis project Ga0315288, IMG submission 203454) | Sediment microbial communities from Yellowstone Lake, YNP, Wyoming, USA - YL17G11_20 | ecosystem: Environmental > Aquatic > Freshwater > Lake > Sediment | place: USA: Wyoming | collected... | reverse complement strand
GCGGCGCATTTTGATCCGGAGGTGTAGGAGGAAGAGGTAGAGGCTCTTGAATATTTCTCGACCTGAAGTAGTCAGCCCGGGACTCTGCTTTCTGCCGCCTCCAGTATTCCGAATCGGCTTTCGCCTTCTCTCTGACATCTTTCAGTCGGTCAATATCGGCCTGAAGCGCTGCCGGATCGGGCGCAAGGTCAACTTTCCCTTCCGGTAGTGTTCCTGTGTCCACAATAGCCGTGGCCACGATCGTCGTTATGGGAACTTCTGTGGTGATTAATTCTTCCATGATACGTCCTCCTTTTCAGGGTTTTCTGGGCTATGGCACAGCCATTCCCGTGTCGGTCTGCCTAGTAAATCGGCGGTATTGCCACTCATGGACCGCACAAAACGGCCCACGGGTCTACATGAAATTTCCATCCACTTCCAGAGGTGGTGTCGATGATCTTTGTTCTTCTTAATGTCGTTGTCAGGGATAAGGGGCCTGTACCAGTTGCCACTGTCATCCATGGGGCATCCGGCCAGGATTATTCTCGTATAATCGAAGGATAACGCGATCTTGAAAGCCAGGTTCGCGCTTGTCCCATTCCATCCACCCCTGCCATTCCTGATCCATCGGATATCGAAGTCATAGCAGCCAGGATTCCAGGCGTGTTTCAGGACCGCCTTTGGGATCCTCTTCGCCACTGCCTGCATATCTGGAAGGTGAGCGTCACCGGCGGCAAAGTGCTGAAACGGATGAGGACAGACCAGGGCCGCATAATTCACGCACATGGTGTCATACTCCACAACCCCCTCGGCCATGCCGTAGAAAGCCTCGATGTCCTGAAACAGATTCGACCCATCCCCGAGGATCAGGCAGACGTCCTTTTCAGGCTTCGGCTTGAGCTTCATGTAGTCGTCAATGATAGGCATGGCGTACCAGTCGCCCTTGACGATCTTTGTAGGAAATATGGTGTTATTCGAGATGACCTTATTCATTTATCTGGCCATTTAATGAGCATCTTTGTCTTGGTCTTCTGTCTTTTGTCTTTCTTTATCACTTTCCGTATCGCATAATTTGGAGGCCCAACGGTGAACAGAATTTCATGATGCTTACTCCTACCGTCTAACTTCCGTCGGCGTGTCGCTGTGATGACTTCCTTATCGTTGACGATCTCGGTCGCCTTCTTTGCTCCCTTCCCATAAACGATTTCTGCCAATGCTGAAAAACGCCCGTATGGAATCATTAAACTCCTCCCTCTGATGGTTTCCCCATCATCATCGCCGTGTACCCGCTCATGCTCTTGACCTTGTGCGCTTGAGGATCGCGGCTAAACTCAAGCCAGGCCTGATAGTCCGAAGCCCTCCATACCGGACCCTGCTCCGTCTCAGGAAAAAACCAGTGACCTTTACAGTCAAGAGGGCATCCAGCCAGAATGATTTTCTGATAACCCAGTGCCAGGCACGCATAGACCGAGAAAAGGGCCGTCGATCCATGCCATGATTGCTCATCCGGACTCCAAAGTTCGATTTCATCTATGATCTCCCAATCAACGTCGAAACCACGGCATTCTCCGAGGGTGTGCCGGATAGGGAAGTCTCCCCTATTTTTCTTGGGAAGATGCTCGGCCCACCAGATGCAGGGTTCTCCGTCAACATTCGCCCAGTGAAGAACATCTCCTGGGTAGAAACCGACCGAACGTCCAATAGCCATGACGTCATGCGGGATCCCCCAGGATAGAAACGCCTCGACATCTCCGGGGAGTGAGCGTCCATCGCCAGTGATAAGCACAACACCTTCTCTCCGAACCGGAAGTCTCTTTGCTTCATGAATTTCTACCCTCATCACTCACTCTTTGTTTCCCTCTGAGGAGGCGGCGGGTCCATCGGGAGCCCAGCCTTCAATCTCTGCAACTGTGTAAAGAGAATTTCAGCCTGTATCTCCGCCTGTTTTGCTTCACCCTCGAGTTTCTTCTGTGCTATGATTTGCTCAGGTGGAGGTGGAGGTTGAGCAGGAGGCTTTTCCCCTTCCTGGGCCTCATCAGCCTGTATCTGAGGCGGAAGCAAGAGTTTCAAGCGCTTCTGGATCTGGTCTGCACCGGGCCAATCCATATTTTTTACGAGTAGATCAGCCATCAAGGGTCCAGACGCCGGAACGACTTTCATGAACTCGAAAATATTCGAGGCAGATTCTTCTCGTTGCGTCGTGTAGGAAGGCCCAATGCTCACCTGAACGTCATACTTTCCAACGGTGAGATCGAAAAGTTGCTGTTTTCCTTGCTCTTCGAACTGCTGATTAACGGGAACAAACTTGTCGGTTCCGTCCCTGTTCAAAATCCTGACGATCCTCGGCGTATCATAGATTTTAGGGATGAGATCCACCAAAACGCGCCCGGCATAGCGCAGGGCGCGCGCCAGGTTGTCGTAATAGGCGAAATTGGCAACATCCCCCTCTCTCTGCCTTGCCACGATTGCCCGTCCGGATTGTTCATTGCTCTTTTTCCCCAAAGACGCGAGTTGAAGCCCGGTCGTGTCGTGCAACTCCTGGTCGGCCATCATAATCTCAGCTTGAATTCCTGTGTTTGCTGAAATAGGATCGGATCGTTTAGGCATTAATGTGGGAGCCGATGGATCAGCTTCATACGGCAAATAGGGATAATTCTTTTTATTGGCATTTTCCCAAATCTTCTGATAATTGGCGATCATCCGTGCCGATACGAGGTACGGTGCTTTCGGAGCAAGAGAGATCATTTCCGCAGAGGAAGACCGGGAGTAGTTATAGAGCCTTTGAGCATCTTTAGCGTTTCGGATGACTCCCCTGTAGAAACTATGCCCTTCAATGGTGGTCTCTTTCCCGTAGACCATGACGATGGGAATGTACTTCCCGGGCCATTCAACTTCTTTCTCAAGCAGTTCGTTGGAGTTGACTTTGTACCACATGAGTTTGAAGCTATCGACCTGACGATCTTTGATGACCTTCCATCCGAACGGAGCCAACTTCTCAACATCCGGCTTCATCTCAGTCACATAGATATTCCCTTCTGCGTTCTGGACAAGATAGATCGTCTTCTTGATCGATTCCTTCTTCCAATATTCGGCGATCCGGATGTTCTTCTCATCCCCCCAGTAGGCATTTTCATCGTTCTTGCCTTCAAACGAAGTCAATCCTGCTTTTGGGTACTGCCTTTTAAACTCATCCCGTGATAATTTCTCCGTCACAAAACAGAATTGAGCATCAGACCTGTCAAAATTCTGAGACATGGGGTCCCAGAGCACGGTAAACGGGTTTTTGATCCGCTGAATGACAATGTCCTGCTCGAAAACATCGTCATCCGTGTACTTCGTGCCGATCCTCCAGGCCCCGAAGCCACAGTCGATTGCGCTTTCAACCGCCGTGTCATAAGCCGTCTCTGCATCGCTCTGTACTTCTATGTTTCTAATGAGGCCCGTGAATATCTCAGCCGTCTTAGGATCGGCCTTGCTGTCCACCGGCTTGACCTTGATAGCTGGTTCATTTTGACGGATATCCCCGGCCACTTGATCGCAGAATGTAGGTATCTTGTTGATAATAAGACATGGCCTTCCATCAGATTCTCGGTCAGACTGAAGATCAGAAGGCCACTGCTCTCCCTTCTTGAATCTCAGGTCATCAAGTGCTTCCGTGTAATCCGCATCCACCGCATCTGAGGCTTCCCTGAATCGTTCCTTGACTTCTTTGAGAAGATCCTGCTCGTTCATGCTCCCATCCATGCAGTAGCTGACTTTCCTAGCCGAAGAGTAGGCGTTTTGAGCTTGATTAAGGGTGAGCCCTGAATGAAACTCATCCCCGTTGCCAGAATCCTAAAGGCGTCCGCCCCGTGGCTCGACCAGTCGTGAAGAGGGCAGTCCCTGTACGTTGCCAGCTTTTCGGAGTATTCTTTACGGTAGGCTTTAAGAGCCTGGATACCAGGGTCACATTTCGTTTCGTCAAAATAGCACCGGGGCAGGATAGCTCTCGCCGATTGAATCCCGTTCATCACGTCTCCACGCGGAACAACATCGAAGCTGATACCTAGAGCCCGAGCAATCTCAGCGCATGATTTGCCACTCGATATATTCCTAGCTTCGGCATCGTGAGGGGCCAAGTGCTGGCCGTAAACATAGGGCTTTTCTTTGAGGACCCTCACATAGTGATCAATCCCGTGCCCATTGTCTTCATGGTAATCGATGAGATGGATTTCTCCACCAGGGATGAGTTGAAAGAACCAGATGCACGTTGAATCGTCAACCCCGAGATCCCAGGCGGTATGAACCGGGATCACAGGATCGTATGGGACGCTGCAAATCCTTTTCTCGTTCGTGGCATCCTGGATCAGTGGACCGTAGTAAGCCCCGATGAGAGCTGCTTCAAAGCTACATTCAAACTCCTGTTCGTATTCCTCGGCACTTTGTGTTTGTCTGGTATTCGCAAGCTCAGCGGGATCAAGAATGTTTGTCTGAGAGGCTTTATACATTACCCTCAGCCAGCTTTCTGGGTCTTTGATCGAATCCTCAGCCCAGAGCTTCCAAAAGTGGTTATGTCCCTTGGGAGTCCCGATGAATAGCGCCCATCCTTTCCGATCAACAAGCGCGGGACGGATTATCTCAGAAAAGCAATTAGGGGCTATCTGGGCATACTCGTCAAAAACTACTGCATCCCAGTATGGTCCACGAAGTGAATCAGGATGATCAGCACCAAGAAGAGTGATGCTTGATCCATTTTGAAGTTCAATTTTTAGGTCTGAGCGATTGATCTTTATACCAGGGACACAAGAGGAGTAATGGAGAAGATAGTCCCAAGCGATGTTCTTAGCCTGGTTCCTGAACGGTGCGATATAGGCCCCATGCCAACGCTGTCTCTTGGTAGAAAGAGCCCACTTCAGCAAAAGATTGATCATTAACGTGGACTTTCCGAAACGACGATGGCAGATCAGGACTGAAAATCTTTTGATGGATTTTACGATTTGCTCTTGATACGGATGAGGTCTAAATGGGACCGTTATGGTCTTCTCCATTTTCCCCTTGCCATGTGAAGCGAAAGGTCCCAGAGATTTCCCCTGGTAACCCTCCATTTAAAGAACCAGAATCTCCAACTTCACTTAGCCATCTAGCAGCTTGAACATTTCCAAACTTGGCTTGCCTAAACATTGCCCTTACCATTTCAAGCTTATTTTTCGCTTTTGTGACAGCATCAGGTTCATTGCCAACTCGGTGCACAATCTCACAAAGCCTAAGCTGCTTCTTAGGAGCTCCATGAGGATTTCCTGACTGTCCCTTTTTCCATGGCATTGTAATTTAGTCTGTTAGCAATAGATTATAAGAATAGTGTGAGGCCAAACTTAGGAGGAAGTAAAGTAATTTGATGTTAGATATGTTTATTTAGCAAGATCGGTTTTGGTGGTTGAAATGAGGGTAATCTTGATAGGAGTCTGAAGATGGATCTCTTCGCAGGTCTGAAAAGAGGTTTTGCAAGCGTTACACAATCGAATCCGGAGAACAGAAAAATCGAGTTTGACCGTTCTCACGACGCTAACATCTTCACTGTTACAGAATGGACATTTCATGTTTTCCTCAGCATCACTCCGATGCAGAACTTAAGTCTTGTGAAGAATGGCAACGCGACAAGCACCTGAATAAAATTCTCTGGGTTGAAGTCCGAGATCTTCTTCCGGGCGATCTTTCTTAGCGCCTTCGCTTTCTTTTCGCTCATGTCTCGATCCTGTAAACAATCGAGGCCCCTCCCCACTTCCGGTCAAGGGGAATGAGAGGCCCGGCCTTCTCAAGCCATCCTAGAAATGCCTGAAGGCGCTCAGGTTCATAGGAGATCTTACCATCCCTCAGCGCCAGGGGGATCCTCTGGGTCAGATCCTTGATCATGTCATCCGAGCTTGCCCAAGCCATGTCCGTGCTCTGGTAGGTGAGCTTGTACCCGTTCTCAGAGCAGAACCGCTCGAAGTCCCATGGGTTGAGGTGATGAAGATCAGTCTTTGACATAACGGCCCCGATCATGTTCAGAACCATCCAAACAAATCCACGGGGATTGATGAACCCAGGGGAAGAGGTAATTACGTCTCCACCAGGTAGCAACAGGTTCTGAATAACCCATCCAAGCTCAACAAACGGCTCATTAAGGTGTTCAATAACGCCCTGCATAGCAATCCTTTGGAATTTCCCTTCCATGGCCTTGTAGGGCATCCAGAGGAGAATGTCGGTAGATTCTGGAAACTTCTCATGAGCCTTCCTGATTGCTTCCATCGAGTAGTCAATCCCGGTGCATCCCCCTCCGGCCTGCCAGATCATGGACGTAAGATCACCTTCCCCACATCCGATTTCAAGCACATGGCGCCCGGCCCACGGCTCCCCCATGGCCAGGATCATCTCCCTCTCATTCTGCCCGTCCGAGAACCACGCAGTAGGCCCCTGAGAGTGCATTTCGTCATATTTGGCCCTCAGCCCCTCATTATCCTGTGGGGACGCCCCAGAACTCGCATCTTGAGCATCCAGGGAGGTCTTTTCTGTCTCCCCTAATATGGTGCTTAAGGTATCGTCTACGTTTGGCTGAGTTCCATGCTTCTTCGAGTGAAATTTCTTTGATGTTTCCAAGTCTCAAGTCTCCTTTCGGGTCGAACCGGACGCATAGGCTGATGTTGCCATAGCGGTCAATGGCCAGGTGGGTCAATAGGTCAAGGCAGATGCCTATTTCGGGGATGGTAACTTTCCGCTCGTAACCATGAGATCCATCAGGCGAGTGTAATATTCTTTTGGCAACGGTACCAGGTAAATCTTCCCACCTCTCCGGATGATCCACTCTTCCGAGGAGGCGATATACCATTGAAGGTTTTCGGCTCCCCTTTTTGACAATAAACTCTTTGACGGTTTCAAGTTGTTCCCCCTTCTCCGGATCATCCTGCACCACCGAAATGGTCAGGGTTTCAAGGTTGTCTATGAGTTCGTCACCCTTCTCTAAAAGAAGTTTCCCGTTAGTGTTAAGGCAACGGATACGACCGTAAAGAAGGCGAGCAGCGTCACCAAAATGAGGGTATAAAAGTCCTTCTCCGTTGTCATGCATCTGAACAACGGTTCCCATAGGAACCTGTCTTGCAATCTCTTCAACCATTTCATAATCCATATCCCCCCAATCGCAGAGTTCAGGATACTCCCTCTCCATCTTCCGACGGCCGCACATCCAGCAGGACTTGTTACAGCGGGATGTCAGTTCAAGGTGTAGGAAGTTAAACACTTCGAAACCCCCTGAAGTTCGTGTCGCCCTCTAAATAAAGTTTATCTCCTTGTTTACAAGTTAAATGTTTTCTCTTGTTGAAATAGTTCTCAATTAGCGTATCATTCGCAATCCAGAGTTGACGGTGAGCCTCCTCCGTCGAGATGTCCATGAAGTTGACAGTAAAGAGGTCGGAGTTCTTGTGCTTCACCTCATAAAAGTCTTCAGGCCCTTCGAGAAGTCCCTTTTCTTTTGCCTCTTCGTACAACCGACACCCGGGATACGGCGTCACCGGCCTGATCGTCCTCAGCTCGTGGCACGGGTCGTACTTCTTCAGAAACTTGACCGCTTGCCACAAGTTCTCCGCCGTGTCCCCCGGGAAGCCCCAGATCAGGTTTAAGCCCGGGCTTATCCCCGAACGCAGGGTGGCCTGGACTCCGCTCTCGATCTGGTTCAGGGTCAACCCTTTTCCCATCTGGTTGAGGAGCTTCTGGCTTAAGGATTCGATCCCGTAATTGATGTACTCGCACCCAGAGCTCCGCATCAGTCTGAGTGTATCGGTCGTCGCGTAATTTAATCGACCATTGCAGTCCCATTTGATCCTGAAAGGCAAGTTTAACAAAGCCTCGCATATGTCCCCTACCCTCCTTTCCGAACTCATCAAGAGCTCATCCGAAAACTGAAAGTGTGTAATTTGTGCCCGATCATGAAGCCACTTGATCTCTTCCATAATCGCCTCTACTGCCCTCTCGTGAAACCCTTCACGCATCCGGTAGCAGAAGGAACAGGACCATTTGCATCCGCGGGAGGATAGCACGGGAAAACAAAAGTCGGTCCGGCTCGACGTCGGCCACCGGATGAGTCGATAAACATTGAGAGGGAAATCCTCGTAAGTATTGACCGGCGTCTCGTCCGACGTGCATGGTACGCCCAGAACGATTCCCTTCTTGTTTCCCGCCGCAATCTCACAGATTGCGCTCTCCCCATCGCCAACGACAACCGTGTCCGCCCCGAGCTTGTTCATGAACCAGTCCGGTTCCGCCGCCGGTCCGTGGCCTCCCAGAACGAAGTTAAATTTATCTCTTCTCTTTGTTTTTCCAACTGCTTCTGCAATCTGTTTAGCCTTAGCATATTGCCAATACCCCGCCACAAAACCCAGGCCGACAATATCCCAGGGATGAGCATTAACCACATGAGTCAAAGCCTCCTCGCTGCCATGGTGAATATCCTGAAACCAGAACCCAACGGTGTGCCCAGCCTTCTTCAGCGCACCATAGAGATAGAATAAGTGCTGAGGGAAGAAGGGAATGTGGGAGCCATTGTCGTAGGAGATGAGAAGGATTTTAGACATTTTGTGTTGCTTCTACCTTCCTCTCCACTCTGTCCGCCGTCCGCTTTTCAAGCCACATCAAAGCTTCTTCAAGCTTTGTAATGGCGATGGAGTTTTCGCGGCACCGAAACTTCCCATTCTGCCACTTCTCATTGAGGAATGTCAGGCGATGGATCAGAACCCGCAGAACCTCTTCATTGGTTACTCCATCCGTTTTTGACCCATCAAGGGCCATCCGATAAAACTGGAGATGATCTCCTTCTGCTGCATTCAAAAACGTATCCATTTCGTAATTGTGACAATCATCTAAGCATTTCATAAATCCCTCCTTTTTTGAATTCTCATCTCCTACGACTCCTCCCAATACCGTAGCTTTTTCGCTACCGATTGCTCGATGTCTTTGATGAACTTCCGGCCATCCCCAAGACATTCAGACACGGCTCGGCATTCTTTTATCAAGTGTTCGAGTCCTTTCCGTTCCAGGCTCGCGGCCTGGTCCGATCCGTAATAGGCTCGGTCAAGAGTGATGTGCTTTTCAATCGCCGTCGCCCCCAGAACCACCGCAATGATCGAAGGCCCCACCCCTACATCATGGCTTGAGTATCCCACGGGAGGGCCAAACTTGTCGAGCAGAGTCTTGACCATCATGAGGTTTGTAGCCTTGTCCTCGATAGGGTAAGCGGCGATGCAGTGCATCAGAGTGTAAGGACAGTCTCGCCTCTGGAAGATGTCCACAACCTTCTCTATATCCTGCATGGTGCACATGCCGGTCGAGATGAAAGTGTGCTTTTTGCGGTCTGCCACGGCTTTGAGAAAGTCGCAGTGGGTAGCCATCGCGGAGGCGACCTTGTTGTGCGGGAGATCGTATTGATCGAGGAATTCAAGGCTCTTTAGATCCCAGGCCGACGCGAACCAGGGCATCTTGATCTGTTTGCAATACTCGTCGATCAGGTCATACTCATCCTTCCCGAACTCAAGCCCCATCTTCTGTTGACGTGTCGTGGTTCCCCATGGGCTCTTCCGAGGGGAGTCAAGTATTTCTTTGGAGTAGACCGTGTCTATATCGCGCTTCTGGAACTTGACGTAATCGGCCCCGCAGTCCTTCGCCATCTTGATCATCTGCTGCGCGATCCCGATGTCTCCGTTGTGGTTGGTCAAATGCCCACTTCGGCGATTATTTCGACGGAGTTATTGGGCATTGGCATCACCTCCTTTGAACCTTCCAAAATCGTCTCTCAACATCATCTTGACCGTTTCCCTTTGGTGATAAGACTGATGCGCTGAGAGAGTTTTAAGTTCTAAGTTATCGAATCTGTCATCATCTCGGATACCATTTTTGTGATGAACAAATTCTCTCCTCTCCAAATATCTCCCGAGATGAGATTCCATGACGAGTCTTGCCCTTTTGACGTATCCTTTTCCCATTAAATTTCTAAATGGATGGTCAGGTGAATAGACGTAAACATACCCATTGCACTTGATCTTTCCACCTTTCCAACCGTATTTATTCCCTATTGGGCCGCCTTTCATGCTCATTCACCACCTCCACCAGATTCCCGCTAGGATCGCGGATGAAGAAAACTTCCAAGTTCTTTTTTTTCCGATATGCGACCGGCTGATATACGACCTGAATCAGATCCCTCCAAATCATGTCCATGGCTCCGGTTTGATTCACCGTGATCGCAACATGGGGCTCCCAGTCTCCCTCGACCAGCTCAATCCGGTTGCCCTTGTGATCCTCCATTTTCACGATCTTCAGAGGCTTGCAGAGCCATGTTTCTCTCGAACGTGAGATCACTCGAAACCGGAAGTACCGGTAAAACGGTATCGACTCCTTCAGGCTCTTGACCTGGATCCCCGTGTGCCTCAGGAGGCCGCTCAAAGACGACCTGCTCGACAACTTCCTTGACGATCTTGATCCCTTCAAACAGCACCTCCTCCTCGATGTTGAGTTGTGGCCCTATTTTGATCCAGCGCCGGCCAGTGTCAACAACCTGCACACCACGTTCAAGACAGAGCTCATAGACTCGTTTAGCTTCGAATGGATAATCAAGGACAAGGCCGGCCATGAGGCCTTTGCCATGGACCTTGACAGGCAGGCTTGAGAGATCATCGTGCATCAACTGACCCAGCCATGCAGAGCGGTCAATCAGATCCTGCTTCTTGATTTCTTCAATCACCGCACACCCCACGGAACACATGAGCGGATTGCCTGAGTGCGTTGAATGCAGATGCCCAAACTCTTTGACCGCGTCACTCTCAAGAATCTCTTTAGACCCCAGGAGCGCAGAGAGAGGCAATCCCCCGCCGCACAGTTTGCCGATAGTCACCAGTTGAGGCTTGAGCAGAAACAAATAGTGCTGATAGGAAAAGAGCTTTCCGGTCCGCCCGAAGCCGCCCTGGATCTCGTCGATGCACAAAGGGATGAAGTCGAACTCTTTCTGAAGACTCACTACCCGGGTGATCGTCGGGTCTATCTTGTGGAACTGACCGGACGGCGCGTGATAGGGCTCCATGATCATCATGGCCGTGCTGTGCGGGGTTTGACCAAACCGATTCTCTCCCAGCTCAGGGTAGATCCCCATCTCGTGCCATGACATCTTGCCAGCCATGATCATCGAGCCGAGAGTCCATCCGTGCATCTGGTCAGACTGGGGATGATCCTTGCCAACTTCATCCGGATCTATCAGGCCACCCCAGACATTCGGCTTTCCGGTGTAAGCGCGGCATGCGCGCCACGCCGCCTCACAAGCCTCTGCCCCCGTGGAGAACAGGGCCACAGACTCAAAACCCGTAAACTCCTTGAGCATGTCGATGTACCGATCGCGCCATTTGTCCACCCTAGACTCCGAGTAGGAACAGAACGTCTCAACTCGTGCCAGGGCTGCCCGTATTATCGGTGAACTAGCCCCCAGTATTGCCGCAAAGATACCTCCTGCTGTTAAATCGATCATAAAATTACCCCTTTCCCTTTCATGTTCCACGCCCATCTGGCGTATTCAAGATCATCTTCTGTGTCGATCTCAATGGTTCTGGGAGTGATAAAGGACAAAATCCTCTCTCCCCACTTCGGGCCAAAGAGAATATCCACATAGCCATTGCCACGGTATGTCTTGGCAACTAACTGGTTCGGAAGGTTTGCCACCTGCATGAAACAGCCGATAGGCTTAAGTTCCCCCTCCCTGATCTGGAAGCACTTGTACGCGCTCTCCACCATCTCCTCTACCGACCGGAGAGAATCAGCCCGACCTCTGTAGGCCAGCATCTTTTGGATCGCTATCTCGATAAAATACTCGTTGCGAAATGGCGTAGTCGGCCTGAGAAAAACGCACATATCACACGGATAATGCTGGTAAAAGTGGATCAACACATCTTCATCGGTCGCCGTATCCGAGGCCAGTTCCGGAGGCCTGAGTAATGCCAGGGCCCCCAGTGATTCAGCGTGGCGCGCATACTCCTCGCTGTCCGTGCTCACGACGACAAGCTCAATCCCTTTGCATCTCTGTGCTGCCTCGATGCTCCACTGGATCAGAGACTTTCCGCCAATCTCCTGCAAGTTCTTGTCTTTAATGCGCTTTGAGCCAGCACGGGCAGGGATAATGGCATAGATTTTTTGTTGTGAATTTGTTGTCAGAGTCATTTTAAGGCCTCCATCACGTCCTCCACACTTTTCGCGACAAACGCGATACCCCCCTCAAAATTAATCCACTCGATGAATCGCTCCTGCCTCTCCGTGAGCTTCCCGCTCTTGGTCTTGACCTCGATGCCGAGCATTCTGCCTTTATAAATTCCCAAAATATCCGGGCATCCTGGCGTCGAACCCAAAGTCTGAAAAACTTTCCAGTGGAAGATCCCGCGGATCTTGAGATACGCCCTAATCTCCCGAGTGATCTCCTTCTCCGACCACTGGATATTTTTGAAGAGCTGTGTCATTGTCCGTTTCTCCTGCAGCAGCCATCTTGTGATCAATAATTTTTTCTCTCCGCCTGATGTACATTTCGGCTGCCTCTTTGAAATTTGACGGTTGAAGAAAACCCCAACAGTGAACCCCTCTCTCTGATATTTCTTTCACTTTTACTATCCTGTGATGCTTGTACTGAAATTTATTCAACGGTGGGTCGTGTCCGGGAATCGGGTATTTATCATGCAGTTCCATGAGTTTTAGGTAGGTTTCCTCATGCGTAAGTTGTTTGGAAAGGAGCTTACTCAAAAACGAAAGACACTCGAAACCCATTTTTTTGACTTCTATGTTTTCCATCCTTCTTTCACAGCCTCCTTGATCCAGTCTGGTGGTTTATCTTCTGGTTGTTTTGATTGAGTATTTTGCGCAGTTTCCTCAATCGGTTTATCCACCCTGTTCAGCCATCTCACAGCAAACGCGTGTGTCAGTTTTCTCCCTTTGCCTTTAGGGGTAAGTAAAAATCCCTTCATCTTCTGGATCTCGGTATCCACATCGATCCAGGCATAAATTTCTTTAAGCTGAGAAATGAAATCAGGAGAGGAGGCGCACAAGCGCGAAGACTTCTCTTCTGTTTCTGTTTCTGTTTCTGTTTCTGTTTCATCGTCGAGTGCTCGTCGAGTAGTCGTGAGAACTTCACGAGGTAGTTGCGAGTGTTCGAGAATATTGGCAGGAGGCTCGGGATTCTTAACAGTTTTTGAGGGACGATCAATAGATTGATGCTTTAAAAAGTTGGGAATGTAGTAATATTGTTCACCATTTGCATTATAAGCAAGAACCCTATGAAGTTTTTGAAGTTCATCTAATGCCTGAGAAACCTGTTTTGGCCCTATTTTATCGTCATACGGAAACAACTGAGCCTTCAGCCAAAGCGGATGTCCTTTAACAGCTCCATAATCGTCTGATACAGTCCAAAGTCCGATATAGAGAAGCCTTGCCATAACCGATATTCCCGCGAGCTTCTCATCACTCCAAAATTCAGGCTTAATTGATCGTGTTCTTGGCATGAGTTCCTTTCCTCAGAATCGCCACATAGTCATCGTGCGTCAGGCCAAATCTCTCAATGAGTGCCCATCTCGCGAGCCCTTCCTTGTGCAGACGCCGTATCTTTGCCTTAGTCACTTCGGGGATCCTGCAGGCCCGCGTCGTCACAACTGGCCCCTTATCTCTTCCAAGAAGTCGAGGATGATCGCCCGGCGAAGAGCCTTGAACATTACGGTGGTTTTTTCCGGCATTGTCTCCTGGCGCTGGACGGTTGGGAGAAGTTTCTTCTTTGTTGGTTTGGCCTGGGCGCGATAGTATTTTTCGCTACAAGGTTTCGAACAGAACTTCGAACGACCATGTCTGGGTTGGGCGCATTGAAGACATTTTGTTTCAACGCTTTCAGTCCCGTCAATATTAATGGCTCCCTTATCCTTTGCGCGCCTCTCGTGATGATGCCCTCGATATGGTACCTTTCCGCAAATAGGGCATAGTTTTTTATCCTCATCTTTTTTTTCTTCTTCTGGCATTCTTTCCTCCCTTCCGCAGCTCAGGCATTTGAGCCTGGCCGGGTCTAAAGAGTGGCCCTGGTCGAAAATCATCGAGCCGCTGCAATAACGGCACTTCATTCCACTTCAACCTCCCTCAACTTCTTCTCCAAGTCTTCGGAGGATGTTCATCACGCCTCCGCCACCGGTTGCCCCAGACACCTGTCAAACACGTCAAGAGCCTGCTCAGCACAGGAGCACTCAATCGCCTTGACGGCCGCCCCATCCCACACAAACACGAACCAGTCGCAGAAAGAGCCCTTGTAAATTCGCACAATCCTTGTGCCCAATTCAAAAGCCATCACAAGCTGTAGGTTATTCGAGTCTTCCGTAGAATTCTTTGAGGATAGCAATTTTCTTGCCCCTGGTGGCATGACCTTTGCGGATGGTCATTTGAACATGCTGCCGCGTTACATCAAACTTCTCGGCAATGGAAGAAAAGGTTATCCCGCGGCGGAACATCTTCACTCGGATTTCTACCCACTCTTTTTCTGTCATGGATTATCTTTAGCAAATTTCTCGCCATTTGTCAAGTTAATTTTAAAGAAATATTGGCATAGTTATTGCTTATAATACTCTGAAAATTATTTTGCCTTTAGCAAATAAAACACTTGACAAGGAAATTAGTTCGTGGTAAGGTTTAAATCATCATGGACACTCCCTCTCCCAAGTCGCAGATCCCCCTCAACCCTGAGAGCTTCGGCTCAGTGACGGGAAGGCAAAGCGGATCAGGCGCGTCGTAACTTAGACACTTTGGGAGTCAATCGCAAACGGCTGAGATGCCTGGCGAGGGATAGGTAGGAGCAGGACAACGCTAGAAGTTTGAAGGGAGGTGAAAGAATGGCAAAGCAGAACGGGAACAACGGCACGAAAGAAGAACGCTGCAAGGAATATCTGAAGTGCATTTTTACCGAAGACGAGAAGAAAGAAATGGGATCGAAGCTCGCTCAGTGTTTCCAGGAGTGCGCGGATGCTGAAGGACGACTCAAGTCGGTGGCCACTCAAATCAAATCTGAGATCGCAGCGAAAGAGGCGGAAATGGCGTCCCTCGCTGAGAAGGTGCGGTCCGGCTACGAGCACCGAAACGTTGATTGTCTCAAGAGCCTCGATTACAGGCTGGGGACCGTGACTATCACTCGCCTCGATACCGGAGAGGTCATGCGAGAAAGGCCCATGGACGCGGAAGAGCGGCAGATGTCGCTGATGTAAGGAGAGGACAATGACCTTCAAGGAATTTCTAAAGAGGCTGATTAAAAAACACATCGTCGCAGAGTTCCCATGGGATGATCGGTGTTTTGATTGCCATGAGAAAAGCTGCGATGGATGTGAAATAAGGAGGAACCCATGAAAGAAGAATACACAGACCGAATCTCCTGGATCAACAAGCTTGCGATTGCCTTTCTATGGGTCCTATCTCTTCTTCTGTGGGTCGGAATCTTCACTAGCATCATGATCGGGATCGCTGAGTATCAGTATCCGGTCGGGACACTTTCAAAATATCAATACGAGAAATGACCATGAAACGAATCTTTTTAATTAGCCTCCTTGTTCTCCTTCTCCCGGGAATTGCCTGCGCGCAGAGATATGAACAATACTCCAAGGTCTATCTTGGATGGGCGAAACCGCTAAAGGTAATGGTCTACTTTGTCGCCACCGAAGAAGGTTGGTATCATATCGTTTTCCAGGCGCAGGCCGTTAATGACAGCGCGGCCAATGGTAACAGTGTTGTCGTCATGGTCACGGCGAAGATATTTCTCAATAGTATGAAGATCAAGGGATGGACAGAAAATGTTGACTCGAATCGGCATTACTGTAATCCGACGTTGGTTAAAGATTTGTACCTCTATCCTGGTGACTTAGTCGAGATCAAGATGAGGGCGGACTCAATGAGACCATATCCTTCACGTTCGGTCTTTGTCCTGACCGATGAAGACAGGTTTCAATTCGATGTTTCAAAATTCTGAGAAAGGAGGCTAGAAAGGATGGTACAACATGAGGTTGCTCGACCTGTTCTCGGGAATAGGAGGGTTCAGTCTCGCAGCCCAATGGGTATGGGGAGACGACCTTGAGATTGTTTCGTTTGTTGAGATTGATCCCTACTGCCAGAAGGTGCTTAGGAAGCATTGGCCTAATGTGCCTATTCATTCAGATATAAAGAGTTTTGATAGCAATAAATATGGAACAGTTGATCTTATCACAGGGGGGTTTCCGTGTCAGCCGTTCAGTCAAGCCGGGAAGCAAAGAGGCAAGGAAGATGACCGTTACCTCTGGCCTGAAATGTTTAGGGTTATTAAAGAATCGAGGCCCCGTTGGATTGTTGGTGAAAACGTTTCTAATATCGTCACGATGGAACTCAACGAAATGTTATCTGATTTGGAAAGCGAGGGGTACGAAGTCTGTCCGATTGTGGTTCCAGCTTGCGCCGTGGAAGCCCCGCATAGAAGAGATAGGATGTGGATTATTGCCAACTCCTTTAGCGATGGAGCCGGTAGGATTGCTCCTCTCTCATTCCAAGAGGGATCATTCTTATGGAAGTCTTACGGAATATATGATTCACGAACATGGCTTAAAACCAACGGCGGCATTGATAGAGAAAATGATGGGATTCCCCGAGAATTGGACAGAATTAAATCACTCGGAAACGCCATAGTGCCACAGGTGGCAGAGCAAATATTTAGGGCGATAAAGGAGATTGAAGAATGAAACGACCCATGCCACTCCTAATCCCGTGCGGGTGCAATC
>Ga0315288_10005065_pt1 | contig 16771 bp, 11 predicted proteins | sample YL17G11_20_MG_FD_203454 | JGI IMG/M metagenome (GOLD analysis project Ga0315288, IMG submission 203454) | Sediment microbial communities from Yellowstone Lake, YNP, Wyoming, USA - YL17G11_20 | ecosystem: Environmental > Aquatic > Freshwater > Lake > Sediment | place: USA: Wyoming | collected... | reverse complement strand
TCTGGCAGGTTCTCTGGTAGGCTCTCTACCAGGCTCTCTGGTAGGTGCTCTGGTAGGCTCTCTACCAGGCTCTCTGGTAGGTGCTCTACCAGGCTCTCCGGCAGGCTCTCCAGTGGGCGCTGCACTGGGCGCTCTCCGCTGACCGCTCACCGCCATCCGCTGACCTGTTCGCCCGAAGGGTTGTCCAGGGAGTCGCTCACACGTCTGCCCCTGGCATTGCCCCCTGGGTTACCACCGGGATTACCCTCCGAGCAACTCCCCGGATGCTACAGGGGTTGCCCTACCCGTGGGAGTGGCGTCGAGATTCGGATTCGCGTTCGGGCGGAATCTTGGATTGTGGCTGAGCTGCCGATGCGGCGCAGTCTACCTGGTGAGAATCAGCTTCCGCGTCTCGGAAAGACCCGGCGTCTTCAGGCTGAGGAAGTAGATTCCGGCCGGCACTGTGGGAGCGACTTCCCAGTCGCGACGGTAGTCACCGGGCGTCATCACGCCGTCGGACAGCACTACAACAATACGACCGGCGACATCACGGACGCTCAACATGACCCGGCCCTGCTCCGTGAGCTGGAACCGGATACTTGCCCTGCTCCGAATCGGGTTCGATGAGACCGTCAAAGGCTTGGCTGTGACGCCCGACTTTGCACCCTCCCCGATTCCGGTCACGGAATCGCGAATCACCGAGATGCTCGAACCGGCACTGTTCGCCACATAGACTCGGTTCTGGACCGGATTGAGAGCGAGGGCAATCGGAGTGATGCCAACTCGGACGGTCGTGGCGACTGAGTCGCGTGCACAGTCAATCACCGTCACGGTGGAATCGGCCGAGTTGCTGTACCCTGAGTTCGCACAGTAGAGTCTGTTGTTCAGCGAATCATAACACAAGGCTGACGGGCATTTACCCACGCCCACGAATGTGATGACCCTGTTTGTCGAGCAGTCAATCACACCTACGAGACCGCTAGAGCTCGGGTGCGCAGAGTATACCCGATTGTTCCGTTCGTCGTAGCAGAGAGCATACGGAGAGCGGGTTGTAGACACGTTCGTGACGACCGTGTCCCCCGCGCCGTCGATCACGGCCACCCAGGCGCCGCCGAAGGCCGCGCAATAGATCCAGTCATCAATCGGATCATAGCACATCGCCCAGGGCATGCTGCTGACATGCAGCACCGCAATGACAGTGTCCCCTGCGCCGTCAATCACGGTCACGCTGTCGTGGTACTCGTTCGCGCAGTAGACCTTGTTGTCTCGCGGATTGTAGCAGAGTACCTGAGGATTGTAGCCCGCGGCCACTGTCGCGACGACTTGGTTCGACGCACCGTCGATCACGGTCAGGTTGTTGCTGCCGGCATTCGCACAATAGACCTTGTTGTCTCGCAGATTGTAGCACAGAGCCCAAGGACCATCGCCTGCCGCGACGGTGGCAATGACTTCGTTGGTTATGCCGTCGACGACGGTCACATCATCGCCATCATAGTTCGCGGAGTAGACCTTGTTGTCCTGCGGGTTGTGGCATATGGCATAAGGTCTGCCGCCGCTCGCCGGGGTGGCGATAACCTGGTTCGTTGCAGCGTCAATCACGGTTACGTTGTTGCTGATCTCATTCGCACAGTACAGTTTGTTGCTCAGTGGATTATAGCACAGAGCGCGCGGCAGGCACCCCGTGGCAACAGTGGCCAGCAGAGAATCCGTCCGCCCGTCAACTACGCTCACGCTGTGACTGTAGTTGTTCGCGCAGAAGACCTTGTTATCATGCACATTGTAGCAGAGGGCAATGGGATACTTGCCTGCGGGCACGATGGCGACAACCGTGTCGGCCGCGCCGTCAATCACCGTCATGTCAGCGCCGTGGCGATTCGCGCAGTAGACCTTGTTGTCCTTCGGATTGTAGCAGAGAACTTCAGGAATGAGGCCCGCGGCAACAGTCGCGACGACCTGATTCGATGCGCCGTCGATCACGGTGACGTCATTGCTGCCGTTGTTCGCACAGTATACCTTGTTGTTCTGCGGGTTGTAGCAGAGGGCAGTGGGCGACCAACCTACGGCCACGGTCGCGACGATTGTGTCTGCTGCGCCATCAATTACGGTCACGCTGTCCTGGTACTCGCTCACGCTGTAGACCTTATTGTTCTGCGGGTTATAGCAGAGCGCGCATGGACTGCTGCCTGCGTTCAGCGTGGCGACGACCGTGTCGCTGGCACCGTCAATCACCGTCACGCTATTGCCGTCGTTCGAGCAATACACCTTGTTGCCTTGTGGGTTGTAGCAGAGGTCGTGAGGCTCCCTGACCGCGGGCACGGTGGCGATGACCGTGTCCGCCGTGCCGTCAATCACGGTCACGCTGCCGCCCTCCCAGTTCGCACAATAGACCTTGCCGTTCTGCGCGTTGTAGCAGAGGGCGCAAGGCCTTCCGCCGACAGCGACGGTGGCGATGACTTGTCTTGTCGTGCCGTCGATAATGGTTACGTTGTTGCCGCGGTAGTTCGCGCAGTAGACCTTGTTGTCACGTGGATTCCAGCAGAGGTCGCTCGGGTGCGACGCAGTGGGAATTCGGGCAATCTTCTGATTCGTTGTTCCGTCAATCGCAAGTACGCACTTACCGCTGTCCCCGCCGACATAAATAGTGTTGTTGAGAGAGTCGTACACCAGACACTGCGGATAGGTCAGACCGCCGAACGAATCCGGCAGGTAGATTGTCGTCTCCAGCCATTGCGCGTGCGCAGAGGTTGTCCCGATGGCGGAGAGGATAACCAGCGAGAGGCACCAGGGCAGTGCCCGCCGTGACCGCGTTTTCACCCGACCCATCGTTTGACTATAGGTCGGATTGCGCCGACTGTCAAGGGGAAGGACGCACGACGCTTTACGCTCTACGCCGTACGCGTGAAGCCGAACGCTCGCACTTCGTTTGCGGGACCGCTGAGCAGAAATACCTAAACTCTAAGTTCGAAATCCGAAATGAATCCGAAATCCAAACCAGGTCCCCGACCCCGAGCGAGAATCAGCGCAATCTGCGAAATCTGCGGATTGGTTCCCGAGATTCCCTGGCGCACTTGGCGTCTTGGCGGTTAGTTTCCGATTCGGTGGTCTCGATTCCGGGTCGGTGTTCATCTGTGTTCATCGGTGGTTACATTCCTGCTTGCGCGGATAGTTGACTTGCCCCGGCATGAGCGTAGTATTGTTCGGTCTCTGGACAATTGGAGGACATTATGAAAACGGTAATTCTGGTTGCATTCTGTATGGTGGCAGTGGCCTCGGCGCAGGCCCCGGTGTTCGACGTTCCGGTTGCGATTCTGGCGAACGGCAGTCCGATTAACGTGGGCTACGGCGGGAATGCCTCGCCGTTTATGGTGGACTGGAACTGCGACGGCAGACAAGACCTGTTGCTGGGCCAATACGATTCAGGGAAGATTCGCTTCTACGCGAATACCGGCGCGGACTCGAACCCGGTTTTCGGCGACTACGTTTTTCTCCAGGCCGACGGCGCGGACATCTCGGTCAGCTCGGGCTGATGCCAGGGCGCAACGGTCGCAGTTTGCGACTGGAATGAAGACACGCTTCAGGACCTGGTGGTCGGCGAACGCCTCGGGTATCTCACGCTCTTTCTCCGGACCGAAACCGGCGCGCTGACCAACGCGGGCCGGATTCAGTCGAACGGCATCGACATCATGACCAGTAACAATTCCTGGCCCCGGGTCTGCGATTGGAACAACGACGGCCGCAAAGACCTGCTGGTGGGCCAGGAAGGCATCGGCCTGCCGTGCAACGTCTTTGTCTACCTGAACCAGGGCGCGGATTCCGCGCCGGTGTTTGCGGATTCGACGCCGATTCTGGTCAACGGCATACCGATTAACAGCTATCGCTGTGCCCCGGTGGCGCAGGACCTGGACCTGGACGGCAGGAAGGACCTTGTGCTCGGCGAGTGGTACAGCTCGGTCCGCTTCTACCGGAACGTGGGTACCGATTCCAACCCGGTCTTCACCGGCTTCGTGAATCTCGTGCCGCCGGACCCGGACAGTTTTCTGAACGGCAACCCGCCCCGCCTGTGCTTCGCGGACTGGGATGGCGATACGCGTCAGGACATGATTACCTGCGACTATTACGGGTCGGTGTTCCTGCGCCGGAATATCACGCCGACCGGAGTAGATGAGAGGTGGCCGGTGGCCGGAGGTCGGTGCCCGGTGATTGGTTGGGGCCCGAACCCGGTGACGGACGAAGCCCGATTTGACATCGCGCTGGAAAGACCGGGACCGGTGCGCGTGAGTGTTTTTGGCGCTGACGGGCGCGTGATAGCGACGCCGTTCCAGGGTTCTGCCCGAGCCGGGAATCTGCGCGTAACCTGGCGTCCCGATGCGCTCGTACCGACCGGAGTCTACCTAGTCTCGATCCGCGTCGGCGCGACCTGCCGGACCCGACAGATTCAGGTGCTGCGCTAGCGGCATAGTGACCAAGTGGCCAAGTGGTCGAATGGTCTAGTGTAAGGAGACAAATGAAGAAACCGGCATTAGCGATGCTGCTGATTGCGCTGGGTGTTGCGTACGCGGACTGGTCCTGCATCGGACCCTTCGGCGGGGCGGTCTACTCCGGGGCAATCAGCGCGAGTAATCCGCAGGTGATCTATCTTTCGCCGAAGAGCTACCCGACGCCGTTGCTGAAGTCCACCGACGGCGGGGCGAACTGGACCCAGACCGCCCAGCTCGGGTACATGGGCTTCCGCGTCGCGGTGCATCCCACCGACGAGAATAATGTGATTGCCGCGACCGGCGCGCTGTATAAGTCAACCAATGGCGGCGGGAGCTGGACGTATCAGAACGTGCCCGGCGGCTGCTATGCGCAGGACGTGGCGTACAGCACGCTCGACCCGCAGAAGATGCTGGCGGTCGGCTACGTCTACACCCCGACCGCGCATTTCGGGGTTTACCGGACCACGAACGGCGGTTCGAGCTGGGACACGGCCAGCGTGGATACGATGTCCTATTCGATGGGCTACTCGGTGGCGTTTGACCCGGTTGACGCCAACGTCGCGTATTGCGGCGGGTACAACGGCACGCCGACGGTCGTGTTCAAGACCGCTGATGGTGGCGTGAGCTGGGCGAGAATCGAAACCGGGTTCAACGGCTATTACTGCTATGCGATGCATGTGAGTCCGCTGAATCACAATATCGTGCTCGCCGGTTCCTACTACACCGGGATTCTGCGCTCGACTGACGCGGGCGCGACGTGGTCTCAGGTAGCGACCTATCAGCCGATATACGCGTTCGCCGCGAAGCCGGGCCAGGAAGCGACGATCTACGCCGGCACCGACAACGCGCTCTATGTCAGTAACGACACCGGCTTGACCTGGGCCGCGGTCGCCTCTCCCCCGCCCGGCATCTGGGGCCGGACCGTACTGGTGACTGCCGGACCGATCTACTTCGGCTCGAAGTCCGGGTTCTTCAGTTCGACCGACCAGGGCGCGAGTTGGACCCCGCTGATTGACGACGTTGCGTTCGCCAAGGTCCAGACTATGACCCTGGCCGCCGGTGAACCGGAAGGGGTCTGGATTGAGTACAAGGACGAAGCTGTGTTCCGGTCTTCGGACAACGGCGCGAACTGGACCCGGTGCGCGGATTTCCTGTCGTGCGGGAACATCTGCGGCATCGCGACCGACCCGCGCTCGCCACTGACCGCATGGGCTTTGGAAGGTTCCGGCTGAGGAAACTCCGAGCTCTTTAAGAGCACGGACGGCGGGACCGTCTGGACCCAAATCGACAGTTATCTCTACGAAGGTGGCGCACTGGTTCTTTCGCCCCTGAACCCGGATATGATTCTCTCAGCCGGGTACATCTATACCAATGCCTACTGGTCGCAGTTCTCAATCTCGACCGACAACGGCCTGACCTGGTACCGAGACACGCTTGACTCGATGTCGCGCGCCAATACCGGCACCTTTGACCCGAACGACGCGAATCGGCTGTACCTCGCCGGCGACTCGGCGTGGAGCTATCCTTACCTGCGGGTGAGCACTGACCTGGGCCAGACCTGGCAGCGGCTGGGCTTCGGCCTGAGCGGTTCGGTGCTGGTGTTCTATCCGGTGCCGCCAGACCCGAGCCTGTTCTTCTGCGGCACGACTACCGGCCTGTACCGGTCTACCGACGCCGGTGCGACCTGGACGCGCAAGGGCACGATGACCAATGTGCGCAGCGTGGTCCTTGACCCGGACAATCCGACGAATGTGTACTGTGGAACAGCCGCTGGGGTCTATGCCTCGTCGGACGGCGGTGATTCCTGGCAGGCGTTCAATGCCGGGTTGGGCATGACCGATGTTTTGTCGCTCGCGTTGCGCCCTGGCAGCGAACCGGTGTTGTTTGCCGGGACGAACGGCGGCTCGGTATATCGCACGCTGCCGCCCACCGCGGTTGCTCGACCTCCTTCCCCTGACCCCGGACCCCTGACCCCTGGCCCCTTCTCTCTGCTCCCCAATCCGTGTTCAGGCCGGGCGCGGCTCACCGTCTCGCGCTGCGCTTCGGCGCTGGTCAGGGTGAACGACGTAACCGGACGTCAAGTGTGGTCGGGCCGGCTTGACCCGACTGACGTCGGCCTGGAATTGCCGCGGCTGAATGCCGGTGTCTATCTCGTGCGCCTGGTTTCCGAATCCGGCAGCGCGACGCAGAAGCTGGTCGTCCAGGAATAGCGAACGAGAGCAAAGAGCAAAGTTCAAAGATACTTCCGGTTCTCTGATTTTTGATGTTTGCTCTTTGCTCTGCTGTTGGCGTTCTTGGCGGTGAGTCTTTTCACCGCCGGGCGGGAAATTTCCAGCGCAGCTTCAGCGCATTGTCCGCCGGAGTGATATCGGCGAAGTCGGTGATGCGTACTTCAACCTCGTATTGCCCGGGTTCTATCGGAAACTCCGGGAACGGAACCTCGACCCGGCTTCGCTCCATCAGCTCCCAGACATGGGCCGAGTCAAGATAAACCCGAACGCGCAGGGAGTCCGAAGTCCCTGGTCCTTGCTCCGGAATGCCGGATATCTCGAGCCGGACGGTCACCCCGGTGACCGTCGGTGCGGTACTGCTCAGGACGACAATCGGCGTCACCACGCTCGCGCCGAATGCGCTGGCCTTGTACTGACGCTTGACGCCTACAATCCGGATGTCGGCCTTGAGCGGCTTGTCGGTAATCACCGACACGGAGTTGCTGTTCCGATTCGCAACATACACCTGACCGGTGGTCTGGTTCACGGCCAGGGCAACCGGGGCGTCGCCGACCGCAACCCGGGACTGCTCAAGGGTGTTGCCGTCGACTACGCTCACGTCCCGGCTCAGCCGGTTCAGCACGAAGAACCGATTGCCGACCGGATCCATTGCACTCAAATGCGGGCCCTTCCCGGCCCGAAACGATGACGTGTCGCCGGTTGCGCAGTCAATCAGCGTTACGCGTCCGGACTTGCCGGCTTCCGGACAGACAACCCGGTGCCCACCCGGGTCATAGCACATCATTCCCCAGGGGCTGCGGCGGAGCAGAATTGTGTCCGTGACCAAGTTCCGAGCTGCGTCAATTACGCTCACTGCGCCGGGCCCGGCGCAGTAAACGCGATTGCCGCGACTGTCCCGGCACAGCGAATGAAGGCGTGCGCCGGCAGGAATGCTGGCAATCACGGTATTCCTGGCGCCGTCGATGACCAGCACGCCGGTCGCGCTGTCGCCGGCGCAGAAAACTAGGTTGTTGACCGGGTCGAAGAGCAGGTCGCGCCAGTTGTTCGGTGGTACCGGAATCTCGGCCACGACCTCCCCGGCCCGGCCGTCAATGACCAGCACCCGGTCGGGACAAGCGCAATAGACATTGCCGTTTGAGGTGTTAAGACCGAACGCAGAGCACCGGCCCGCGGAACCGAGATAAATGTGCGAGACCTGATTGTCCCGGGCACAGTTCACCTTGGTCAGGTGGGGTGAGTCCGCGCTCCGGCAGAAGAGCACGTCCGCCGACTGGTCGCAGAGCAGCGCGGCCGGCTCAAAGGCCAGAGGCACGGTGGCCGCAACGACATTCGTGGCGCCATCAATGACGGTGATGGTCCGGCTGAGCGCATTCGCCGCGTAGACCATATTGGTCGCTTGGTTGACCGCGACGTCGACCGGCCCCTTGCCGACGCGCACCGTGATGGTCTGATACCCGGCCAGCGCCGTCGCACACAAAAGCAGGACGGCGGCTGCGCCGGCGCGCAGTTTCGTCATGGAAAGACGCTGAAACATCGGTTTCGAATTTCGCACGTTCATCGTTCTGTCCCCGGTCTCGTGTTCGCACCAGGGGCCAGCTTGTTCGCTCGCCCCGGTAACACAATAATTCTAACACAAGACTGGTGGTGGAATCAAGTGGGCCGGTAGGCGGCCGGCTGCCTGCCTCGCTCACCATGCATTCGAAGCGGGAGCCGAGTCAATCGCCCCGCATGATTGCTGTGATGTGTTCTCGTTGGTTGCAGCCGACGCCGCAAGTCGATTCTCGGTAGAGCTTCCGCGACCGTGATCAGGGATACGACCATTCTTAGCTCTTCAGCGGCTACTATTACAACAACTAGTCCGCGGTGCTCCTGACTTCGGATTCGACGGACCAGCTCGACGAGGTTTCACCTCTGGTTGGCCGCTAGTGCTGGTCTCTTCGCGCTCCTCTCATGCAAGGTGAAACCTCGCAAGATGAGTGCGTGGCGCGCCGCGGACCAAGAGGCTGGAAAGTTGGCGCTGACGTGTCGTTGAGCATCGTAGAGCACACAGGAGGTTGCATATGAGAAAGCCCTTGGCTGTCTTGACGGTGGTCGTGATAACCGCTGCCTTGGTTGGAGTCTAGTTCGTCTCGCTCGTGGTCCTCGACCGCCAAGTCGAGCGCGAGGTCGCCATGCTGAGAGAGGCTGGTCACCCAAGTACGCTCTCCGAGCTGCTCAGCGTGCACAACCCGCAGAGCGTTGAGTGCATTCGCTTTCCGGCCTTGGCCGATACCGCCCTGGGCCGGAGGAAAGAGAGCTTCGACCTGATGCGCGCCCTGCTCTGGCAACGTCGCCACGGTAAGGTGCCGATTTCCTTGGAGGATGTCGCAAAACCGGTTCCCTTGGACCCGTTCAGCGGCAGGCCATACCGGTATGAGCTGCTCGGAGCCGGATTCTGGATCTACAGCTTCGGCGTCAATCGCGCCGATGACGGCGGGGATGCAACCAAGGACATTGTCTGGTAGACGGAGCGGCGGCTTGGCGAACCGCCGCGCGACAAGCACCTTCGTCCGCCGTCCGCGCCGATGCGGCGGCGCCGTGAATCCGGTCAGACCAGTTCGATGGCGATTCTCTCAATCCGGGTGATATCCCGATACAACTCGCGGTCGCGAACCAGTTTCGGCACAACCCGGCGGACCCGGCGGAATGTTTTCGCCAAACCGGCTGGAGTCGGCCGACCTGAAAGCTCAAGCCCCTGAACTGCGCACATCAACTCCACCGAGAGAATCGTCGTTAGTAGTCTAACCACGCGGCGCGCTTTGAGTGCGCTGTTCATGCCCATTGACACGAAATCCTCCTGACCGGCCGAAGTCGGGACCGACTGGACAGACGCCGGAGTTGAGAGCATGCGACAATCTGTAAGCATTGATGCCACAAGTAGTTGTGATATCATCATCCCCGAATTGACGCCTGGATCGTGCGTGAGAAATGCGGGCAGGCTGCTGAGCCTGGGATCCAGAAGGCGAAATGTCCGCCGTTCCGAAATACCCGCTATCTGGGCAAGCGCTATTGCAAGCGTGTCGAGCGCCAAGGCGAGTACGGCGCCGTGGAAATTGCCGCCAGAGACAGACGCGTTCCCGATAATAAGCGGGTTGTCCGTAACTGAGTTTATCTCGATCTCGGTTGTGGTGTGGGCGAAACCGATGCCGTCTCGCGCCGCACCGTGTACCTGTGGCATGCACCGAATAGAGTAGGCGTCCTGGATGCGATGGTTTGTGTTGCCGGCTCCGAGAAGGTGTTCGCGGATGTTGCGCGCCGAAGTGCGCTGCCCCGCATGTGGCTTCAGGCACTGCAAATCCCGAGCAAAGGCTCTCGGGTTGGCGCCGAGCGCCGCAGCGGTCATTGCACCAGCAAGGTCAGCCAAGTCGGCGAGTTTCTCTGCGTTCAGAACCAGAAGGCTCGCGACGCCGGCCATGACCTCGGTGCCGTTGATGAGCGACAGACCTTCTTTGGGCTGTAGTTGATATGGTCCCAAACCTGCCGCCCTCAGTGCGGCTCGTCCGCTCATCCGTTTGCCCTTGAAGAATGCCTCTCCCCTGCCGATTGCCGCCAGAGCAATATGGGCCAGCGGCGCAAGGTCCCCGGATGCCCCTACCGAGCCGTACTCGTAGACGACCGGTACGACGTCCCTGTTCAGCATGTCAGTCAGGTGTTCGACGAGCTTGCAGCGCACACCAGAGAAACCCTTACTCAACATGTTGGCGCGCAGGAACATCGCGGCCCGGACCTCATTCCGCGCCAGCAGTTCGCCCGCGCCGACTGCGTGGCTGGCAACCAGATTCTCCTGCAATTCACAGAGCCGGTCGTTGGGGATGGTCTTCTCGACTAGGGCACCGAAACCAGTATTGACCCCATAGGTCGGTTTTCTGGTTTCGAGCATTCGTACGACCCTGCCGTGGGCGGTTCCGACAAGACGGTGACCGATTGGAGCCAGCCGAACCCGTAGCCCTGAAGCAACTGCGCGGACATCCTCCAGGTCAAGGTGTTTGCAGGGCAGGGCTAACATGGGTCGTCAGATGATATTGAACGCTGGGCGATTGTCAACGCGCAGCAGCTGGAGCGCCCTGGGACGGTACGCGCTCTTGGCGTGCCATTTCCAGAACCTGCCGGGCGCGCCGAAACGCCTCGGCCAAGAACTCGCCCCTGTCTTTGAACGCCGACTGTCGGATTTCCACCTCGAACATGAGGCACTTGATATTCTCTAGTCTCGGCAGGTAGTAGGCGAATTCATCCCACGGCAGGGCACCCTCAAACGGAAGCATGTGGTCATCCTTGACGCCAAGGTTGTCTGATAAGTGTATGGTGAGAATCCGGCCGTGGTGCCGTCCGATGATTCCAAATGCGTCTCCTGCAAGTTGGGCATGAGAGCTGTCGTAGCAGATTCCCAGTTCTGGTAGCTGCTCAAGCAAGGCCTCCAGAACTTGTGTTGAGAGAGGAGAGGCAAGGTTCTCTGCCGCCAGGCGGATGTCGCGCCCTGCTGCGTATCGCACAAGCTCCTTGAGGCTGTCTCTAGCCGCGACCATGCGCGAGCGGGTTTCATCCGCAGCAAAACAGTCCGTCGGATGCACGACGACAACTCCGACCCCCAGCGCTACCGCAGCATCAATCGCCGCTTTGACCAAGGTAATCGCCTGCAGGCGTCGCTCGTCTGGCTTCCAAGTATACCTCGACGCAATGTGCCCAAGTGCGCTGACAGTAGCGTGTCCGTCCGGGTCTGCGCCCATATCGGCTTCGGCTGGGGACTTGCCCGCCAGACCGATTGCGTTCGGTTGGTCGGCCAAGTCTTCCTCTCGGATATCGTCTGACAACAGAGAGAGCCGGACGTCGGGCACCGACACGTCGGCTTGCGGGCCGAATGGCGCGTGAAGTGAGTCAATCTGCAGACCGAACCGTCTGGTTGTTTCCAGTATCGCGTGACGCCCTCTCTCTGTGTCATATCCGGAATGGACAACATCCCCCCCGCCGATTGTGATTGTTCGAAATCCAGCGGCGGCGATCATTCGACACATCGGCTCAAAAGGCAGCCCGTAGTCGAAGGTCGTGCCGATACCGATTGGTGTCGCGTCGCCGAAACTCACAGACATCTCGCGCCCATCGTAACAACGTCCGGGCAGCATGTCAACCCAATCGCAGACTGCGACCAACAACAGATGTTTCACGTGAAACACTTGACTTGGCGTTGATGTGCAAGTTGTTAATATTACGATTGTTAAAGTTGCGTCGATGTTTGGCGACGTGTGACGCATTTGGCGCCTGGTATCACCCGGCTCTTGACAAAGCGGGTGTCGTTCACTACTATCAGCACATAGAAGCGGTGTGTGATCTTCTGTTGGGCGGTAACTCGGAGGCGCGCTGTCTATTGCGCGCACGCTGGCGCGACGGCTTACGCAGAGAGTTCGCTTGAATTGCGCCGCTTTGAGAATCCGTCATGCGAGCATTTCGTGGATGACTTGAACTCTGCTACATGGAGGTCGAGATGGTAGCTATGCATTGGAACTACAAGGACCTATTTCGTGCCTGCCGAATTGCTTTCTCGGCCAAGAAGGTCTGGATGCAGCTGGTCGGGTTTGTGGTTGGAGGCGCCGGCTACGCCATTCTGACTTATCTGGCATACGCCTCCTCCGGGATTCCGCTGACCGCCGTCTGGGAGCGATTCGGCTTGATTCCCTGGCTGGACCCTCATTTCGTGTCTCCCGAGCTGTCGGCGATCGATCTGCGGTGGTGGTCATGGATGGTTTGGTCGCTTGGCCTGCTCTACTACCTAGTCGTCGCCTTGATCACTTCAGCGGCGGTCGCCAAGGTAGTTATTGAGCAATTGCGCGGAGACGACTTCTTCGATGCGAAGGAAGCATTCCGGTTCGCCCTCAGCCGCCTCGGAGTGCTTGTCGCGGCCCCCGCGATGCCGCTCGCTTTCGCCGCGCTCATCGTCGCACTAGGGCTCTTGCTGAGTCTGATTGGGTCCATACCGGTACTGGGAGACCTTCTGCTCGGGATACTCGCGCTGCCGGCGTTCGGCGCCTCTTTGTTCGCCGTCTACCTGCTCTTCGTGTTTGCGCTCTCGCTGGTCTTTGTGCCGGTGATCGCCGGAACAACTAAGCATGATTCGTTTGACACGCTCTTCGAGGTGTTTTCCTGCGTCAACGAACAATCATGGCGGCTTATTGTGTACAGCGCTGTGGTTGCGGCGCTCAGTCTGACTGCCAGCGGACTGCTGGGCTGGTTCTCGCTGTTGGCGATTCGCTTGGGGCACAGCGTCCTGCAGGTCTTTGCCCCGTCAAACTTCGCAGGTATTGCGTCCGGCGGTCCGTTCTACCTTCGCTTGAGCCTGCCGTCTTGGTGTCCCATGTTTCGATACTTTGAGGCCTCGGGCGGCGCGCTCGTTTCCGGTGAACTGACCGCGCAAGGCATAACCCAGAACGTGGCGGCGCTGCTGGTGGGCGTATCGGCATATGTGGTGTTACTGATCGTCCTCGGCTATGGTGCGGCTGTGTGGAATACAGGCACGACCATCGCCTTCACTGTCCTCGCTCGCAAGAAGGACGATAAGAATCTGCTCGAGGAAAGGGAACAGGAATCGCTCGAAGGGCCGGATGAACTGACTGCGGACGCTCTGCCAACGATTGATCAGGCCGGAAAAGTCGAAAGCAGTTGAAGAGACAGACGATCGCGCGTACACCGTCGGGCATGACTGCCGCCAGGATAAGTATCAAGGGGCAGGTGCAAGGGTTAGGCTTCCGCCCATACGTCTTTCGGTTGGCCGAGACGTTTGGGCTCGCTGGCACGGTCGTCAACAGCTTGGCTGGAGTTGAGATCCTAATCGAGGGCAGGAATGTACCCGCTTTCCTGAGAGCTCTTAGGGATGCCCCGCCCAGGCTGGCGCGAATTGCCGCCATCAATGTGACAAAGACAAAGCTGTCCGGCATCACCGGATTCACAATTGTTCGTAGCGACACGAAGAACGCAAAGCAGGCCAACGCAATTGACGTTCTGCCGGATCTGGCGTGCTGCCGCGAGTGCCAGCAGGATGTCGGCGAGCTGGGCAATCGGCGGCACGGCTACCCATTCACCAACTGCACCCAATGCGGTCCGCGCTACTCGATAATCCAGACCTTGCCTTACGACCGACCGCGCACCACCATGAAGGGCTTTCGAATGTGCCCGGCCTGCCAGGCCGAGTACGGCAATTCAGCAGACCGGCGATTTCACGCACAACCCAATTGCTGCCCGGTCTGCGGCCCTAGACTGATGCTGCTTCACGCCAACGGCCAGATTTTTGATGAAGCCAATGCGCTCGTGACCACGACAAGGCTCTTGAAAGATGGTAAGATATTGGCTATCAAGAGTTTAGGTGGTTTCCATCTTGCCTGTGATGCGCTCAACGAATCGGCCGTCGCAGAGTTGCGAAAGCGCAAGCATCGGCCGGACAAACCCTTCGCGGTCATGTGCGCGGACGTCATTGGCGCGTCAAAGTTCTGCGTAGTTGACTCCAGCTCCCGGCAATTGCTCCAGGATGCGGCAAGCTCGATCGTCCTGTTGCCAAAGGCGAAGAAGCCGGTCGCAGGCTGGGAGGTTGCGTCTTCGGTGGCGCCGGGTATTAGCTACTTCGGTGTCATGCTCGCGTATGCGCCGCTGCATCATCTCCTGTTTCGCGTTCAGGACTCAGGTTTGTCGCTCCGCGCGCTTGTGATGACCAGCGCCAACCCGAAAGGCGAGCCGGTAATCTCACAGCTCCCTGATTTGATAGCGCGCCTCGGCTCGGTTGTGGATTACATCTTGGACAACGACCGCCCCATCGCCAACCCCTGCGACGACTCCGTTGTCTTCGCCGCCCCCTGGCCTCCGGCCACCGCCCACCGGCCACCCGCCACCATCATCGTCCGCCGCTCCCGTGGATTCGCACCGTCACCAATTCTGCTTGACCCCAAGCGATTTCGGTTGAAACCGATACTGGCGTGCGGCGCAGGATTGAAGAATACCTTCGCCCTCTCCGACGGCCACAAAGTCTACCTCAGCCCGCACATCGGCGACCTCGACAATGCGCCCTCGCTCAGCTTCTTCGAGCAGACACTGGAGTTGTACAAACGGTGGTTTGACATCAAACCCGAGGCGGTCGCCTGCGACCTGCACCCGGACCTGTTGTCCTCGCGCTTCGCAGAAAACCTCGCGCTCAAAAGTCATCGTCCGCTCGTCCGGGTCCAGCACCACCACGCCCACATCGCATCCGTCATTGCCGAGCACAACCTCCCCGAGCCCGTGCTCGGCATCGCTCTCGACGGTACCGGCCTGGGCAGCGATGGGAAGATTTGGGGGTGCGAGCTGCTGCTGGTCCGGCGCCAGCGATTCGAGCGCATGGGCCATCTTCGCTATCTGCCGCTCGTCGGAGGAGAGGCAGCGATTCTGGAGCCTTCCAGAATTGCGGCCGGTTACCTCGCTTACCTGTTCGGCGCCACGGCGCTCGCCCGGGTGCCGGCCATCGCCGAGTTCAGAACCGCGGCGTCCCAGCTCCACCTTGAGTCAAATGTGATTTTCACCTCGAGTGCCGGGCGGCTGTTTGACGCAGTGAGCGCCCTCACCGGCATCTGCCTCAAGGCGAGTTACGATGGGCAGGCACCGGCACTGCTCGAGTCAGTGGCCGACGCGAGGGAAAGAGGATCCTACTTTGCCGCAGAACAACTGCGCCGGGACCCGGACGGCACCTTAGCCATCGACCCTGCGCCATGGCTGTACCGAATCATCGAGGATTTGGCGACAGGTATGCCCCCGTCGAGAATCTCACGGCGCTTTCACACGACTTTCGTTCAAGCCCTGACAAATGCCGCGAAGCAGTTAGCAAGGGCTTGCGCCACCAAGTTTGTCTGCCTGTCAGGCGGCTCGTTCCAGAATCGGCTTCTACTGACCGAACTTGGACGCGCACTCATGGCCGCCGGGCTGAAACCGTACACAAACCATGCCCTGCCGGTGAATGACGGCGGTGTCGCCTTCGGCCAAGTAATCGTCGCGGACGCACAACTTAGCATCAAGCGGACTACGAAGTAGCGCCCGCTCGCCTGGCTCCGGTTTCACGTGAAACTGATTTTTCCCCTTGACATCACGCCGTGGGCGACTACAATCGCAACGCATTTGCTTTTGATTCTCTAAAAATCAATTGACTGTGGAGTGTTCTGCGACGTGCTCGTAAGAGCGTTATATTGCGTCGCTTAGAACACGTCTTGTGTGGAAAAGATTGTGGAAAACTGATGCGAGGCGAGATTGTTGGCGAGTCTGGTTGGGAATACCGGTAGATGAATGCGGGCGGTCCGGCTGCGCTCTGGCAGATGGTTCTTGAGCATCTGAAAGCTCAGGTCCCGGCCGAGGCGTTTGAGACGTGGCTTGCGCCGACTCGGGGGGTGGAGCTGCAGAATGACCTGTTGATGGTCGAGGTTCCCAATCTGTTCTTCCTGGACTGGCTGGGTCAGTACTACGTATCGGCGATCGACGACGCAGGCCAGAACGTCCTGGGTGGCGGGTTCAAGATTGCCTTCCGCGCCGGGAACGGCGCCGCGCAGCCGGTGGTCGCGCCGCCGAAGAAGCACGTCGCGGCGGCAGTCAACACGAAGTTGCTCGAACGGTACACTTTCCAGACCTACGTTGTTGCTGAGTGCAACGATTTCGCTTGCGCGGCGGCCCGCGCGGTCGCCGAGTCGCCCGGCAGCAAGTACAACCCGCTGCTCATCTACGGCGGGGTAGGCTTGGGCAAGACGCATCTGCTGCAGGCAATCGGCAATCACCTGCTCCGGTCACGTCCGGGCTGCAGGGTGTACTACACGCCAGCCGAAAGCCTGTTCACCGAGCTGATTTCGGCAATCCAGTCAGGCAGCACAATGGACTTCAAGCACAAATACCGCAGCCAGGACCTGTTGTTGCTCGACGACGTTCACTACCTTGTCGGCAAAGAGAGCCTCCAGGAAGAGATCTTCCACCTCTTCAACCACCTGCACGGCCAAGGCCGGCAGATTGTCTTTACGTCCGACCGGCCGGTCCGGGAAATACCAACCCTGCAGGAGC
>Ga0315288_10005063_pt1 | contig 16774 bp, 11 predicted proteins | sample YL17G11_20_MG_FD_203454 | JGI IMG/M metagenome (GOLD analysis project Ga0315288, IMG submission 203454) | Sediment microbial communities from Yellowstone Lake, YNP, Wyoming, USA - YL17G11_20 | ecosystem: Environmental > Aquatic > Freshwater > Lake > Sediment | place: USA: Wyoming | collected... | reverse complement strand
CCTTCTACACTTCCCGCGCCCTCGAATGGTTCGAATATGGCCGAACCGAGCTTCTCCGTGCCGCCGGCATCCCCTACGCCGACATGGAGCACCGCGGCCTCTTCCTCCCCCTCATCCAGGCCCACGTCAACTACCTCGGCCGCGCCCGCTACGACGACCCCCTCACTCTCACCGTCTCCGCCGCCCTCGCCGGAAAGGCCTCCCTCCGCTTCGACATCCACATCACCCACGCCGACTCCAACGCCCCCGTCGCCTCAGGCCACACCCTTCACGCCGTCACCAACGCCGCCGGCAAGCCCATCCGAACCCCCCAATGGGTCCTCAACGCCCTCACACCCCCCGACGACAACTGCAACTTCTGTCACGGCCAGAAGTGCATCGGCGCCTGCCGCGACTGACAAAGGACAACCAACCCATGATTAACAACAACGTCACCAACATCGTCTTCGCCGGCCTCGGCGGCCAAGGCGTCATCAAAGCCTCCGATATCCTCGCCGACGCCCTCGTCCTTGCCGGCCACGATGTCAAAAAATCCGAGCTTCACGGCATGTCCCAACGCGGCGGCTCCGTCACCTCCGACGTCCGCTTCGGCCCACGCGTCCTCTCCCCCATGGTCCCCCCCGGCCAGGCCGACTTCCTCATCGTCCTCGCCCCCGACCAGGTCGACAACAACTGCCACCTCCTCCGCTCCGGCGGCGTCCTCCTCACCCCCTCCCTCATCGACGAATCCAAGCTCGCCAGCAAACGCAGCCTCAACATCGCCCTCCTCGGTGCCCTCAGCCGCCACCTCCCCCTCACCGAAGACACCTGGCTCGCCGCCGTCAAAAATAACCTCCCCGAAAAAGGCATCGAAGCCAACATCCAGGCCTTCCGCCTCGCCCGCGCCGCCGCCTCACCCGCTTGACAACCAACAACCAACAACCGACAACTACTTCATCACAGGATTCCAATCATGATCGCAGGACAAATCCAATGGAACGACATCCCCGGCGGCTTCCACCCGGAGAGCAGCCCCGATTATCTCCCCCTCCCGCAACTGCACGACCTCCAGCTGCGCCGCCTCAAGGCCACCGTCCGCCGCGCCTATGACCATGTCCCCCTCTTCAAAAAACGCATGGAAGAGCGCCAACTCACCCCCCACGAACTCCGATCGCTCCAAGACATCGCCAACCTCCCCTTCACCCTCAAGGCCGACCTCCGCGATACCTACCCCTTCGGCCTCTTCGCCAGCCCCATGGACGAAATCGTCCGCCTCCACGCCTCCTCCGGCACCACCGGCAAGCCCATCGTCGTCGCCTATACCCAGCAGGACATCAACGTCTGGTCCTCCGTCATGGTCCGCTCCTTCGCCGCCTGTGGCGTCCACCGCGGCGACGTCATCCAGAACGCCTATGGCTACGGCCTCTTCACCGGCGGCCTCGGCGCTCACTACGGCGCCGAAGCCCTCGGCGCCACCGTCATCCCCATCTCCGGCGGGAACACCGACCGCCAGATCATGATCCTCCACGACTTCGACGTCACCGTCATCTGCTGCACCCCCTCCTACTTCCTCCACCTCTGCGAACGCTGCCGCGAACTCAGCGTCAAACCCCTCCGCCTGCGCGTCGGCGTCTTCGGCGCTGAACCCTGGACCGACGCCATGCGACAACGCATCCAGGCCGAGTCCGGTATCAAGGCCTACGATATCTACGGCCTCTCCGAAATCATCGGCCCCGGCGTCGCCATCGAGTGCTCCTGCCAGAATGGCCTCCACATCTTCGAAGACCACTTCTATCCCGAAATCATCGACCCGGAAACCGCCAACGTCCTCCCCGACGGCGCCGAAGGCGAACTCGTCCTCACCACCCTCTCCAAGCAGGCCATGCCCATGATCCGCTACCGCACTCGCGACATCACCACCCTCATCAAAGAGCCTTGCCCCTGTGGCCGGACCATCCGCCGCATCGTCCGCATCTCCCGCCGCTCCGACGACATGTTCATCATCCGCGGCGTCAACGTCTATCCCTCCCAGATCGAAACCGCCCTCCTCACCGCCGAAGGCACCCTTCCCCACTACCAGATCGTCCTCACGCGTGTCAAAGACCTCGACCAGATCGAAGTCAAGGTCGAAGTCACTCCCGAAGTCTTCTCCGACAAGATCCGGGCCATGGAAGACCTCAAACGCAAGCTCGAACACGCCATCGACCGCACCATCGGCATTCGCGCCGCCGTCACCCTCGTCGAGCCCCGCACCATCCAGCGCAGCGAAGGCAAGGCCCGCCGCGTCCATGACCTCAGAGTCATGAAATAACCCCCCACTCCTCACTGACAACTGGCAACTACTAACTGACAACTGGCAACTACTAACTGGCAACTACTAACTGACAACTGGCAACTACCAACTACCAACAGGTAATCCCCATGAAACTCAACCAACTCTCACTCTTCCTCGAAAACAAGCCCGGCCAGCTCAAGGTCCCCTGCGGAATCCTCGCCAAGGCCGGCATCAACATCGTCACCCTCTCCCTCGCCGACACCCAGCAGTTCGGCATCCTCCGCCTCATCGTCAAGGACGTCGCCAAGGCCCGCAAGGTCCTCGAAGACGCCGGCTGCGTCGTCAACCTCACCGAAGTCCTCGCCGTCGACGTCCCCGACCGTCCCGGCGGACTCTTCGACGTCCTCGACGTCCTCGACCACGCAGCCCTCGCCATCGAGTACATGTACGCCTTCACCTGCGGCCCCCACGCCAACAAGGCCACCATGGTCTTCCGTTTCGAAGACCCCGACGCCGCCATCAAGGCCCTCGCCGCCAAAGGCATCAACATCGTCGGCCCCGCCGAGCTCTTTGAACGCATAAACTAACGCCCCCGCCGCTTCCGCCTCCCGCGGCTCCCGAGGTGACCTCGCCCCCGTTCTGAAAGATGTCGCAGCATCAGAGAGTAGCCTTGCTGCCCCACTGGCGGGCAGGTTATTCTACCGGCAATTGAGATCACATGAGCACCGACGCACAATGGCTGATCGACCTGGGCGGAGCCGCGGCGGGCAAGACCGTCGACGGTCTTGTGCCCGTCAAAGGATACCATCGCAACGGCCGCCCGCCCGAAGAAGTCGCCATGATGGAAAAGGCGGAGGCCTACAATGCCCACGCCGTCTTTTTCGAAGCGGGCCGCAACGGACGTCCGCCCGTAGCGCAGGCTTTCGTATTCGTTTCGGATGGTCCGGCCAACGATCCGAAATTCGCTGAACTGCACCGGCGTCTCTGGAGTTGGGGTGGCGTCCCGCTGCTCTACCGCAAGACGCCGGGCCTCGTCCAGCTTTTCCGTTGTGCCCACAAGCCTGACTTCTTCTCCGCGACAGGTGAGAGAATCTGCAACCCCATCAAGGAACTAAAGACTGCGGGCGATATCAGCAAGGACCCGTGGTGGGATGCATCGCGCCTTCGCAATGGCACCCTCTGGGATGACCCCGTGGTCTGCAAAGTGATGCTGTCTGCCCGCAAGACGGCGCACAAACGCCTCTTCGATGAGGTGAAGCAACTCAATTCCGACCTGAACACAGAAGGCATCCTCAAGAAGCACCTCCGCCGAAAGCTATTGATTCTCTCCCTTCTTATCGCCTATTTGGAGGAGCGCGGCGTCTTCCCCTCTGACTACTTCGGGCAGTTCCTCACGGGAGCCACACGATTCTTCCAGGTGCTGGCGAACGGTGCGGCACTGGTCGCGCTTTTGCGGGCTCTGGAACAGAGGTTTAACGGCCACGTTTTCATCTTAGAGGAGGGAGATCGGCAAGAGCTCAGGAGCAATGGTCAGTTAGCTCGCTTTGCCCGGCTGGTGGAGGGACGACAGGAGAAGAGCGGCCAACTGACCTTGTGGCAGCGCTATTCCTTCAAAGACCTCCCGGTCGAACTCATCAGTCACATCTATCAGCTCTTCGTCGACGACAGCGACACCTCGGTCTATACCCCACCCTTCCTGGTACGACTAATGTTGGACGAGGCGCTTAGCTGGGAAAGGCTCGATCGTCTGCAAGAGAAGAACGAGATCATCCTCGATCCCTCCTGTGGCTCTGGTGTCTTTCTCGTAGAAGCCTACAAGCGATTGGTCCTGCATTGGCGCAGCCGCAATGAATGGAAAAGGCCGACCATCCACGTCCTCACGGGTCTGCTCAAGAAAGTCCACGGTATTGATCTGGAAAAGGGCGCAGTCGAACTCGCTGCCTTCAGTCTGTGCCTAGCGCTTTGCGATGCCCTGGAGCCAGAAACGATCCGCGCCAGCATCAAACTCTTCCCGCCGCTGGCGGGGGAAACAATACATCATTCCTGCTTTTTCGAGGCCAAGGAGAACGGCCTTGTGAAAGAACCCATCGGCGTGGTCGTGGGTAATCCCCCATTCAAATCCAGCCTCGGCACGCACGGAGCCCAACGCAGCTACGAACGCTACAAGGACGAACACGGCCCCCTGCCTGATAAGCAACTCGCCTACCTCTTCTTGCATGAGGCAATGGGAATGGTCGCTGAAGGTGGCGTGCTCAGCTTGCTCCAGCAGTACAACTTCCTCTACAACCAGCAGTCGCTCGACTTCCGCCGTGGTTTCATCAAGAAGTGGGACGTGCGGGAAGTGCTTGATTTCATCTCCGTGCGTGGGCTTTTCGACGAAGCCGACACCAAGGTGGTCGTCATCGTGGCCGAAGCCACCACGCCTCCAGCGAACCAGAGAATTCTCCATGCCACGTTCCGGCGCACTGGCCGCATCGATGCCGAACAAGGCTTCGACATCGACTATTACGATTTTCACTGGCTCCCGCGCGATCTCGTGTTGACCAATGACGGTGTCTGGCGCACCGACTTGCTGGGCGGTGGACGAGCTCTTGGATTCGTAGACCGGTTGAGAGAGTTCCCAACGCTGGGGAAATATGCGGAGGCCCACGATTGGGACTACGGTGAAGGCTTTATTGAAGCGAAGCCGAAAAACGACACTTCGGGTACCAAGGCACGGAAACTGTTGCCCGCCGACCACCTCGCGGGTAAGCCCCTCCTGCCTTCAAACGCAATAACAGAGGCCGGAATTAATCGGAAGGCTATTTCAACGGTCAAGACAACTCGATTTAAGTCAGCATACACCGCCGCCAGGTATTCCCCGCCGATGACACTCGTTCATCAGCAGTTCGATCTGAACCACGATTACTGGAACGATGGCTACCTGACCTATAAGAACCAGATCGTCGGCTTCTGTGGTACTCCAGCGGCTGCGTGCGAAGTGAAGGCGGTGTCTGACTTCCTGAAATCACACAAGCGTCCGCTGCAAGCCTTCGTTGCTGGCACTAGCGTCAAGCTGTTCACTCAACACGCAACCACTTTGTCAGCCATAGACGTGATTTCCCTTCCCTATCCCGAGACCGGTAGTCTCGACGTGAGTCCTAACGAGCAAATCATCGTCGATGACATCGTGGACTATTACCGTGACCTCGTGCGCCTCGGTGAAGACTCGAAGGCGATGAAGGAATACGGCCATGCAGCGCTCCCGGGTTTCACCAGCGTCTTCACTCGCCAGATCAACGCGATCTACAAGAAGAATCCGCTGCGAACCCTTGAACCACAAACATGGCCAGGTGTCATCTGCCAACCCTTTGTCTTCGGCAGAGGCGAAGTTGATTGGAGCGGAGCCGACCAACTGAGGGACCTGCTGGACGAGATCCTGCGCGACAAGCATGGCACGTCGCTTTACGTCACTCGCATCGCGCGCATCTACGACGGCAGCTTCGTTTTCCTGCTGAAACCGGATCGACTGCGCTACTGGCTCCGGTCCGTTGCGCTGCGTGATGCTGACGAAACACTAGCCGACCTACGGACACAGGGGTTCTGAAGGATGCTGGCCAAATCTGCAAATGCCTTCACAGCACCCGGCACTCTTAGCCGAGACGTGCATCTTCCAGCCACTTTGCGACATGAACTGCTCGCCTTTATCGCCTATGAGCTGCCGCGCTGGCGAGACCACCCAGACCGAAAAGCTGAGACAACGGAAACCATCCTGACATCTCAGCTCTGCGCCCATCTCAATAGCGCGGCCCGGCACTCCGATGGGTGGGACATCCTTCAGTTCCGAATCGAAGAGACGGATGAGCAGCACAAGGACCGCAAAATCGATCTGGTTCCCGCCCCTTGCGGCGCGACACTCTGGATCAACGGCCGCCGGCATGTGGACTTCGACTCCCTCTTGCCCATCGAATGCAAGAGGCTTCCGACGCCCAAAGGCAAAGACCGCGATGAGCGAGAGTACGTTTTCAGCAAGCACTCCACCACCGGTGGCATGCAACGTTTCAAGGCCGGACATCACGGTTCCGTCCACGAACTCGCTGCCATGATCGCGTATGTACAGGAGGAAACGACGGCGATCTGGTACAAGCGTGTGACAGCCTGGATCAGTGACTTGGTTGCATCCAATCAACCCGGCTGGACGACGAATGACTTGCTCCAGGTTGAACATGACGCTAACGCGGCAGGCGTAGCCGTTTACCGATCGTCCCATACGAGAGAAGGGAACCTGCCAATCATCGAGCTACGCCACCTCTGGGTAAGAATGAACTGATCTTTCGCCCGCCCATAGACCCCCCGCCTCAAAAAACGCACCCTCACCAACCTCCACAACCAGCGCCCCACCTCACCTCAAGCTCGACCGCGCCGTCCTCGCCGCCTACGCCGCTACCGACCCAAAGGGCAAATGGTCCGAGGGCTTCGCCTCCGTCTGGACCGACTCCGGCGCCGCCTCCCCCCTCCCCCCCAACCACTCCCTCACCCAACAGCGCATCGACACCGACCGCCAAGTCCTCGAAAACCTCCTCCGCCTCAACCACCTCCGCGCCCGCGACAATTGAACCGCGCACCACTCCCCCCCACCACTAACAACCAACCAATAACCACTAACAACTCCCCAATAAATCGACTACGGCCAACCCCCGGCCACTCCCGCGCTTAGCCGCCCCCTATAAAACCGCCCATTTTCCCCTTGAAGTGGCCCAATTCTGTGATATAAGCCCCCCGTCGATCGCCCCAGTCGGCCTTCGACCGTGCCTGCCTCTTCGCGGAGCCAGCCACGTCGCTCTTTGAAAAGTGAATAACACGCCGCCGCACCCCACCGGCCCAATGAAAGCCCGCCCCGCGCCCACAAAACGCCCACCGAGCCGACTCCACGCCCTTCCGATCTCTTACCCCTTACCCCTGTCGTTCGCCGTTTCGAGGTCAAAACAGGGTCAAAACAGGGTCAAAACAGGGTCATTTGGGGGTCGTTTTGGGGTCGTTTTGGGGTCGTTTCGGGGTCGTTTTGGGGTCGTTTTGGGGTCGTTTTGGGGTCATTTTGGGGTCGGTTTGGGGTCGGTTTATTATCATGTTATTGCCGAGGGCGAAACCCTAACCCCCGGCCTGGCCATCACTTCCCTTCCACGCCCCCCCAAAAGGAACGATTTTTCCCGCCCTTCTTGCCTTCGCCGCCGCAATTCGATGACCCGATCGCGCAACGGGAACCGCCCTGCCCGGCATCCACCGGAACTCGCCAAGTCCCGCTGGTCGCCCGCGGCACTTCGACCGTGCTTGACTCCTCGCCCAGTCAACCACGTTGTCCTGACAATCGAATAGCGCCAAGGAGCCGGTATGCAATTGCCAAAGAACACCTCCCCCGAACCAAAGGAGGAAGGGCGGCTACTACAACGGTGATCTCAATCACGATGGCGTGGTCAACGCCGACGACTATTTCCTGATCGACAGCGCGTTTCTGGCCCAGACGGGTCCCCTGGCCGATTCATCGATCATCGTTCCTGGCTCATGATTATCCTCCCTCCCAAGGCGGCCGGACGACCATTTCTGGCAACTAATTGACCCGGAACGCTTTGCGGAGAATAATGGGTACTGGAGTCCAGAAGGGCGTGCGGTTTATCCCGGAGGCGGCGTGGCTCTGTGCCCTCCCATGTCCGAGGGTCTTGCCTGGCACATGAGGATGAGTCGATGAGCCCGAGGCCGCCTCTTACCCAGCGCATCGCACCCCGCCACAGCCGCGGCATTCTGCGCGCTGCCGTCGAGCCGCTCGAATCCCGCATCTTCCTCGATGCTCAGCACGCCCTGGCCGACATGAGCCTCAGCTTCTGGGCTACCCCCGATTCCTATCTCCCGCAGACGGCCTGCCCAGGTCCCATAAAAGCCACCGACTTCTCTTCCGATCCACTCGATCCGGGATCTGCTCTACCCGTCGTCCTCGCCGCCGACGGCCTGCCCGTCCTCAACAGCCTCCCTTCTGCGCCCACCGCCGTCTACCTCGACTTCGACGGCGACACCTCAACCAGCACCGACCCCTACGACGAAGACGGCAACCCCTCTACCTTCAACGCAGCCGAACAGGCCCACATCACCGAAGCCTGGCGACAAGTCTCCGTCTACTTCGTCATGTTCGATACCAACGTCACCACCGTCAAACCCTCCGTCCCCACTGCATGGGACGTCACCGGCAACAACGCGGGCGGCTCCACCGGCGGCTACGCCTACGTCGGCACCTTCCCCAACTCCTCACCCCAGGCCTTCACCGCCTCCAGCTTTGCTCGCGACCGCGCCACAGGCATCGCTCACGAAGTCGGCCACGTCTTCGGCCTCGGACACATCAGCGAATACGACCTCCTCGCCAACAAGACAAAAGAATACGCCGGCGAAACCGATCCCCTCCATGGACCGCTCATGGGCGTCGACTATGCCGGGCAGATCCACAAATGGTTCATCGGCCACTCGTCATCGCCAAGCCTCCTCCAGGATGACATCCAGGTCATCGCCAACGAAATCAAGCCCTACCAAGGCACCGGCGGCGACGGCTACCGGAAGGACGACTTCAAAGGCACTATCCTCACCGCCACCCCGCTCCCCGCCTCGGATTCCGGCCAGGTCATCTCCGGGATCATCGAACGGCTCAACGACACCGACGCCTTCTCCTTTGTCGCCGATGGCGGAACCGTCCACATCGCCGCCGTCCCCGATTCCCCCTCCGGCGTCGACATCAAGCTCTCCATCTACGGCCCTGACCAGTCCCTGATCGCCGAAAAGGACTCCACCGGCGCCAACGATGCCCAACTGACCACCACACTGCCCGCTGGAACCTACTACGCCTTCGTTTCAAGCCACGGCAACTACGGCGACGTCGGAGCCTACACTCTTTCCGTACGCTCACTCGCCGCCGGCTGGGCCAGCCAGGACATCGGCACCACCAATCAGGCCGGCTTCGCTCAGTTCCTATCCGCCTCCAACACATTCACTGTGGCCGGCTCCGGCTCCGACATCGAAGGCACCACCGACCACTTCCATTTCGCCTACCAGACTCTCACCGGCGACGGCGAAATCGTCGCCAAGGTCGCCAGCCTCCAGGACACGAGCTTCTGGGCCAAAGGCGGCTTGATGATCCGCGAGAAACTCACCACCGACTCCAAGCACGTCATGATGTCCGCCACCGCACAGGGCGGCCCCCACCTCGTCTGGCGCACCTCCACCCAAGGCACCGCCGTCGAGTACCATGAGACCGCCGCGCCCTTCACGCCCCTCTGGCTCAAGCTCGTCCGCTCCGACTATACGTTCTCAGCCTACATCTCTGCCGATGGCGTCGATTACACCCTCTGGAAATCCGTCACCGTCTCCATGACCTCCCAGGTCTATATCGGCCTCGCTGTCTGCTCTTTCGATCAGGCAAGACTCAACACCGCCTCCTTCACCGACGTCGCCCTCGCCGGCAACCTCGGCCAGGATCCGCCCTTCTACAACGCGCTGCCCGCCCCATCCAATCTTGCCGTTTCTACTGGAACAGGCACCGGCCTCAGCCTCTCCTGGGACGCCGTCGACGGCGCCACCGGCTACGCCGTCGAACGCTCGCCCGATGGCGTCATCTACACCCGCGCCAGCACCACCGCCGCCTCAGTCACGACTTACGCCGACAATGCTCTCCCCGGCTCCGCCCGTTACTTCTACCGCGTCAGCGCACTCAACGCGGATGGCGCTTCACCGCCTTCCTCGCCAGCCAATGCCATCAACCGCCCCTCCGCCCCCGCAAGTCTCGCCATCACCTCCTACACCACCACCTCTCTCATCCTCAACTGGAAGGACACCAGCGGCGAAACGGGCTACCGCATCGAACAATCCACCGATGGCAGCACCTTCACCACCCACGGCACCGTCGGCAAAAACATCCCCAGCTACACCGACATCAACCTCGCAGCCGGCACGACCTATTACTACCGCCTCGTCGCCACCAGCTCGCTCGGCGACGCGCCCCCTTCCGCCGTCGCCAACGGCTCCACACGCCTCTCCCCCGTGGCAGGCCTCGCCTTCGAATCCGTTGCGTCAAACCGCATCGTCCTCCACTGGCACGACATGGCCACCGAGACCGGCTACCGCATCGAACGATCCACCGATGGCGACAGTTACTCGACCCTCGCTACCGTCGGCGCCAACGTCACCACCTACACCGACAGCACCGTCAAGCCGCTCACCGAGTACTACTATCGCGTCGTCGGCACCAAAGGCGCCGCCGAAAGCACCGATGCCACCCCCATCTTCACCGCGACCCCGCCCTCCACGCTTCTCCGCTCCCCGTGGCTCTCCCTCGATGTGGGAACGGTCAGCGGCGGCGCCTCGGGCTACTCCGCCGGGACCTACACCATCATCGCCGATGGCAAAGACATCTGGGACAAATCCGACGCCTTCCACTTCGTCTACCAGCCCCTCGTCGGCGACGGCCAGATCGTCGCTCGCGTCAACACCCTCGAAAACACCGACGCCTCCGCCAAAGTCGGCGTCATGATCCGCGAGACGCTGGCCGTCGGCTCCAAACATGCCATGGTCGTCGTCACGCCCGGCAGCGGCGTCCTCATGCAGTACCGCTCTGGCACCGGCGGCACCACCACAAGCATCAGCGGTCCGGCCAGTGCTTCCGCGCCGTACTGGGTCAAGATCGTCCGGGCCAGCAATACCCTCACAGGCTATGCTTCCGCCGACGGCGCCGCCTGGACCAACATCGGCTCCGCCACCGTCAAGATGACCTCGACCGTAAGCATCGGCTTCGCAGCAACCTCCCATAACACCTCCCAACTCAACACCTCCACCGTCGACAGGGTTGCTCTCTCGAATGCCGCTCCCACCATCGCCGCAGGACCCAGCTTCTCCCCCGACCCCGTCGACTCCGTCAACGCCACACTCAGTGTCCTCGGTGCCGATGACCACGGCGAGACCAACCTCACCTACAGCTGGGTGACCACTGGCGTCCCCGACGATGCCCAGCTCCCCGAATTCCTCCCCAATGACTCCAACGACGCCAAGAACACCCTCGTCACCTTCTTCCAGGCCGGCACCTATACCTTCGAAGTCTCCATCAGCGACTCCGGCGGACTGTCCATCACCCGCTCCCTTACCGTCAACGTCATCCAGTCCCTCACGGCCATCGACGTCCGCCCCGACACCGTCACCGTCGACGCCGGTGCCACCTACCCCTTCACGGTCGCCGCCCTCGATCAGTTCGGTCTCCCGATCAGCAATCCCCCCGAGGTCGCCTGGACCATCGTCTCCGGTGGCGGAGACATTTCGCCCTCAGGCCTCTTCACCGCGCCCCTCTCTCCTCAAACCACCATCATCAAGGCCGCCATCGACTCCCTCTCCGACACCGCAAGCGTCAACATCGGCTTGCCCGCCCCCGCGGCCCCCGCCAACCTCACCGCCAATCTCCTCCCCAACGGCGCCCTCGAGCTCCACTGGCAGCACAGCGGCCCCGCCCCAGCAGGATTCCGTATCCAGCGATCCATCGACAACCTCGACTTCCTCACCATCGGCGTCACCCCCGGCGACCTCACCACGTTCACCGACACCGAACCCCTCAACGCCACCGCCGTCTACCGCGTCGCCGCCTTCAACTCCTCCGACGTCTTCGGCTCGGACCGCCTCGCCTTCGTCACCGACTACCTCGCCGACAAGGAAACCTCCATTTCTCTCGATGCCTCCGGCTCCAACGTCCAACTCGTCTATGGCAACGTCCGAACCGTCACCCTCCCCGCCTCCGACCTCACACAGATCGTCGTATACACCACCTCTGGCCAAGGCCTTCTCACCGTCGTCTTCAACGGCGACAATCCGATCCCCGCCGGCGGACTCACCTTCGACACAGCAGTCGGCAACGGCCTGCTGAGCATCAGCGCCGCTAATTACGCTCAGGAGCTTTCTGTCAGCCAGACCCAGGTCACCTTCGGCGGCCGCACCATCGCCTACAGCAATGCCGCCGTCAGCCTCGCTCATTTCGCCAGCCTCGGCTCGCTCGACCTCGCCGGCCTCAGCCTTGCTGGAGGCGCCACCCTCGCCCTCGCCCCCGGCCTCGATGAAACCCTGCGCATCGGCTCCCTGTCTCTCGCGAACGGCGCTACCCTTGACTTGGCTGACACGCCCCTTGCCGTCACCAACGCCGATCCGGCTGCCATCTTCAACCTCGTCAACTCCGCCCGCGCCGACGGCACCTGGGCCGGACCCGGCATCACCAGTTCCCTCCTCCGCTCTGATCCCCGCCACATGACCACCCTCGCCGTCGTTCCCAACAACAAAGGCGACGGCGGACTCCTCAACTCCAATCTCGACCTCAAGGCCACCCTGGTGAAGAGAACATGGAACGGCGACGCCAACATCGATGGCATCGTCAACGCCGACGATTACTTCCTGATCGACACCGGTTTTATCACCCAAACCCCCGGCTTCTACCACGGCGACTTCAACTACGACAACATCATCAACGCCGATGATTACTTCCTCATCGACTCCGCCTTCCTCGCTCAGACCGGTCCCCTCGCCGATTCATCACGCTCCGCCGCTCTCTCCGATCCATCGCTCGTCGTTCATCGCTCATCGGCTTCCGCGGCCCTTTTCTCCTCCTCTCCCCGGATCCCCATCCTCGACGATTTCCTTTCTCCCGCTCAGCCCCTTGGTTGACGCCTCTGCCGTCCGCGCAGATATTGGCGGGCATGACACGAGAACAACTGGCCAAACGCATCGCCGACGTCGCACTCCTCCACGGCGAATTCACCCTCCGCAGCGGACGCAAGAGCAACTACTACCTTGATAAGTACCGCTTCGAAACCCAGCCCGATGTTCTCCTTGAGCTCGGCAAGTTCCTCGCCCAGCACCTCTCGCCCGGCGTCGACCGCATCGCCGGCGCCGAACTCGGCGCCGTCCCCCTCGCCGCGGCCGCCTCCATGGCCAGCGGCAAACCCTTTGTCATCGTACGCAATAAAAAGAAAGATTACGGCACCGCCAAACTCGTCGAAGGCATCCTGGAGAAAGGCGAAACCGTCATGATCGTCGAGGACGTCCTCACCACCGGCGGCCAGGTCCTCGAAGCCGCCCAGTCCCTCCAGGACGCCGGCGCCAAGATCGACAAGATCGTCGCCGTCATCGACCGCATGGAAGGCGCCCGCGAGAACATCGAGAAAGCCGGCTTCGTCTTCGAGGCCCTCTTCAACACCCAGGATCTGGGGATCAGGAAATGACCCGCCCTTACTCGTCGGCGTCGGCGTCGTCGATCTTGTCCAGATCCTCCATCGCGTCGTCGTGGTGCTTGTCGTCCATCAGCCCAAGCTCCTCCAACGCCAGCAACGCCGCCTTCTGCTCCGCCGCCTTCTTGTTCGGCCCCCACGCCGAGTCATACCGCTTCCCGTCGATGCTCACACACACCTCGAAACACTTGCTGTGATCCGGGCCCTTCTCGTCCAGCAGCTTATACACCGGCGTCGCGTTCATCGATTTCTGCGCGTGCTGCTGCAGGATGGCCTTGTAGTTCTGCTGGTGCGCGCTCTGCGCGATCTGATCAATCTTCGCGCTCATCGTCCGCAGTATGTACGCCTTCGCCGCCTCGAACCCCCCGTCCAGGTAGATCGCCGCCACGATCGACTCGTACACCGCCGCCGCCAGCGACATCGGCAGCGATTCCCCGCTGGCTACTCCTTTCCCGATGATCAGCAGGTCCGTCAGCCCCGTCTCCAGCGAAACCTCCGCACATGTCCGGCGCGAAACCACCGCCGACTTCACCTTCGTCATCTCGCCTTCCATGTACTCGGGAAACCGGTGATACAGAGCCTCGCAGATGATCAGATCCAGCACCGCGTCCCCCAGAAACTCCATCCGCTCGTTGCTCGTCAGCCGCGTGTTCGCGATCGACGCGTGCGTCAACGCCTCCTTCAGCAGATGCGTGTCCTTGAACGCATGGCCGAGAATTCTCTCCGCTTTTTGAAGGGCGCAGTTTTTCACGCGTTTCAGCTCTTGCTTGAAGGATGCCGCGGACTTGCGGGATCGCCGGCGCATTGGGCACATGCCGACACCAACTCCTTGCACCATCCCTCCATCGAAAACCCTAGCGTTTCCGCCGAAGACTGTCAATCGCCGCCTTCCGGACTCAACGGGCGATTCGTCATGGTTGCGCCCACGCCAACTCAGTATAATCGCCCTCACGCCTTGCCGGACCGGCGACCGGCGTTGCAGACGCCGCGTGCCCGGTCCGGCGGCTTGCTGCTCCAGGTCTTACCAGGCTGAGAACTATGGTGCCACAACCTCCTATCGGACAAGGTCCTGTCGATCCCCAAGGCGCGTTCCTGCCCCCGCCTCCCCCTCCGGGCTTCACCGTGCACGCCAGCGGCCCCTCCGGCGGCTTCGGCCCGCCCCCGCCTCCGCCCCCCGGCTTCTTCCACCCCGGGATGATGTTCCCACCCCAAAGACCCCGCGGCTTCGCTCGCGCTATCTTCGTCACCCTCGCTTCCACCATCTTCGGCCTCTCGCTGCTGGCCAACATCTACCTGCTCCTCTACGGCGCGATCCTCAGCACCGACGCCACCAGCGTCCTCGAACACACCATCGTCGATGGCAACGCCGATCAGAAAATCGCCGTCATCCCCGTACGCGGGCTGCTCATCGATGAAACCGTCTTCGTCATTGGCCGCTATTTCCGCGCCGCCCAGAACGACCCCAACGTCAAGGCCGTTGTCATCGAAGTGGACTCCCCCGGCGGCACGGTCACCGCCTCCGATCAGCTCCATCATCTCGTCCAGAAACTCAAGAAAGCCCGCGCCGACGGCGGCGGGGCCTTCCCCGTCGTCGTCTCCATGGGCGGCGTCGCCGCCAGCGGCGGTTACTACTTCTCCGCCCCTGCAGACCAGATTTTCGCCCAGCATACAACCCTCACCGGCAGCATCGGCGTCCTGCTCCCGCGATACAACATCAGCTCCCTCGCCGATAAGTGGGGCGTGACCGAGAACACCCTCGCCGCGCCCCAGGGCGGCTACAAGAACGCCGGCTCCATGCTCAAACCCGATGACCCCCGCGATAGCAAATACCTCCAGGGCGTCATCGATCAGGCCTACGACCGCTTCAAGGACGTCGTCGTCAAAGGACGCGCCGGAAAGCTCAACGGCAGCATCTCCGACATCGCCAATGGCCAGATCTACACCTCTCAGCAGGCCGTCAAGAACGGCCTCGTCGACCAGATCGGCTACCTCGAAGACGCCTACGCCTGGGCCGCCGGCCAGGCAGGCCTCAGCAAGCCCACCGTCGTCAGATACCAGCGCCGCGCCTCCTTCCTCGAAACCCTTCTCGCGGGCTCCAACGTCCCCGCTCCCCAGGCCGTCAACGTGAACCTCAAACTCGACGCCGCCGCCATCGACGCGGTGACCTCGCCCCGCCTGATGTACCTCTGGCGTGGCGAATGACCCCGCCGCCGCGGAGGTAATCGTCGCCATCGCCGCCGTAGGCGGTGTCGTTTCCGAGGCCGCCATGGAGGGTGTCGTCGCCGTGCTGGATGCGGTGAGCTAAACGTCGCCGAACATATTGTAATTGGGCAACAAGATCGTGTCGTACTTGTACAGGGGGCAGTGCGGCTCGCCCCGCGTAAAGTCAGGCGAGTTCCCGTAGTAGATATTGTCCCCGCCGTAGCCGCAGAAAGCGTCATAGCACCAACTCACATGGCCATCGTTGTAGAGGACGTTCTGGCCCTGGCGGTCATGGTTGAGGCTGTTCATAGGCATGATCTCGGCGCGCGAAGCGGAAGCAGGGGCATAGAGTCCGCCGTGGGGGCTGTTGCTGGCGTCGGCGGCGATGGCGAAGCCGGCCGGGACGTCGGGGGGTGGCTTGTATTCGCGCATGCCCGGGGTCGACACGAAGCGACCCGTACACATCGGATAGGGAATGGCCCAACTGTACTGGAGGATGCTGATGCGGGGCAGGGCCCAGTCGAAGTTCCAGTGGTCGTAGCTGTCGTGGACAGTGGCTACCGGGTACGATCCGGAGGGACAGAGAAAGACCTCGGGCCTCAGCAGGCGATAGCGGATCAACAGGCACAACGGCGCGGTGACGTCGTTGTAGGGGGGACCCCAGGGGCTGGTCTGCCAGGCCGTCACGCTGTCCCTCGGCTTGTAGGGGGTGCGAGGGAAATGGCCCTTGTTGTCATGGGCATAGATCCGTAGCGCGATGCCCATCTGGCGGAGGTTGCTGGCGCATTTGATGCGGTTGGCGCGTTCCCTGGCGGCCTTCAGCGCCGGGAGGAGAATGGCGATCAGCAGGACGATGATGCCAATGACGACCAGTAACTCTACGAGAGTGAAGGCTTTACGTCTGGTCATGGCCGGACCCCGATCTGCCTGGTCTGGGGCTGCTGGATGCGGGCGTCATCAATTGCCGAACATGTACCTGTTCGGCAGCAGGACGCTGTCGTACCTGTGCTTGGGGCACTGGCCGGTGTTCATGATGTTGTCACCAAGTCCC
>Ga0315288_10005062_pt1 | contig 16775 bp, 8 predicted proteins | sample YL17G11_20_MG_FD_203454 | JGI IMG/M metagenome (GOLD analysis project Ga0315288, IMG submission 203454) | Sediment microbial communities from Yellowstone Lake, YNP, Wyoming, USA - YL17G11_20 | ecosystem: Environmental > Aquatic > Freshwater > Lake > Sediment | place: USA: Wyoming | collected... | reverse complement strand
GCCCACGTTAGCCAGGACCTCGTTTTCCCGTAACATGGCTGTGCCGTAGCGCAGAAAAATACCGCCGCCGTAGGAATAATAGACGGAGGAGGGTGAGGTATTGCCTGTGTTGCTGATGACCCGGCTTTCCCAGATTTCGACGTTGCGATTTGGGGCATAGGCATAGATGCCACCGCCCAATCCCATCCCATTGTTTTTGCTCGCCACATTGTCCGCGACGATGCAGTGGCCGACGTGAAGGCTGGTGCCCGTGGCGTAGATGCCTCCGCCGCAGCCCCAGTTGTTGCAGTTGCCGCTGCCGTCGCCGTGGGTGAGGGTCAGGTGCAGGAGGGACACGTCGCCGGCGTCGGTGATGCTGATCACCGAACCGCCCCACTGAGCGTCCAGCACCGTCTGATGCAGGTCCGGGTCAAAGTCGCCGTCGCCGCAGGACTGACCATAGCCTCCGTGCATCACCAGTTCCTTGGTGATGACGGCCACCGTGCCGGCAGGGGTAGTGTAGGTGCCGGCAGCGATACGAATCTGGTCGCCAGGGAGGGCGCCATTCACCGCGGCCTGCACGGAAGCATAGCACCCTCCGCCGCAGATGGCGTCACACCCCGTTCCGCTCCCGTTCACACAGTGGACGTCCGAGCCGGCCCGCGCCGGGGGCAGCGTGCCCAGCCAGAACAGCGACCCTGCCAGCCCCAGGCCGGGCAGGGCCGCCGCTATGCAGTGAAACACTTGCCTGTTCATCTCGTGGCTCCTTTCGAGGGCGAGATTTCGGTCCACAGTTCCGCCAACACCCTGGCATACGCCTTGCCGGGCAACCCGGCCTGTCGGCCGCACCAATCGGGCAGCCTGGGGCCTTCGATTTGCGGCAGCGCCTGGCCGCCGGCGCCGGTGGCCTGCACCAGCAGGATCAGGTGGCGCAGGGGGGAATCGGTGGGCACGCCACCTTGGCTGTCATCGGGCACTGGCTGGAGTCACGAGATTATTATTGCAGTGTGATGCCAGTATAGCGCAACCGTGCGTAAAAGTCAATCAGGTTACCGGGTGCTCTTTCCGGCGTTCTACGCACTGATGCTGACTTTCGCCTGGCCGACGGTAGGCAAGTCGCTCACGCTGATGGCGCTGGTCCTGTGCGCGCTGTGGACGCTGACACCAACCGGCCACCGCCTGGCGCTGCTGACGTTCGTCGCCGGCGCGGGCCTGGGGTATTTTCTGGAGCGCTGGGGCACCACGCGGCTGTGCTGGACCTATTACACCCGCCAGGCGCCGCCCCTGTTCGCCGTGCTGGCGCACGGCATGGCCGCAGTCGCCTTCTGGCGGGTGGGGTTATTGTTCAACAGGGTCAGCGCGACACTGCGCGGTCTGCGGAAGGAAGGGACAACATGCTGCACTATGGAACAGGCTGGCAGAAGCACTGACGCAAAGACCCGAACGTGACGACAGGGCAGGTAACTACCCTGCCGACCACAACCAATGCGATGACTCTTTACCCCTGAATCCGACCCTGAAACGCAGGGTCTGGAACCTCGCTCTGTTCACTGACCCACCACCAACAAGGTCCTTGCTCAGGTATCTCTTTACAGTAAGTGACCCACCCCCTTTTCGCTGGCTGACGACCTAATGCACAGGCTGGCTCTTCAATCATTCGAGGGGGAACACCACCCATCTCCGACAGTACTTTCATGGTCTTCGTCAAGTATTTGCAGGTCATTGGTACCTACTTGTTCTTAAGCTGCTCAACCAGGCGCATTCCAAGAATCGGACTGTGAATAGCTCAGTAATTACCACCCCAGGCTTGTCTTACCCGCGATCTTCGGATGCTGTTGCACACCGCGCACGAACTTAGCTACCATATCTTGGGCCCCGTGCCCATTCGTGAAAGCGTTCTCAGCCTGTTCGGCAACAATGGATAGGTGAGTTACGTCGCCAGCCGAGGAAATCCTGACTTCTATAGCGCCTCTAATTCTATTAAGCCAAGCCCAGGCGGATGCCCATCTGCCTTCTATTCTACCAGTCGTGCGTTCAACGGTAGTGATTTCTACTAGCTTACCAAGGACCTCGACACAAGCCTGAGCAACAACAGCAGGGGGAGACTGAATGGCAATCTCCTCTTGAACGGACGAGTTTGGATACAATGACCCTGGACGCATAATGCCTCCCTATCTTTGCGTTGTCACTACATAACAACCAACTCCCGCCTGCCCCGCCAACCATAACCAAGCGGTGTTTGGTCAAACTGTTACCGCCTCAAAAGCAACCCGCAACTGCTCTGGCTTCGGAACCAGGAAGTTGAGTTTTTCAAAGCCGATAACGCGCCCTGACTTGTCTTTCATCAAAACAACCTCGTCACCTGTCTCTTCACAGATATATTCATCCTTCGGGTCGCTAAACCAGACGGTGAGCGTATTGCCTACCTGGTCGTAGAATACTTTTACTTGGGCCATACTCGTACTCCTTCCTTGATAGTGCCGGTCGGATAGGATGTAATCAAGAATCCTTCTTCATTGAGCCGCTTTGCCACTGCACAGATCCACCGTCCCACGCGTTCCAACTTGTAGAACAGATACACAGCAGGATCACTCCGACTCAGACGAATCTCGTCTGGATTCTTCAGCGTTTCTTTTACATCCCACTCACGTGCTGCCATCACTGGGTGCTTGATGGTAGTAATCAGTTCCCAATAAGAACAGGTTACACGCACACAGAAACCAAGCGGTGTCCAGACTTCAAAAAGCAAATTGCCTGTGGAGTAATCATCATTCATGCTGTCCTCGTCATCCATGAGCAGTCTACTGCACAGCGTTCAGGGCAGTTCCACCACCTTGGCCGTCATCTGGAACTGGCTGGAGTCACAAGATTATTATTGCAGTGTGATACCAGTATAGCGCGACCTTGCGTAAAAGTCAATCAGGTTGGCGCTGGTGTCTCAACCCAAGCACGTCACCGTCCCCTGCTCGCAGTTGGCGCACTCGAACTGGATGTGTGATATTGCAGAATGGTCAACATGTGGAAGTCACCGGCAGGGAACTTGTTCGACAACCGACTTGCTAAAGGACTTGCATAGGATAGAGATAGGAGTATACTGACATACGAGAGCCTCTGCTCCTGAGTACTCGACGGAATCGCCGCAAGGTGTGGCCGATTGGCACACCCGGCGTCCAGTGCAAGAGGAGAACATGGCCCATGCTCGCCACCTGGCCCTGGAAGACCTGCGCCTAGCGCGCGATCCTGACTGCCTCCTGGCGCTCTTTCGCAAACTGGCTTACCGGGTCGAGCCAGAACTCGTGCCCCTCGATCCGGCGAACCTCGAGTTCCCCGGGCGGGCCGGCATTCAGCGCTGCTTCCTCCTGGCCGACCATCCCGGCCCGCCTGGCCTGCAGGTCTTGCTCTTCGAGTTGGACGGTGTGCGCATGGCGGAACTGCGCCTGCTGGCGCGCGACCTGCTGGCCCGCCCCGGCCACTACTTGTTCGTCGGCGCGCCCGGCGCGCCGCCCTACACCTGCGCCATTTTCGTCCACCCCCGGCGGCTGGGCGACGGGCAGGTGGGCATCCGCAAACTGGTGCTCGACCCCGCCCACCCCACCCGCCACGACCTGGACGTGCTGGAGGGGATCGCCGCCGACGGCCTGGCAGACGACCCCGACGCGCTCTACCTGCGCCAGGCGCAGGCCTTTGACGTCGAGCGGCTGACCGATCGCTTCTACCGCGCCTACGCCGGCCTGTTCCACCGCACCGTGGCACGGGTGCAGGAGGCCAACCGTGGCCACCGGCGGCTGGCCACGCCCGAGGGAGCGCGCGCCTTCACCCAGCGGCTGCTCAACCGGCTGCTCTTTCTCCACTTCCTCCAGCGCAAGGGCTGGCTGGCCGGCGATCCCCACTTCCTCACCCACCAGGCCCGCCGCCTGGCCCAGGCCGACCCGCCGGGCAACGTCTGGCGCGACTTGCTGCGCCCCCTGTTCTTCGACACGCTCAACCGCCGCCGCCTGAACGACGTGTCCCCCTGGGGCGACGTCCCCTACCTCAACGGCCGCCTGTTCGAGCCGGTGGACCCGGACACCGACGAACAGGTCTTCCTGCCCGACGACCTGTTTGACCCGCACGACCCGCAGGGATTGTTGGGCTTCTTCGACGGCTACAACTTTACCGTGGCCGAGGACACGCCGCTGGAGCAGGAAGTGGCGCTCGACCCGGAACTCCTGGGCAAGGTCTTCGAGAACCTGCTGGAGGAGGCGGAGCGCGGGCAGACGGGCACCTTTTACACCCCCCGCTCCATCGTCCACTACCTGGCCCGCCGCGCCCTGTGGCTCTACCTGGAGGAGCAGACCGCCCTGCCCGCCGACCGGCTCTCCCTGGCCTTCGCCGACCCCGCCTTCACCTCCTCCGCTCCCCCGCCCCCCTGCCCCCCTGCCCCCTCGCTCTCTGTTGCCGAGGCCGACAAGATCGAGCGCGCCCTGGAGCGGGTGCGCGTATTAGACCCGGCAGTCGGGTCGGGCGCCTTCCTGGTAGGGATGCTGCACGAACTGGTGGCGCTGCGGCGGGCCTGCTTCGCCGCGCGCGGCGTCGTCGTGCCGCGCGGCTCGTCGCTGGTCGCCCGCTGGAAGCGGGATTTCATCGCCCACAGCCTGTACGGGGTGGACATCAAGCCGGAGGCGGTCGAGATCGCCCGCCTGCGGCTGTGGCTTTCGCTGGTGGTGGACGTGGACCGCGCGCAGGCGGAGTCGTTGCCCAACCTGGACTATAAACTGATGGTGGGCGACAGCCTGCGGGAGACGCTGGACGGAGAACCGATCCTGCCCGACTTGCCCGCGGCCGGCCCGGGCCTCCCCCTCGAGCCGTTCCAGGGCGCGCTGCCCGGCGTCCCGACCCGGCCGGTGCAACTGGGGCTGGGAATGGGGGCGGCGGCCCAGGCGCGGGCGGGCCTGGCGGCGCTCAAGGAGCGCTACTTTGCCGCCGAGGAGAAATGGGAGCGGGACGACCTGCGGGGGCAGATCGAGGGGCAGGAGCGGGCGGTGGTCCTGGCCGCGCTGGAGGAGAAACTGGCCGACGTAGACGCGCGGGTGCAGCAGTTGGTGGCGAAGGGCAGCCAGGTCAACTGGCAGGGGCTGCGGCGCGAGAAAGACGAGTTGGAGCGGCTGGCGGGGCGCAAGGCGCGGTTGGCGGACCTGGCAGAGCGGGTGAGGCGCGGCGAGCCGCTGCCCTTCTTCCTCTACCGCCTGCACTTCTTCGAGGTCTTCACTCCCTCCCCCTCTCCCTACCAGGGAGAGGAGCCTGCCCTGAGCCTGTCGAAGGGCCGGGGTGAGGGTGGCGGCTTCGACATCGTCCTGGCCAACCCGCCCTACGTGCGCATGGAACTGATCAAGGAGCAGAAAGCCGAGTTCCGCCAGGCCTACCCGGAAGTCTACGACGGGCGGGCCGACCTGTACGTCTACTTCTACGCCCGCGGCCTGGATCTCCTGCGCCCCGGCGGCGTGCTGGCCTACATCTCGTCCAACAAGTTCATGCGCGCCCGCTACGGCGGGGGGCTGCGCCGTCTGCTGACCGAGCAGACGACGCTGGAGGCCGTGGTGGACTTTGGAGACCTGCCGGTCTTCGCCGCAACAACTTACCCCTGCCTGGTGATCGCCCGCAAGGGCCAGCCGCCGGCCGGCCACGCCCCGTCTCTGCTGACGGTGAGCAACATGGGAGCGGTGGAGCGGCTGGAGGAAGAGGTGTCCCGCCAGGCCTGGACGCTGCCCCAGGTGACCCTGCGCGCCGAGGGCTGGACGCTGGAACGCAGCGACGTGGTGCGCCTGGTCGAGAAACTGCGCGCGGCGGGGCGGCCCCTGGCCGAGGTGGTCAAGGGGCAGTTCTATATGGGCGTCAAGACTGGTCTCAACGAGGCCTTCGTGATTGACGAGGTGACGCGGCAGAGGCTCGTCGAGGAAGACCCGCGCAGCGCGGAGATCATCAAGCTGTGGCTGCGCGGGCGGGACGTGAAGCGGTGGCGGGTGGACTGGGCCGGGCTGTACGTCATCTTCGCTTACCATGGCGTGGACATTGAGCGCTATCCAGCCATTCGCACCTACCTGGAGCCTTTTCGGGAGCAGTTGGAACAGCGGGCTACCAGCGCCAACCACGCCTGGTATGAGTTGCAGCAGCCGCAAATGGGAATCTACCCGGAACTCGAGAAGTCCAAAATCGTGTATCCTGACATCGCTTCCCGCTGCGAATTCGCCTTTGATGGTGAAGGTCGTTACGGCAGCAATACGATGTACTTCATCGGCAGCGGAGACCTGTATCTACTTGGCGTATTGAACAGCGATGTGTCAGAGTTTCTATACCGCCAACTCAGTACCACAATTCGTGGTGACTTTTTGCGCTTTTTCTCTCAGTACCTGGGCCAACTTCCCATCCCTTCTGCCACGGCTGCCGAACGGCAGGCCATCGAGCGCCTGGTGCGCCGGCTGCTGGCGCTGCGCGGCGAGGGGCTAGAGGCCGCTGCGCTGGAGCAGGAGTTGAACGAGCGCGTCCACCGGCTGTTTGAACTCACGAACGAGGAAATTGCGCTGATCGAGGAGAGTTTGGGGCGAAGCACGGCCAGATAGGGGGAGAGCGATGGCTTTTCTTGGCGCTATTTTTGGTCGAAAGCGCAAGCCGGACCGTCAGGAACTCGCGAAAGTTCTTCCTGCCTTCATCCGTGCCCGCACCTGGGCCGAAGCGCAGCATATCGTCAAGCAGCACCCAGCGCTGTTGAGTGATGAGGCCGAGGCCCTCCTAGACCAACGCATCGCCGCCGCACGCGAGCAGGACGAACAAGACAGCGCGCGCGTACTTGAAGAACACCGTACCTGGCTGCGCCATTGCCGGCAGACGAGCACAGAAGCAGCCTTGGCCAAGAAGATCAGCACGGTCGGGGCACAACGCGTCACGACTCGTGTACCTCCGCGATTCATCTCCAGCATACGTCAGGCAGACGAGGCCCACCAGCGCTATCTCCGCACGAGCGACCTAGCTGCTCTAGATGAAGCCACGGCCGCCTGGGAGCGCATCCTGCACCACCCGGACTTCATAGGTGCGCCGAAACGCCTGCAGTTGACTGCCTTCAACGATGCCGGTGTGGTTCTCCTGCGACGCTACTGGGCTCTGGGTCGCCTGGATGACCTGAATCGAGCACTTTCCATCTGGCAGGAGGCTGTAGAGTGCACAAGCCTCGACTTTCCGGAACTGCCTGCTATCCTCACCAATTTGGGCAACGGCCTGAGTGAGCACTACAAGCTCACTGGACGGCTGGAGGACTTGGAGAAGGCCATCCGTACCTATCATCAGGCCGTGGAGCGCACAAGCCCAGACTCGCCGGCGCTGTCCTCTCGCCTCAACAACTTGGGCACCGGGCTGCGCGCCCGCTACACCCGCACCGGGCGGCTGGAGGACTTAGAGGAAGTGATCCGTATCTATCATCAGGCCGTGGAGTGCACGAGCCCCGACTTCCCGGAACTGTCTGCTATCCTCACCAACCTGGGCAACAGCCTGAGTGACCGCTACGAGCGCATTGGACGACTAGAGGACCTGGAGGAAGCGATTCGCGTTCATCACAAGGCTGTGGAGTGCGCGAGCCCCAACTCCCCGGCGCTATCTACGTCCCTCAACGGCCTGGGCGCCGGGCTGCACGCCCGCTACGAGCGCACTGGACGGCTGGAGGACCTGGAGGAAGCTATCGCCGTCTGGCGGGAAGCTCTAGAGCGGACACCGACCGGCTCGCCGGAACTGGCAATGTACCTCAACAACCTAGGCACCGGGCTCCTCGACCGCTACACCCGCACCGGACGGCTGGAGGATCTGGAGGAGGCTATCCACGTCTACCAACAAGCCGTGCATCGCACGCCTCCCGACTCACCGGACATGCCCGGTCACCTCAACAACCTGGGCACCGGGCTGCACGCCCACTACGAGCGCACTGGGCGGCCGGAGGACTTGGAGGAAGCGATCTGCGTTCATCACCAGGCTGTGAAGCGCACGAGCCCCGATTCCCCGGACCTGCCCAAGTACCTCAACAGCCTGGGCAACGACCTGAGTGACCGCTATGTGCACACCGGACGGCTGGAGGATCTGGAGGAGGCCATCGCCGTCTGGCGGGAGGCCGTGGAGCGCATGGGCCCCGACTCGCCAGCCCTACCTAGGTACCTCAACAACCTAGGCACCGGGCTTCGCGACCGCTACACCCGCACCGGACGGCTGGAGGATCTGGAGGAGGCTATCCATGTCTATCACCAGGCCGTGGAATGCAGGAGCCCCGACCTGCCGGAACTGCCTGCCATCCTCACCAACTTGGGCAGCGGCCTGCGTGACCACTACGAGCACACTGGACGACTGGAGGACTTGGAGGAAGCGATCCGCGTCCATCACCAAGCCGTGGAATGCATGAGCTCTAACTCGCTGGCCCTGCCCAGATACCTCAACAACCTGGGCAACGGTCTTTGGACTCGCTACACCCGCACCGGTCGGCTGGAGGACATGGAGGAAGCAATTCGCGTCTATCGGGAGGCGGTGGAGTGTACGGATCCTGACTCTCCAGACCTGGCCGCCATCCTCAGCAACCTGGGTACCGGATTACGCGACCGCTGTATCCGCACCGGACGGCTGGAGGACCTGGAGGAAGCTATCGCCTTCTGGCGGGAAGCTCTAGAGCGGACGCCGACAGACTCACCGGACCTAGCTATGTGCCTCAACAACCTGGGCACCGGGCTGCGTGACCGCTACGCCCGCACCGGCCAGTGGGCCGACCTGGAGGAAGCCATCCGCGTCTCTCAGCAGGCGCTGCAGCGCACTCCCCCAGACTCGCCCGACTTGCCTCGAAACCTCAGCAACCTGGGCAATGGGCTGCGCGACCGCTACGCCCGCACCGGCCAGTGGGCCGACCTGGAGGAAGCCATCCGCGTCTTTCAGCAGGCCGTCGGGCGCACGCCTCCCGACTCGCCCGACCTGCCCGGCTACCTCAATAACCTGGGCAACGGGCTGCGCGACCGCTACGCCCGCAGCGGGCAGTGGGCTGACCTGGAGGAAGCGGTGCGCGTCTCTCAGCAGGCGGTACAGCGCACCCCCCCAGACTCCCCCGACCTGCCTACTCTCCTCAACAACCTGGGCAACGGGCTGCGCGACCGCTACGCCCACACCGGCCAGTGGGCCGACCTGGAGGAAACAATCTGCACCTACGAACGAGCCCTGACCGTCCTGGATCGCGCCTTCCTGCTTTCTCCGGTGGCCTACCAGTTGGGACAGCAGGGCCGCTGGGCCGGCCTTGCTGCCCGCGCTGTGGAGGTCCACCACCAGGCCAGCCGCCCTGCCCGCGCTCTCGCCATTGCCGAAGGGAGCAAATCCCGCCTGCTGACAACCTTGCTCGGCCGGGGGCAGATCCCCGCCCCCGCGACGATACCCGGCGACCTGGCGGAGCGCGAGCAGACCCTGGTGGCCGAGCTGGTTGGCCTGGATGCGGCGGACCTGGCGTGCCACGGATCAGGTACTGCCAGAGAGAGCACGTTGCCCCAGCGCCAGGCCCTGATGGGTCAGTTGTTATCCCTCTGGGAGGAGATGGAAGGACACGGCCCCGAGGCCAGCGACTACGTGGCGCTGCGCCGTGGCGACCGCCCGGACCAGGAAGACCTGGCCCGCCTGGCCGCCGACCTGGGGCCGGAGGCGGCGCTCGTCTCCCTCTTCATTACCGGCGAAACCACGCTCCTCTTCGTCCTGCGCGCCGGCATGGAAGCGCCCCAGGCCGTGGAGATTCCCCTGGATGGCGCAGGCTGGCAGGACTTGCTACGCCGCTTCCTGCGCGAGGTGCACTTTTACGACGGCACCGGCCGCCGTGCAGAGACCTGGCCTGCCCCCCTCCTCCCGCTCCTGCAGGAGGCTGCCCCCCATTTGGACGGGGCGCGATGGATCGTTCTGGCGCCACACGCCGGCGGCCACCTGCTTCCATGGGGCGCGCTGGCCGGCCGGGTGGGATGGGCAGCGGCCCCGGTGACCACTCCAGCTCTGGGAGTGCTGGCGCAGGCCCTAGGCCGCCCGGCCGGGGAGAGGACCGGTGCATTGGTGGTGGGCAACCCCCTGGGTGACCTGCGCTACGCAGAGGAGGAGGCACAGCAGGTGGCCGCGTTGCTGGGCGCATGCCCACTCATCCGGCAGCAGGCGACGCGGGCGGCCGTCCTCCAGCAACTGGAGCAGGCCGGGTTGGCCCACTTTGCCACCCACGCCTATTTCGCGTCCGGCTCCCCCCTCGATTCCGGCGTCGTCCTGGCCGACGGCGTGCTCACCGCGCGGGAGATCATGGAGCGGGGATTGCGCGCGCCGGAGTTCCTGGCCCTCTCCGCCTGCCAGACCGGCATGGCCGGGGCGCTGGGCGGGGACGAGATGGCCGGGTTGAGCCAGGCCCTCCTCTACGCCGGGGCGCGCTCGCTGCTGGTGGGCCTGTGGACGGTGAACGACCCCGCCACTGCTCACCTGATGGCCGGCTTCTACCGGGGCTGGCGGGGACGGGGACTGGACAAAGCCACGGCGCTGCGCGAGGCGATGGAGGCCACCCGCAACGATCGTCCCGCCTGGGCGCACACCTACTACTGGGGCGCGTTCACCCTGGTGGGGGATTGGCGATAACGAACCTTCCCGAAAGTTGAGAGCTTGCGGGAAGGTGAAGTTGAATGCACTGCGCCTGACGTGATGCGTGATGCGTGATGCTTGGTGCGTCTGGAGCAGGAATTGAACGAGCGCGTATACCGGCTGTTTGAACTCACGAACGAGGAAATCGCGGTGATTGAGGAGAGCCTGGGACAGCACACAGCGCGAATGAGAGGGAGAGAACAATGACGCATTCCTTGGCACAAACAACCGAACTGACCTGCCCCCGGTGCGAGCATACCTTCACCGCCGACGTCTGGCTCATCGTGGACGCCGCCGAGCGCCCAGACCTGCTGGAGCGTGCCCGCGTTGGCACCCTGCACGACCTGCCCTGCCCCCACTGCGGCCACCGGGGAGCAGTGGACGCCCCCCTGCTGTTACTCCGCCCGGGACAGGAGCCTCCGCTGCTCTTCTCCCCGGCGCAGAGAACCACCGCCGAGCAGGACCGCGAGCAGGCCGCCAGGCTGGTGGGCGCGCTGCGCGAGCGGCTGGGCGACACATGGCAAGACGAATGGGTGAAGCAGGGACTGCCGGGTGTGCAGCGTCCGATGCTGCCCGTGGCCTTGAGCGACGACCCCGAGGTGGCACTGCGACAGGCAGCAGAACAGGCCCGGCAGGAACTTGAACGGCTGCAGGAAGAAGACCCAGAGGCCTACCGCCGACTGGAGAAGGCGGCCCGCCAGGCGCTGGAGACCACGCCGCTGTTGCAGGCCCTTCAGGGTTTTCTCCAGGCCCGCACCTGGGACACATCCCGCCGCATCCTGGAGCAGCACCCCGAACTGCTCACGGACGAGACACATGACCTGCTGAGGCAGTTGATGGAGGCCCAAGAGGACAGAGACACCCTCCGCTACCTGGAGGAGCGCCGCGCCCTGCTGCGCCGCTGCCGGGAGGTGGGGATTGAGGCAGCATTCGCGGAACACGTAGGGATGCAGCGCACTACGGGGGTGGGCGTTTTGATCCCTGCCGAGTTCGAGACCGAGGTCCGCCTGGCGCAAGAAGCCGAAGGACGCTATCTCCGCACCGGCAACCCCGCTGCCCTCGACGAGGCAGCGGCGGCCTGGGAACGTATTCTGGGGCACGCCGCCTTTGCGGCCGCCCCGGAGCGCTTTCAACTGGCCGCCCTCAACAATAGCGGCGGGGTCTTTCTGCGCCGCTATTGGGCTCAAGGCCGCGTGGATGACCTGAACCGGGTCCTTGGATGCTGGCAGCAGGCGATGCAGCGGACCCCCCCAGACTCGCCCGACCTACCTGCTCTCCTCAACAACCTGGGCCTGGGCTTGTGCGACCGCTACGCCCGCACTGGGCAGTTGGCCGACCTGGAGGAAGCCATTCGCGTCTATCGGCAGGCGGTGCAGCGCATCCCCCCAGACTCGCCCGACCTGCCTTCTCCCCTCAACAACCTGGGCCTGGCCTTGCGCAACCACTACGTCCGTACCGGCCAGTTGGCTGACCTGGAGGAAGCCATCCGCGTCCATCAGCAGGCCGTCGGGCGCACCCCCCCAGACTCCCCCGATCTGCCCGGCTACCTCACCAACCTGGGCGCCGGGCTACGCGACCGCTACGCCCGCACGGGGGAGTTGGTCGACCTGGAAGAAGCCATCCGTGTCTATCAGCAGGCGATGCAGCGCACCCCCCCAGACTCGCCTGACCTGCCAATGCACCTCACCAACCTGGGCCTGGGCCTGCGTGACCGCTACGCCCGCACGGGGGAGTGGGCCGACCTGGAGCAAGCCATCCGCGTCTATCAGCAGGCGGTGCAGCGCACCCCCCCAGACTCCCCCGACCTGCCCGGCTACCTCAACAACCTGGGCACCGGGCTGAGCGTCCGCTACGCCCGCACGGGGGAGTTAGCCGACCTGGAAGAAGCCATCCGCGTCTATCGGCAGGCGGTGCAGCGCACCCCCCCAGACTCGCCCGACCTGCCTGGTCGCCTCAACAACCTGGGCAGCGGGCTGAGCGCCCGCTACGCCCGCACCGGGGAGTTGGCCGACCTGGAGGAAGCCATCCGCGTCTATCAGCAGGCGGCGCAGCGCACCCCCCCAGACTCCCCCGACCTGCCTGCTCACCTCACCAACCTGGGCAACGGGCTGAGCGAGCGCTACGCCCGCACGGGGGAGTTGGCCGACCTGGAGGAAGCCATCCGCGTCTATCGGCAGGCGGTGCAGCGCACCCCCCCAGACTCGCCCGACCTGCCTCAACACCTCAGCAACCTGGGCGGCGGGTTGAGCGCCCGCTACGCCCGCAGCGGGCAGATGGCCGACCTGGAGGAAGCGGTGCGTGTCTTTCAGCAGGCCGTCGGGCGCACGCCCCCAGACTCGCCCGGCCTGCCTGCTCGCCTCAACAACCTGGGCACCGGACTGAGCGCCCGCTACGCCCGCAGCGGGCAGATGACCGACCTGGAGGAAGCGGTGCGCGTCTCTCAGCAGGCGGTGCAGCGCACCCCCCCAGACTCCCCCGACCTGCCTGCTCACCTCACCAACCTGGGCACCGGGCTGCGCGACCGCTACGCCCGCAGCGGGCAGATGACCGACCTGGAGGAAGCCATCGGCGTCCACCAGCAGGCGGTGCAGCACACCCCCCCCGACTCGCCCGATCTGCCTGCTCTCCTCAACAACCTGGGCACCGGGCTGCGCGAGCGCCACGCCCGCACCGGCCAGTGGGCCGACCTGGAGGAAGCAATCGGCACCTACGAACGGGCCCTGACCGTCCTGGATCGCGCCTTCCTGCTTTCTCCAGTGGCCTACCAGTTGGGACAACAGGGCCGCTGGGCCGGCCTCACCGCCCACGCCGTAGAGGTCCACCACCAGGCCGGTCGCGCTGCCCAGGCCCTCGCCATCACCGAAGGGAACAAATCCCGCCTGCTGACAACCCTGCTCGGCCGGGGGCAGATCCCCGCCCCCGCGACGATACCCGGCGACCTGGCGGAGCGTGAGCGGACCTTGGTGGCCGCCCTGGTTGACCTGGATGCGGCGGACCTGGCGCGCCACGGATCAGGCGCCGCCGAAGGGAGCACACTGCCCCGGCGCCAGGCCCTGGTGGCGCAGTTAATGTCCCTCTGGGAGGAGATGAAAGGACACGGCCCTGAGGCCAGCGACTATGTGGCGCTGCGTCAGGGCGATCGCCCGGACTGGGAAGCCCTGGCCCGCCTGGCCACTGACCTGGGACCGAAGACGGCCCTCGTCTCCCTCTTCACCACCGGCGAGAACACGCTCCTCTTCGTTCTACGCGCCGGCATGGAAGCGCCCCAGGCCGTGGAGATTCCCCTGGATGGCGCAGGCTGGCAGGACTTGCTGCGCCGCTTCCTGCGCGAGGTACATTTCTACGACGGCACCGACCACCGTGCAGAGACCTGGCCCACTTCTCTCATCCCGCTCCTGCAGAAGGCCACCCCCCACCTGGAAGGGGCGCGATGGGTTGTGCTGGCGCCACACGCTGGCGGTCACCTGCTTCCATGGGATGCGCTGGCCCGCCGGGCGGGATGGGCCGTGGCTCCAGTGACTACTCCGGCTCTGGGGGTGCTAGCGCGGGTCCTGAGCCACCCGGCCGGGGAGAGGACCGGCGCATTGGTGGTCGGCAACCCCCTGGGTGACCTGCCGTATGCCGAGGCCGAGGCACAGCAGGTGGCGAACGGTCTGGGGGTCTTCCCCCTCCTCCGGCAGCATGCGACGCGCGCGGCCGTCCTCCAGCAACTGGAGCAGGCTGGGCTGGCCCACTTTGCCACCCACGCCTACTATGCCCCCGGCTCCCCCCTCGACTCCGGCATCGTCCTGGCCGACGGCATTCTCACCGCGCGAGAGATCCTGGAGCGGGGATTGCGCGCACCCGAGTTCCTGGCCCTCTCCGCCTGCCAGACCGGCATGGCCGGGGCGCTGGGCGGGGACGAGATAGCCGGGTTGAGCCAGGCCCTCGTGTACGCCGGGGCGCGCTCGTTGCTGGTGAGCCTGTGGACCGTGAACGACCCCGCCACCGCCCACCTGATGGCCGGCTTCTACCGGGGCTGGCGGGAACAAGGACTGGACAAGGCCACGGCGCTGCGCGACGCCATGGACGCCACCCGCAGCGCCCGCCCCGCGTGGGCACACACCTACTACTGGGGCGCATTCACCCTGGTGGGGGATTGGCGATAACGAACCTTCCCGAAAGTTGGGAACTTTCGGGAAGGTAAAGATGAATGCACTACGCCTGACGTGGTGCGTGCTACGTGGTGCGCCTGGAGCAGGAATTGAACGAGCACGTCTACCGGCTGTTTGAACTCACGAAAGAGGAAATCGCGCTGATCGAGGAGAGCCTGGGGCGGCACCCAGCGCGCTTGAGAGAGAGAATCATGACACATTCCTTTGCCCAAGAAACGGAACAGACCTGCTCCCAGTGCGGACAGACCTTCAGTGCCGACGTCTGGCTCATCGTGGACGTCGCCGAGCGGCCCGACCTGCTGGAGCGCATCCGAAAAGGTACCCTGCACGACCTGCCATGCCCCCACTGCGGCCACTGGGGAGCGGTGGACGCCCCCCTGTTGGTACTCCGCCCAGGGCAGGAACCCCCACTGCTCTTCTCCCCAGCGCAGGGAACCACCACCGAGCAGGACCGCGAGCAGGACGCCGGGCTGGTGGGCGCGCTGCGCGAGCGGCTGGGCGACGCATGGCAGGACGAATGGGTGAGGCAGGGACTGCCGGGCGTGCCGCATCCGATGCTGCCCGTGGCCTTGAGCGACGACCCCGAGGTGACGCTGCGACAGGCAGCAGAACAGGCCCGGCAGGAACTTGAACGGCTGCAGGAAGAAGACCCAGAGGCCTACCGCCAACTGGAGAAGGCGGCCCGCCAGGCGCTGGGGGCCACGCCGCTGTTGCAGGCCCTACAGAGTTTTCTCCAGGCCCACACCTGGGACGAATCTCGCCGCATCCTGGAGCAGCACCCCGAACTGCTCACGGACGAGACCGATGACCTGCTGAGACAGTTGATGGAGGCCCAGGAGGATAAGGACACCCTCCGCTACCTGGAGGAGCGCCGCGCCCTGCTGCGCCGCTGCCGGGAGGTGGGGATTGAGGCAGCGTTCGCGGAACACGTAGGGATGCAGCGCACTGCGGGGGCGGGCGTTTCGATCCCTCCCGAGTTCGAGACCAACGTCCGCCGGGCGCAAGAAGCCGAAGGACGCTATCTCCGCACCGGCGACCGGACTGCCCTCGACGAGGCAGCGGCGGCCTGGGAACGTATTCTGGGGCACGCCGCCTTTGCTGCCGCCCCGGAGCGCTTTCAACTGGCCGCCCTCAACAATAGCGGCGGGGTCTTTCTGCGCCGCTACTGGGCTCGAGGCCGTGTGGATGACCTGAACCGGGTCCTTGGATGCTGGCAGCAGGCGGCGCAGCGCACCCCCCCAGACTCGCCCGACCTGCCTGCTCTCCTCAACAACCTGGGCATCGGGCTGCGCGACCGCTACGCCCGCACGGGGGAGTTGGCCGACCTGGAGGAAGCCATCCGCGTCTATCAGCAGGCAGTGCAGTGCATCCCCCCAGACTCCCCCGACCTGCCCGGCTGTCTCAGCAACTTGGGCCTGGGCCTGCGCGACCGCTACGTCCGCACCGGTCAGTTGGCCGACCTGGAGGAAGCCATGCGTGTCTATCAGCAGGCGGTGCAGCGTACACCCCCAGACTCCCCCGATCTGCCCGGCTACCTCAACAACCTGGGCATCGGGCTACGCGACCGCTACGCCCGCACCAATGAGCTAGCCGACCTGGAGGAAGCCATCCGCGTCTCTCAGCAGGCGCTGCAGCGCACCCCCCCAGATTCCCCCGACCTGACCAGCTGTCTCATCAACCTGGGCCTGGGCTTGCGCGACCGCTACGCCCACACTGGCCAGTTGGCCGACCTGGAGGAAGCCATCCGCCTCTCTCAGCAGGCGCTGCAGCGCACACCCCCAGATTCGCCTGGCCTGCCAATGCACCTCACCAACCTGGGCACCGGGCTACGCGACCGCTACGTCCGCACCGGCCAGTTGGCCGACCTGGAGGAAGCCATCCGCGTCTATCAGCAGGCGCTGCAGCGCATTCCCCCAGACTCGCCTGGCCTGCCTTCTCTCCTCAACAACCTGGGCATCGGGCTGCGCGACCGCTACGCCCGCACCGGCCAGTTGGCCGACC
>Ga0315288_10005060_pt1 | contig 16776 bp, 21 predicted proteins | sample YL17G11_20_MG_FD_203454 | JGI IMG/M metagenome (GOLD analysis project Ga0315288, IMG submission 203454) | Sediment microbial communities from Yellowstone Lake, YNP, Wyoming, USA - YL17G11_20 | ecosystem: Environmental > Aquatic > Freshwater > Lake > Sediment | place: USA: Wyoming | collected... | reverse complement strand
TTGGCCGTCTCCTTGGCCGTCTCCTTGGCCGTCTCCTTGGCCGTCTCCTTGGCTGTCTCCTTGGCCGTCTCCTTGGCTGTCTCTTCGTTTGCGCCGTTGCTGACCACGTCATTCAAATTCACATCCACGACGTCGTCCGATTCCGATTCTCGCGCCTCCGCAATGTGATCCGACAAATGTTCAATCAGCCCAAAAATGGAGGAATGCCCTTGCAATTCCACCCCATCTCTGACAACACGCACATAGCAATGGTCGTCGTCGGCCACACTGGCATCTGATCCCATATCGACCGGTCCAATGAAAGACGCATACTGCTCCTTTAAAAATGAAACCGATCCGTGAACCAATGGCACCACATGCCGTATTGTAAATCGTTTGGTGTGCGTGAACATGGACACGCACCCCCATCCAAGTTGAACGGCAATGTCCACCCAATTTTCGGCAGTGAAAGTCTTGTAAGCATACAATCCAGCTCCCAAGGCAATCACGGTGTACAGCTGTGTCGTTACTATTGCATTCAATTCTTGTTCGGTGCACCCAACTAATTTGCCGGAAGCATTGTACGCACTCGGAACGCAGCTCATGATGTGGATTGTGTTTGCGACTGTGATTGGTTTGATACACAACAATGAAACAACATTTTTATATTGTTTCAATGTAATTATTATAATTTTGCAATCACTGCGTGACTTGCTGTTCAGGCTGATACAAAACCACACTGCATTTTGAATGTTTTTTGCACAGGGACGATTCAACCGCGTTCATGCTGCATCGGGTTCCCTTGTTTTTGCCGGTTTGAATTTCGGCACAGCATCTAGCGGCGGTTGATTTTTTTTTGGGCACGGGCTTGGGCTTGGGCTTTGATGCAGCCTTGTGGTGTCGCATGCAGTACGGTTTGTTCTCATGCTCGTAAAATGCATTCACGTTGCATTTGTCGAGAGAACATTTCACTCCGGGCATGCACATGGATGCCGGCGAATTCACCCCCATCAACCGTTTGATGACGGGATGATTGCCAATCCAAGGCATTAAGTGATTTGTCAGTGTTCGACAATATGGACATTTAATTTGGTGCAACCCGATTTTTTCATGATAGTTGTAAATCCCCATGCGGCCTTTTTGACGCATCACTTCTTGATACAATGGCTCATAATTGAATTTGTGCCCGCATTCCAACGTCACATGAAACGAACTCAACGGCACATTCGTTATTAAGCATGCATTTTCTTCAACCAAGGGTTGAGCGGATTGCACGGATTGCACGGATTGCATGCATTTTAGTGCTTCAAAAAAATTCAGATCCAATCCGTCTTCCACTTCATAATGAAGATTCTGCATTGGTCCCGCTTTGTTTTTTTAATATTAATGAAAATTAAATAAAATGTCTTTATACTTATATATTTCAACTTATTTTTTTACATGACAACCAAGGACACATGGGGTCCCGCAACATGGACGCTGTTTCACACCTTGGCCGAAAAAGTGAATGATGAACATTTCAATGAAGTGAAATCGGAATTGTTTGGATTCATAAAACGCGTCTGCTTCAATTTGCCATGTCCGGATTGCGCAGCACATGCAACTCAAACCATATCGAAGATAAATGCAGACAAATTTGAAAATAAGCAACAGCTGAAAATGTTTCTGTTTAATTTTCACAACTCCGTAAATGCACGAACCGGAAAACGTCCGTGCACATTCGAAGAAATGAACTCCAAATACGCACTGGCCAACACGTTTGTGGTTGTGCCATATTTCATCAAAGTGTTTTCACATCGCAACACCAACGTGCGTCTCTTGATTAACAGCTTTCATAAGGACATTTTAATCAAAGACTTCATAAAATGGATTCGTGAAAACAGCCACAAGTTCAAAAAATGATGCATTTTGAATATGTATAATTTGCATTTAATTCTATGCACATTGTATAACCCCAACCCAATCCCATGAAATCAACGAAAAAAAGAGGTTCCCGAAGCAAATGCAAACGAAGATGCACTACGCGCAAACGGTCCAAGGGTGGCATGCATCGGGCTGCTAGGGCTGCAAGTAAATTTGCAAGTCAAGTTTTTGGCAAAGGGCCCGAACGACTTGATAAGTTGAATCAAATGAAAGATGCGATTCTCAAAGGTGCAGCCAAAAATGAGGGCGCACTTCGCACGACCTCTTCAGCACGCAGCCAACAATTTGCGGTTGACGACTCTCCTCGACTTCGCATTGATCCAGGTATGCATATGATGGACTTACATGACAACAACGATACTTATTACACCACGCCAAAAAAATCATCTGAAAACAAAACTGAAGTTCCAATTTTGGCTTCACGCACGAGACCTGAAGAAACGCTAGAAACGCGTGGCACACGCTTGGCCTCATTTGTGGCTCCGACTTCGCACCACCCCGATCCAATTGTTAAAACATTGTTTCCAGAATGAGGGTTTAATTCGCGTTCTCGTCATTCCCCAGTTTTTTTGCAAGGACGGTGCGCGTTTTGGAACCCACCGAACACTTGTTTTTGCCGTCGCAGTCATCGCAGGAGCACCCGCCGAAATCGTAGAGACCGGCCTTGCCAGATATGCTTTGCGTCGCGTAAAACCCGCCAATGCCTCCAATCAAGCCCAACAACAACATGCCAATGTATGTTTGCGATCCCATTGAACTGCACAAACCTCCCAAAAATGTTATGACATCCACGAAAATCAGAATGATGAAACTCATCATGATGCCAATCAACGCGTTTGCATCAAGGCGGTTGGATGCCTGTATGCAAAACACAACGTAAGCAACCGTGTACCATAAAAATGCGGTGGTGAATTGCCTGCAAACCGGGGTTCCACTAAATGCAATGAAAACCATTGAAACGAGAGAAACAAATATTGCACCAATCAGGTGCCCCAAACATTTGGGGAAGTTGCGATTTACTAAGCAGATGCCAATGGCAACACCCGAAATCAGAAGCGGAACGGTTTGGTTGAATTTTGATATGCCAACGTAATTTTCCAACATTTCATACACCGTATTGAATGCATCGGTCTCACTTATATAACTCACAGTCACTGACATCCTATGCCTTATATCTTATATATAATATACTTAAATATAAAATTGCGATGATAAACACTTGCACCCGTTCGCACATTTACACATTTGCAGAATGGGCATTCCCAGTTATTTTGCCCACGTGCTAAAAAAATACCCCCGCGTCATAAAGCGAATCTCCGAGCTGCCCTGCATCAACAACTTGTACCTGGACTGCAACGGCATGATTTACGATGTGGTGCGCCAGATGCAGTACTCCCCCGATAAACAGGCCGAGTATGAAGCCGAATTGTTGCAGCGCATCTGCGACAGCATTGACGCGTGCATCGCGGTCTTGCGTCCCGCCAGCAGCGTCTTCATTGCGTTTGACGGCGTGGCACCCGTCGCCAAACTGAACCAGCAGCGCGAGCGCCGCTACAAATCATGGTACTTGGGTGTCATGGAAACGCAGCGCCGTCGCGACATCACCGCGCAAAATCAAAAAACCGGCGTCAAAGGGCGAATTGAACCGCCTAAACCCGCGTGGAACACGTCCGCCATCACGCCCGGCACCAACTTCATGAACATGCTCCACAGCAAACTGGCCGAGCATTTCGACGCATCGGACCCCGCCGCTCTTAATGCTCGCTACGGAGCCGACATCATTGTCAGCAGCAGCAAGGAGCCCGGCGAGGGCGAGCACAAGCTGTTTGAATACATCCGCGAGCACGCGGCGCAGCATGCCACGGAAACCACGGTCATTTACGGACTCGATGCCGACTTGATCATGCTGTGCATGTCGCATCTGCACGTGTCGCGCGGCATCTACTTGTACCGCGAGACGCCCGAATTTGTTCGGTCAATCAATGTCGCTCTGGACGAAAAAGAGAGATATTACATGGACATTCCGGAATTTACCGACGCAATTGTGGAGCAACTGTCCTCAAACCACGCGGCAAATGCAAAGGACAAGGTGATGGACTACATTTTCATTTGCTTCATGCTGGGCAACGACTTCATGCCGCATTTTCCCTCGCTCAACATTCGCACCACCGGCATTGCCACCCTTTTAGAAGCGTATCGCGCAACAATTGCGCCCGATGAAACCATCACCATCCAAGGTGGAGGCATTCACTGGCCAACCTACAAGAAACTCATCGCCGCCCTGGCAACCCAGGAACTCACCCTGGTTCGCAAAGAGCATGCGACGCGGGACCGACAAGCCCGGCACATGCGCGACACGGACAATGAAGACGACGTCATGCACGACGTCATGATGATCCCCATCACGCAGCGAGATGTGGAGCGCAGCATCGACCCGTTCCATGCGGAGTGGGAGCGCCGATACTATGCCACGCTGTGCGACATTCCCATGGATGGGAAAACGGATGCCGCCGAAATTGCCGCACTGTGTCGCAATTATTTAGAGGGCATGGAGTGGACGTTCCGCTATTACACGTGCGGGTGCGTCGATTGGAAATGGACGTATGCCAACCACTACCCACCCCTGTTGGCGGATTTAGTGCAGCACATCCCGGATGATGCGACGTTTTCATTTTTGCAGGTGAAGCCGAAGGAACCCATTCGCGACGTGGTGCAGCTGTGCTACGTGCTGCCCAAGGCAAGCCATGCGCTCTTGCCGCCTGCCGTGGCGCGCGGACTCATGCGCAGTAAATTGGCGTCCAAATACACGGACGACGGCGGCCACGACTTCAAATGGGCGTATTGCAAGTTCTTCTGGGAGTGCCACACCGACCTCCCCGCACTGGATTTGGCGGATCTAGAGGACATTGTGAAAAAAACGGACTAACTGCGCGTGCGCTCATCACAATGCAGACACGCTTCCTTCGCGTTTCACAATCCGAAAGCATTTGACCACTTCATTGTAGGTGCGCGTGTATTCGGGGTCATCATCGGTTTCAATGACCGGTTCCAACGCTTTCAGGTTGGCATAAAAACACTGGCAATCTGCGTTTGTTATTTTTTTTGAATTGCAACATTGGTCATACAGTTGATCAATATTGTACCGATATTCTTTGTGTTGCAGGGTCATTTGCGCGTCATATGTGGAACCATTTATATAGTTTAGAAGGATTGCCATTTGGCTTATCGCATGATCATATGAAATGGAACTCATTTGCACCAGTGAATTGGAATAGAATAATATTTTAATATTTCCATATGTCATATTACGTTTAATACATTATTGCCTGGTTTTAATAATGGCTGCTGCTCCTGCTGGTCCTGCTGTTCCTCCATGCATATATGACGCGCCAATTGTTCCAGCCGAATTGCTACATCAAGGGTTCGGTGTTCTTCCATCGCATTTTACATTCCATTGGACATACGATGGAAGACAACGTCATGTGAATTTGTATAAAATAAATGATATGTATTTTAAAATGAACTTCACACCATTTGATCCGACGAAGCAATTCAAACATAATAGGGACCAATTCAATGCATTCAATGCATATGTAAACCACCCTGGAAATTTGGTTCCATTCACCGATGCCATGTGGGAAATGACTCAAATCGGACGGGTTCCTGAATGCGCAGTACTGGAGCACCATCCACTTCTTGGAATGTTTTGCAGTCGTGATTCTTTTGCATCAGTGCTAAGAATGAAATTGTTTTGTGCATTTGGAATGTTGCACAATTTTGTAAACCATTCACTAATTAAATTAGTAATAAGAGGTGGAATGGCATTGCGACTTCAGTTGGATCGGGTGAGTCCACTTATTTCCACTGCACCAGATACAGACATGGACGGATTGATTGTCGTGGACCCGTCAATTCCCGAATTGGACAAATTTAAAACCACATTCATGAAATTATTGGTATTGTCAATAAAAGGTTCAATTCCACCGGGTTACACATTGATCTGCAAACCTGCCAGTGGTGATTCCAAAACTATCAAAATTCTGGTTAAAACTGCATTTAAAACCGAATTTGAATTGGGCGACTTTGGATTCAAGTATTCAAATGATGAAATTGTTCAAATGTATGAGAAACCTGTGCATGGCATTTATCCAATGAGTGTTCCAGTTTATCCCGGAGTTTTGCAGTGTGTATGGAACATTACACGCATAGAAAACATGAAAGCAGAGTATGAACATGTGTTTGGCAATTTGATGTCGGAGAGTCGCGAACGACATCTGTTTCATGATTCTGTGCCAGAAGGTCCCGAACAACGCACGATGGATAAATTCAAAACAAAAAGTGAAATAGCTACACGAGGATACGGCGGCAAAAAACGCACCATGAAACGGTGCACGCACAAGCGCGGTGGCTCAACGACCGAACAAATTGGTGCAGCCGCGCAAATGAGGGCCTTTTTGCCACGACATTCGGCGACGCGCAATGCGTTGAACCACATCGTGCATCATGAATCGAACAACCGGTTCCATGACGCGAATTACAGGCACAGCCCGGCAACGCAAACTGCAATTAATAAAGCGTTTAGGGAAATAAATGCAAATCCGCGCGTCTCTCGGCGCACCAAGAAGCACATGAAAATCGCAAAACAAAAGGCATTGACTCACCGCAGATGAATTAAATAATATTTGTTATTATGTATATTGCATTATTTTGCATCATTCATACCATTTCATTGTCTTATAACAATGAGCACCACAACATCATGCAATGACAAAGGCAAGGGCAAGGTTGTTTCGGGGCCTACACAAGAATTCATTACGATTTACATCCTAGCACACGGAACAACTCTCCCGTTCCACAAAATACCCAGTGATTGGAAAAACAAAGTGCACAAGTTAGGTCTTGGAGGGGTCAATGGAAATTTATCGTTCAAGACGCGTGTTCTTGAAACATTGTTGTTTAACTCTGCGCGACGTCTGAGTTCTAACAGGGTCAAACAACCCATCGAAAAACTATATGATGTGCGTGAAGAAGTGTTTAAATGCGTCAATGTCAAGGATGAAATACGAGCACTACACGAATCACAACAAAGGTTTGTCGCGACTTCACAAACTTACCAAAAATGTGCCAGCGTTGACTGTTGGTTGCCCAAACCGTTTGCGGTTGCACACAATCACATGTACAGTTTTACTGCAAATCCTTGGTTCAGGCCAACCGATGCACATGATGAAACCGAGGTGCGAATATACTCAGCACACACAGAAGTCATGGAGAGACAAAAATTTGGAATATGGGTTGTGGATGCAAGCATGCGAATTGCGAAAAAAATTGGACTACTGCCGGGGATACAACCCAAAACTGTTTCGCTTATGCAATTATTAGGCATTTTGCCAACAACGGTTCGCAGTCCTCATGACACAGACAATGCAACAAAAACCACTCTGTTTCACATAGTCGAAAAAATTCATAAAATATTTGGACGCAATGTTTCCGTGGGCGTAATCGATGTCAGCTGCAGATACACCCTGTGGGAACAAATGCGGGCATCGCAGTTCAAACACGGATTCGGTAGAACCCTAAGCAGAGTGTCTGATTTTATGAGGCCACATTTACCAACATTATTGCACAGAACCATGCGCCGAACCTCATTGTCTTTGCTGGATTCAAGACCCCCGCGTCCAGCCAACCCGATGGCGGTTCGAGCAAGTGATTGGATTGTGTGGACCGAGCGCAATGATATGGGGGAAACGGTGCAAAAACGCAACAAAATAACATTTTGGAAAAGAAATGGCAAGATACAATGCGGCGACGAACATGACCCCACAGAAGCTGTCGGACTTGGACCGGATGGTGTGCCTATGTTTTACCGAATCGGCGACAAAATAACGATGCCGAATGATACCACTTATACGATATTTTACATTATGCCGGGAAGTCCCACATGGTTTTTCACGCATGCTGACCCCCATGTGGTCCTCGAAGACACTGGCATGGTCGTCGAAGAAGACGACGGAGACGACGAATACAAAGACATTGATGAAGACGAAACGAAAACAATGTATTTTGCCGTAATTGACAATCAGTGGTACATCACGCATCGTCCGGTAGCACCTAAATACGAGTGTGACCTAGGATACAATGAAGATACGGCCACCCAACCAGCTCCACTTTTGCCGCCCGATGAGTATGAGGTTTTCATGGTTCCGCCAATGCGCGCCGCACACGGTGGCGGCGGAACCCGCAAACAAAATCGGCATAAACACCGCACAACCACAATGAAAACCCGCACACCACATTAATGATGGCCACATGTCAAACAACGCCAACGTGCTCAAATAAATGAAAAAATTGAAGCATTTGCAAAAAATGTTTCAATTCACTTGCAATGTGTTCCCGCACGATAACAACAACGCCCATGCAATATTTATGGAATCAATCAAACGTGGTTGCGCCTCAACAACAAGAGGAAGAGGCGGACAAGTGTCCCATATGCTTGGACGAAATCAAAACAGTAAATGTCTCCATCACGGCATGCGGGCACAAATTCTGCACGTCATGTTTGCTGTCATCGTTGAAAAAGGACAACCGATGCCCTTCATGCCGCAGAGAAATTGAAAAAACCCGCAAAACCATTGACCCCATCACCATGCCCATTGCAACCGATCTCATTCGTCAGGAAGAACGAGGCATTAAGTTGATCCGCCGAATCGAAGTCATTCAGTCGTTCGACGGGCACCACGGACGCAGCTCAATGATATACTCTCTTTGCCGAGAATTTGCCTTTGCCACAGCGCACGCGATTGCTCATTGGCAAAGCACAAATGGGGCGTACCATGAATCATGGGCAGCGTTCGATTCGGATGAAAGCGATGATGAAAGCGAGGAAACCAATGATGAATGAAATGCGTTGTTTTGAAAAAACGTCGCCAAATCGCAACCATGATTTTTCCAAAACAAGAAACGCCCAAAAAAGGACATGCCGCATTTTGCACCATGTCCCCAAAACGCCAAACCATTTTTTCCGGAAATAAGAAACCCCGATTTTGGGACATCCATTCGCGCCGTTGCACCCCCCAAAAACGCCAAACCATTTTTTCCGGAAATAAGAAACCCCGATTTTGGGACATCATGCGGCCCATTTTGGCCCATTTTGGCGCCATTGTTGCGCATGGTCTCATTTTACTAATCTATGTTTTTCATTTTTTTACACCATAAATGGTCTCGCGAATAATCGCCCAAATGTGCCGAAAAATTTACCTAGTACCGCGCGTTTTTTCACGAAAAGGTAACGGGGTATCTGTTTTTGGACATTTTTTTTGTCCATTTTCTGAAAATTTTATAGAGTCTTGCAGAGTAAAAACAAAAAATAACAATTTTATTTTACAAGATTTGTATTAAAAAGTGAGAGCATAATGGTGTCATGTTTTAAGATGGCGAAAAATGTCATTTTTTGGCGCCAAAAAAGCTTAAAAAAAGGCACCACAGTTTGGGATTTTTGTTCTAAAAATTTAGAACGTTTTAGAACGCCAAAGCATATAAAGATTTTTTCTCATTATATTTTACAACCCCCCATCATCCATCATCTCACTGCCATGTCGTCCGACACTGATTCTGACGATAAGAATTCGGACCCAAAAATCCCTAAAAATCCCCAAAAATCCCTCGAATGCAAGTTGTGTGATTATATTACGTGTAGTTTAAAGGATTTTAACAAACATCTCTCTACTAGTAAACACTGTTCTAGAACGAATTCGAACGCGAGAAGCAAAAAAGGGACAAAAAATCCCCAATTTGTGTGCAAGTTTTGCAAGAAGGAGTATTCAGCTAGGAACAGTTGTTGGTACCACGAAAAACAGTGTCTAGGCAATCCTAGCAACAAGCCGGTTGCACTCGTGGAGTCTGCTCCCGTGAAGGTTATTAAAAAACTTCCGACGCAGGAATCGAGCGACACAATAACAATAAGCATATCGGATTTGTGCAAAACGACTGGAAACGGGAATGAAATCAGTTTGAGTTTGCAGGACATGGTGCCGTGCATGCTGAGCCACTTCAAGCGCCAGAATGAAGAGCATCAGAAGGAGCAGAAGATGGTGGTGCAGGAACTGTTGAATCAAAACAAGGAATTGATGAACACGATTCGAGAGATGACCCCGAGAATTGGCAACAACAATGTGGTGAATAACACGAATAACACGCAGTTTAATCTGAACGTGTTCCTGAATGAGGAATGCAAGGATGCCATTAAACTCAGTGATTTTGTGAAATCTCTCAATATAACTGTTGCGGATCTGGAATTTACGAAGACAAACGGAATCGTGGAGGGCGTCAGCTCCATCATCGTGAACAACTTGAAGGGCATGGACGTGCACAAGCGTCCCATTCATTGCACGGACATGAAGAGAGAAACCATGTATATCAAAAATGATGAGTGGGAAAAAGATGACAAACTGGAACACGTTCGCAAATTCATTTATTTGACGTCATGCTATCAAACGCGCGTCATTCAGGATTGGATGGAGGTGCATCCTGGATGGGAATCGAATGAAAAGATGCAGATTGAGTATTTGAACCTGTGCAAAGAGTTGTACAAAAACATCGAGAAAGACGAAGCCGCCCAAAAGAAGATTCTGAAGGGGTTCATCAAAGAGGTGCAAATCGACAAGTCCATGATGCATTGACACCTTTCTTTGCAAAATTGAAACGCGATGAGAAATTCAGGGAACCATTAATGAAAATGTTTTCCATGCTGCGCGACCTACAGGACGACCTCCAATTGGCCAACACGCTGCATTCGTTTCATCTCATGAGAGAGGCAGTATACAAAGAAGAATGCCATGGCGTTACGACCCGATGTGTTTTTGAAAAACACTAAAAGTGCAACAAACTGTGATGTCGATTTTTTATATATGACAAATATAAACATGATGCACAATGTTTTATCGTCCAATGAAATTTCCGACATATTGAATCATTCAATTGTGAAAACAACCAAGGCAAATTTGTCGGATGCACAAAAAGTGGCCAAGTTTTCATTCCCATTGTCGGATGACATGAGGCATAAATTGTCAAATCGATTGTCCATGTGCTTGCCCCCGACAGTTCCAATGAGATGGGTGCAAGGAGACACGCAACCGCACACCGATAAAGGAGAGAAACAATTTAGCAAAACCCATTTGATTTATTTGACAAACAGCGTTGGGAAATTGATAATTGATGGGCAAACTCACCCAATTGTCGCGGGTGATGCGCACATTTTTAGCGAAGGGTTGGTACACGGCACTGTTGGCACCGGAAACATGCCGCGTTTAATGATGGGTCCGATGAGCGAAACCGGGTTCGGAGTTGGCTTTAGTGGAATTTTTTACTATTCCAATAAAACAGATGCTGAAAATCAGACAAGTTCAATTAGTAGCTCGGGTTACACATTGGCGACGGTCGACACCTTTTCATCATGGATCATTTATAGCAATGACATTGGCATAAATCCAACTCCAAATGGAGGACCATACAGCGCGGGCACTGCGTTAGTTGCCACGGGCGTTTATTACGTGTACCCATACACCCCGACTCAGACACCCCCTCGGCCTTTGGTGTGGGGCAGTTTATTCACGAATAATGCGCAGGTGTATTACAAGTCGCACAGTTTGTCTGCGGGCAGTGGTGGTAGTGGCGTAAGAAATGTCCGCCATAAAAAACGCAAAACCTGAAGCTTTGTTTTTGCAATAAATGTCGTCCAAAATTCCAAAAAAATCATTGCGAATGAAAAAAAATTGAATTGATTTCAAAAAGCATTTGAAACCCATCAGTGTTTCCGCAAACGACAACGCGAACGAACTATGCAGACGACAAATATGACAACTGTGCCTTTTGACTCGGACCGCTTCCACCGTGTGCTTAACCTGATTTGCCCACAACCACTTTGCAGCTTTGTATCTGCAAAGGCTGCTGCGACAAAGGCTGCTGCGACAAAGGCTCCGGTCTCCATTCGCTGTGAAGACGGAAGCATGTACGAGGGCTATGTGAATGAATGCGGAGAAAAACACGGTCAAGGCACATTCAAGACGGAGATTTACATCAACGGCATTGTTGGCGACGAGAACTCGCACCTGGCGAAATGGACCGAAATGAGCGGAGAATGGTGCAACGGTCTGCTTCATGGGCAAGCCGTCATGCGAGAAATGTCGGACAAAGGCGTTGTCCGGGTCGTGCACGACGGCATGTGGGACACGGGTGTTGCTGTGGTTCAAGCAGTGCAAGACCGTTCTGCCGTGGAGCGTCTCATCATGGCAAGCCTGACCACGAGTCAAGAATTCGACTTCATGGAAATGTGCGACAATCAGAACAGGCTTCCTTGTAGCTGCGACTAAGTGCCAAGTGCCAAGACAGGATTCAACTAATAAAAATCAGGTAAGCAATATATGATATATGTTTAATTGACTAACACTTTTTTTTGCGGAATAATAATGTTGAACATCAATATAAAAATATTTCATAATAACATATACCACATACACCATACAAAATGAGTGAAACAGTTGAAGAGCCCAAACCCGCAGCGGCGCCCGAGACCAAGGCACAGTTGGTGCAGTACATCAAATCCTGGATCGAAGTGGACAATGATATGCGCAAACTGCAAAAAGACATGAAGACACTGAGAGATAATAAAAAAACGCTGACCGATGCGCTGGTCAATGTCATGAAGAGCAACGAGATTGACGTGTTTGACATCAACGACGGCAAGCTGGTGTATGCCAAGACCAAGGTGAAAGTGCCAATCAACAAGACGAACTTGTTTGCCGCGCTCATGCAACACTACAACGACGAAGACGCGGCCAAGAAGCTGAGCGAGTTCATCATGGATTCGCGCCAAGAAAAGGTTAAGGAATCCATTCGCCGAAAAATTCAAAAATAAATAGTTGCACATGTTAAGAGATACAGGACATCATCGATGAAACTCGAACCTGACATTTACGTGGACAGCATCGACATTGACACAGTGATTCCCAATGATGGCTTGGAGCATTTGAAGCATCCGTTCATGGACGGATTGAAAACAAATGTGGATGATCTGGACTTGCCGGTGGATTCGCGCGTGGAAATGTGCATTTACCGAATCCACGAGAGCAAACAAACCATCCCTTTTTTGGAGTTTTTGCTCTATTTGGACGGAACCAAAAAAACCAAGGGCGGCATTCAATTGACATTCCCGTACATATTGTCAAAACACACCAGAGGCGGATTGGTCGAGCAATGCAGTGCGCCGCTGCACGCGTTGTTTGACGAACACACGATCAGATACAGTGGATACATGCACCATAAGCGCGAGAAGCGATGCGTGCTTTTTTTCAATCAATCGCGGGACGACAGCGAGGAGAGCCGCATTCCATTCATGAGTTCAAAAAACCGCTGGTGGTGGACACTGTCAAGTGAAATATTCAATGAACAGCGAATGATGAATTACCCAGTGTCGGATTCAATTGTTGCATTTTTCAATCGACATCCGGAAATAATGCATTTGAAAATGGGGGACAAACCATTGGAATCGCCGATTGCGTGCTATGCCGGAAAGCATTTCAATTATGTCTCGTACATGGCGGCATTTGGCATGAAAAAGGCGTCAACGCGGGCACACTTCGGGCCGTATTATTATTTTGTGGGGTTTATGGAGTCGATGAAGCACGCGTGTTATTCAATTCGTGCTCCGCACATGGAGAAAACGATTGGCAAACACCAAAAACAACTGCAGTTTAACCCGCATGTCTTGGCGGATGGAACCAGTTTGACGGTGAATGAATACGGGAAACACACCAGGGGCGGCATTGCCCGGTTTGCCGTGTTTTTGGGGAGATGTCGGGCATTCTTCATGAACGGAGAGGAAGACCGCTCGGATTTGAGCATGTTCTGGGCGAAGCAGGACCCGCTGGTCATGGCAAAACTGGCATTGCGCGACATCAATGGGGATTGGACGAGATACTTCAATGCCGCATATGTGGGGGAATATGATTTTGATACACCAGACGAGAGAAAATCAAAACGCGCATCGGGATGGACAATTAAGGAGTATGACAATCAAATTCCGCTGTCGTGTCATGAAATTGACATGACGACCGTGCCAGACGAATATGATCCGGATTTCACGAACTACGTCGTCATGTAATTCAATGCACATGTGTAAATTCAATACACATGTGTAAATTAAATATATTTATTTATAGTAACACCACGCAACACGATATAAAAAATGGATTCACCGCTGTTTAGACGGTTCCTCATTGCACCCATCATGTTCATAATCATTTCAAAGTTTATTTCTTTTTTCATGCACGTGCTTGGCATAAACGACAACATGTATTTCATCATACTGGCGATGCTGAGCGTGCCGGTGTTTTTATACATGGTCATGGGATGAAGCGAGCGCTGGCGCGCTACCATCGTTCCGGTTTGAAATGAACATACATGTTGCAGTACGATTCGCCCTCAAACGGTTCTGGACGGCCGTGCAAGCAGGTGGTGGATTCATATAATAAAATGTCCCCGTACTCCATTGTCACATTGTGCGGCCGAAAATGATGGTCCTCAATGTAGAGGTTCCATGGTTTGTCCGACGCGTCGTCCAAATGAATGATTGCGCTGATGACGTGTGTGTTTTTTTTGTCGTAGTGGTTGCCCAAATGGCTTCCGCGCAGATACTTACGAATGCCGTATGTTGCGACGTGTGTCAATGGCGACTTGTATTCAATCCATTTTGTAAGAATGGCATTGAACGTGTCGCGCAGCCCGTTCAGCACTTCCGCCGGAGCGGCATTAATGTTCAAATGCTTTGTTTTCATGCCCGATTCCACGCCGTCGTTGAGAGCTTCGTCGGTCCATTTGCTTTCATCGGCATCATTCATCCAGCGTTTCACGGCATCCACGCAGTCCAGTCGCATGTGCATTTTCTCAAACCCCACCGGATGAAACACCGGCAAAAAATGATGCTCGCAACTTTCATTCGGAATGCTCGGATTGATTTCGGTTTCTTTGAACCATTTGGTTAATATGTATTTTTCCCCTCTGATGATGGGCATGCCACAGTGCGATGAAAACTGGTTCTCTTTTCCCCACTCGCCCGCATTCAATGACGACGACTGCGAATACAAATTGTTCCAAACGATTGCGGTTCCCGTTTTTGGCGCGCACGAGCAAAAAGCACGTGGAAACGACGTGTATCCGCCCTCTTCCACGTCATTCAAATAAATCATGAACGTCCACGTGCGTTGCCCATTAATGGACGGGTCCCGTTTCAACAGTTCGGGGTCAAAATAATCGGTGTGAATCCGGAATTCTTGTCCCACTTCATACTTCTGCCCCTGGATTTGTTCCGCATGTCGGTTGTTTATTCCCAGCGTTTTGCAAATGCGGCTCTCCACATCCTCAATCAATGGATTGTTGCCTCTGAAGTGGCAGGTCTTGCTGGTTCTATCCGAATTCACAATGCTCTCCTTGGGCTTTGTTACGTTGTAAGTGGACGATGTGGACAGTTCCGATGCATTGATGAGTGAAATAATTTGCTCGCATTCATGCGCTGTCAAAAACCCGTCAATCCTGAAAATCTCAAGATTTTTCGCTTGCAGTCGCTGCGCAGTTCTGAGCGCAATGGCGACGGGTATAGACAATTCCGTCGACGATGATGCCCGTGGCAATGCGTAATCAATGCCAATTTTGCGTTTCAACAAGGCGTAACTGTATCCCGCATCAAGCGATTTTTGAAACATGATCTGCTTGCAATTTCCCAAACGCAAATTCAGGTCAATCCATTCTTCCCAATCCGGTGCAAATGTTTCCATGTTGATGATATACATAATGCATGCGAATGTATTTAAATGCATTAAAAATAAAATACTATTTGAACACCAGGGTCACTTCAACTTGTTTTCAATTTCGAAGATTCTTTTCTTTAAATTGCTGGTGCTGTAGTCATGATTCCGAATGTGCAAGTGAATGGGTGAGGGTCAATTGAAAACCGGAATGCTGTATTCCCCGGTTGCATTCTTCACGTATTTCGCAATGATGTTGGGGTTCATCGTGTTGGCAACAATGTCCTCCGGATCGTACACGTTGCCCAAGTTGTCGATGTGATACATGATGCCTTTGATGTCTTGCACCCACGTCTCCACCTTGACATTGGTCGTGGCGGGTTCCAACAGGTCAAACATGCCGTGTGGCGTGCCTTTGGTGTGCGTGCCGCAGCAGACGCAACCCTCCTTTTTGCGGCGAGTGCATTGCTCGCCGTTTGCTCGTTTGGCATGGCATCGGTCGTAAATGGGAACCATGTTCTTGATGCGTTTGCGTTTCATGAAGTCGTCTTTCGAGAGCTTCAATTTGTCGGCGGAATAAATGAACCCCATGATCTCCATGTAGTCCCTGTGCAGTTCTGCAACCGCTGGGGGTGGCGGGGCAGACAGCGGATCGATGTGTTTTTGGCGAACTGCGTCAAATTTGGCGGCGATTTGTTGCTTCAATGTAATCAAATAGGCGTCAACCCGGGCGTTGATTCTGCGTTCCATTTCTTCAGCGTGTGGTTATGGTTCATTCGATGATATTTTTAAATCAATTTTTAAAAATATTGTGAAAACAATTTAAAGACGCGTGAGCGGTGGCTCACATCATTTCGCCATCCTGGCCTTCCAAGTCTTGCATCATTTGTTGCTGCAATGCAATCAATTGCTGCAATTGTTCCTGTGTCAGTTGAAGGACGGATGCCGTGTTTTCGGACTGCTGTGCGTAGTCTTGCAGTTCCAGATGGATGCTGGGGGTGGAGTCGCCATGCACGGACGGTGCTACGCTTGGTGCTACGCTTGGTGCGGCGCTTTGATGGGCTGACGGTGCAGCGCTTTG
>Ga0315288_10005059_pt1 | contig 16779 bp, 18 predicted proteins | sample YL17G11_20_MG_FD_203454 | JGI IMG/M metagenome (GOLD analysis project Ga0315288, IMG submission 203454) | Sediment microbial communities from Yellowstone Lake, YNP, Wyoming, USA - YL17G11_20 | ecosystem: Environmental > Aquatic > Freshwater > Lake > Sediment | place: USA: Wyoming | collected... | reverse complement strand
CTCTGCCGCAAGGTTCTTGTCCATTTTATACCTCCTGGTCTATTCTCGAGCAACGCTAAAATTCAACCAACACTTTGCCACCTTCAACCTTTACATTGTAGGCCCTAAGGGGCCTGGACATCTTGAGCGCACTGCCGAGCTTGGACATTAGCCCTCCTTTCAACCAACGCACCACCTGCCCATCACTGACATAGAATTGAGAGCCGTGCACGGGACAGGTTACTATGGTCCCTTCCAGTCTACCCTGTGACAAGTCGCCCTTCATGTGAGGACACTGATTGTCAGTGGCATAATACTTATCTCCAACCCTGGCCAGGAGGATTTCGTGCCCCTCTGCAAATACCTTTTTCATTGTTCCGCTTTTCAGTTCTTCTATTTTGGCTACCTCTACGAACTTACTCATAAAACACCCCCTTTCATAAGTTCTGGCTATTAAGCCGATTATTGCCTACTTGGCTAGACCACCTTCCGGAATTTCTCTTTGGGAGCGCCACAGATAGGGCATTCATCAGGAAGAACTCCATCGGAGACATAGCCGCAGACCTGGCAGACGTAGTACTCGGTCTCCTCTTCAGCCATCGTATGCGCCAGTGCCTTCTTATAGAGCTGGGCATGCCCCTTTTCCACATCGCGAGAATAACTCAAGACCGTGGCCACGCTCGTATTGCCCTCTTCATTGGCTTCTCTGATGAATTGCGGATAGGTGCCGGCAGCTAGATTCTCCCTCTCAAAGGCGCTTTCAAGGTTATCCTGGGTGCCAGACACAGCGCCCAAAAGGCGCAAGTGGTTGAAGGCATGGACTGATTCAGCCTCGCCGATAGCACGAAACAGCCTGGCCACCTGAGAATAGCCCTCTTGCTCAGCCTTCATGGCAAAAGCCAGGTTCCTCAGATGTGCCTGGGACTCAGCCACGAAACCAGCTTTAAGATTGTTCAGGGTCTTGGTCCCTTTGACCCCTGGAACCTCATGTGGGACGAGCTTCCCTGCCTCAGCACCACAGACCGGGCAGCGCTGAGGTTTGTCGGTGCTAAGTTCTATGTGATGACAATTAGTACACTTCCACATATTGTTCACACCTTATGAACTTAGTTCTTTCCCTTGGCGAGGTACTTCTCAGGGTTCTTGTCGAAAGCCTTCTTGCAGCCAACAGCGCAGAAATAGTATTTCTTTCCCTTATACTCGGACGTAGCAGCTGCTTTAGTTTCCTGTACCTGCATCTTGCAAACCGGGTCTATTGCCATTGGGCACCTCCTTTCCCTAGTTGCCAAGCCTAGCTGGTTTGAACCTTCTTAAACGTAGTGAGTTGGACACAACGGTGATGGAGCTAGCCGCCATGGCTGCTGCCGCTAGCATGGGATTTAAGAAACCATACTCACCTAGAATGAAATGAAGCCCGGACGGGACACCAGTCTTCCCGAAGGCAAGATACAATACCCCTGCTGCTACCGGAATGAGAGCAGTATTGTAAGCAAAGGCCCAGAAGAGGTTCTGCTTGATAGTCCTCATGGTCCGCTTGCTCAGAGATATGGCGGTCACTACCCCCATCAAGTCACCGCTAATCAGGGTAATATCGCCAGTCTCCATGGCAACATCGGTACCTGTACCAATAGCGATGCCAATATCTGCCTGGGCCAAGGCAGGAGCATCGTTAATGCCATCGCCCACCATTGCCACGACCTGTCCCTCCTCCTGCAATTTCTTGACCTCTCCAGCCTTGTGCTCGGGTAGCACCTCAGCCAGGACGCGGTCAATGCCTGCCTCGCGAGCAATAGCTTCCGCCGTGCGCCGGTTGTCCCCGGTGAGCATAGCTGTTTCAATACCCATCCTGTGCAGGGCTTGGAGCGCTTCTCTGGCGCCTGGCTTTAGGGTATCAGCCAGGGCAATAATTCCTGCTACCTGGCCATCCCACCCTAGGAACATTGCTGTCTTACCTCCTTCGAGGAGCTCAGTGGCTCTTGACTCCAGTCCATTTAGGGAAAGGCCTCGTTCCTCCATGAGTCTAAGGTTGCCCAGGAAGAGCTTTTTGCCTTCCACCAAGGCCTCGACACCCTGCCCCGGAATGGCATCAAAATCGGAGGAAGGAGATAATTCCAGCTTCTTTTCCAGAGCAGCCTTGACCACAGCTTCACCCAGCGGGTGCTCTGAACTATGCTCAACGGAGGCAGCTAACCGAAGGACTTCCTCTGGGGAAGAAAAAGGGGCAGCGACCACGTCCGTCACCACAGGCTCGCCACGGGTCAATGTGCCGGTCTTATCCAGAAGAACAGTGTTTATCTGGTGGGCCCTCTCCAGGGCCTCGCCATTCCTGATAAGAATACCATGCTCGGCTCCCTTGCCCGTGCCAACTATAATCGCGGTGGGAGTAGCCAGCCCCAGGGCGCAGGGGCAGGCGATAACGAGCACAGCGACAAAATTGAGGAGAGCGAAAGTGAGAGCTGGAGCCGGCCCCACGAAATACCAGATTATGAAGGTCACGATGGCAATGCCAATCACCGCCGGCACAAAGTAGCTGGCGATGACATCAGCAAGACGCTGAATAGGAGCTTTGCTCCCCTGAGCTTCCTCCACCATTCTGACGATACGAGCCAATGTCGTATCTTTACCAACTTTGGCTGCTTCGAACTGGAAGCTGCCTGTCTTGTTGATAGTGGCACCGATAACCTCATCACCTACCTTTTTCTCCACAGGGATACTCTCCCCAGTAATCATGGACTCATCAACGCTAGAGTAACCCTGGCGTACTATTCCATCCACGGGTATTCGCGCACCAGGACGTACCAGGATAAGGTCACCGACCTGTACATCTTCAACGGGAATCTCCCTCTGTTCGCCTTCACGGATCAGTAGAGCGGTCTTGGGTTGCATGCCGATAAGCTTCTTCAATGCTTCCGAGGTTCGCCCTCGGGCTCTAGCTTCCAGAAAGCGGCCAAGCAAGACCAGGGCTATGATCATCGCTGAGGTATCGAAGTATAGATGGGGTTCCATCATCCCGGCGGCAAAAAGGGTGGGGGAAATAACGGCTGTCAGGCTGTAGAAGTAGGCCACCGAGGTACCTACCGCAATCAGGGTATTCATGTCGGAAGTCTTGTGTTTCAGCGCACCCCATGCCCCTCGATAGAACCGCCAGCCCGACCAGAACTGCACTGGCGTGGCCAGGGCCCATAGTAGATAAGGCTGGCCTGCAAAGGAAGGGAAGAAACCCAGGACCATGATTATTGAGGCGAGGATGACGGCCACGATAAATCTGTTTCTGAGAACCCGAATCTCACGCCGGGCAGCTGTGGTTACATCTTCCAGAGTCTGCACTTCGGGACCGATTTCATAGCCGGCGTCTTCTACCGCTCGCCTCATGTCAGCTAGATCCGTTCCCTCCAGGTACTCGACGGTAGCCTTCTCCGAGGCCAGATTGACGCTAGCCGAAATTACCCCAGGCACGCTGGAGAGAGCCTCCTCCACCCGGGCAACACAGGAAGCGCAGGTCATTCCGACCACCGGGAATATGGACTTCCTGGTAGCGACCCCATACCCCAATTGTGAGACGGTATCCCTAATCTTGGCAAGGTCTACCTTTGCAGGGTCGTATTTTATCGAAGCCTTCTCTGAAGCGAAGTTAACGTTGGCTTGCTCTACACCAGGAGTCTCGGCAAGACCCTTCTCGACAGTGGCCGCACAGGCTGTGCAGGTCATGCCAGTTATGTGGATCGAAGCCCTGTCAGACTTCTGAGAATTAGTTTTGTCGCCCACTATCTTTTCCTACCCCGCCCTTCTTCTTCCTTCAACAAATCGTTGAATATATCAACGTGGTACAATTCGTGGTCCCTTATCCGGACGAGAAGCTCTTTAAGGTCAGAGTCTTTAATTCTCTTGGCAGCGCGGTCATATTCAGCCGCCACATCCGCTCAAGTCTGATGTCAGTTTGAAACACACTGCATCCTCATGTCGCCCACTCAACTTCGGTGACCCAATAACTTGACTGCCACCACCCTTCTTACGAGGGAACTGAGTGTCACCCACTAGCTAATGTGGCCGGGCTTCTTTCCTAACCGCTATAAGTCTTCCAGCAAAGTGGTGAAGGTGTCGTGGTGGTCTTCCTCTTCCTCCAGTATTTGCTTGAAAAGAAAGCCTGTCGTGACATCGCCTTCTTTGTGCGCTGCCTCTATGACCTTCTTGTAAAGAGTTATGGCATTCGCCTCATCCTTAATATCTTGCTTTATCATCTCCTTGAGAGTGCTGCCAACGAAAATGGGTGTGGGCTTGGTCGTTGGTATTCCGCCAAGGTAAAAGAGTCTCTCTGCAATAGCTTCGGCGTGTTTCATTTCGGCTATGCCTATCTTCTTCAGTTCGTCGTGAACGGCAAACCCTTTCACCCCACCCCACTGGACATGTTGCCACATGTACTGGACAGCCACCTGCAATTCTCTGGCAATTGCCTCATTTAACTTGCCCAGAAATGCCTTTGATACTTTTGTAACAGCATCATGTTTCTCTACCATTTCGTACCTCCAATTCTTTTTATTTGTCGCCTGACACCATCAGTTTAGTAAATTCAGGAAGGAGTAGTCAATGTTAAATGACCCTTTTCACATCTTGTCCCCCAGTTGTCTGAGCGATGTTTTAAGGCAGAAAGTTGAATGGCCTTCGCCACTGTTTTTGATGCTTTCATACACCCTTTGCCCTAAAACTACTTGAATATTCTTTCCAGCCTTTTGTTCACCTCGTCCCAGTTGACGATGTTCCAGAAAGCATCAACGAATTTGGCCCTCTCGTTTTTGTAGTCCAGATAATAGGCATGCTCCCAGACATCAATAACCATCAATATGGTAAACATGGGATAGACATTTGTGTTGTGTTTTTCTATCTGCATTATTATCGGTCTGTTGGTTTGCCTGCAGAAACTCAGTGCGGCCCACCCCGAACCTTCCACGCTGGTAGCGGCCAGACTGAATTCCTTTTTGAATCTTTCAAAGCTTCCAAACTCTTTCTCCAGGGCCGTGCCCAGAGTTCCGGTTGGCTTTCCCCCGCCTTTGCCCGCCGGTGCTAGATTGGCCCAGAACAATGAATGCAGCAGATGCCCCCCGATGTGGAACGAAAGCTCTTTCAATGTAGCTTTGACATCAAAGTCAGCGCCCTCTTTACGGGCCTTGTCCAGCCTCTCTAGTATGGCATTGGCGCCATTAACATACGCCTGGTGATGTTTCTGGTGGTGTAGGGTTAACTGTTCCTTAGATATGTGCGGCTGTAGCTGATCATATCCATAGGGCAATTGTGGCAATGCATAGGATTTTGCTGTTTCCATAGTCTATCTTCTCCTTTTCAAAATGCCCCCAAGTTACATTTGCCTTAGCTCCTTGGCGGCGACTATTTTGCTCTCTTTTTTGATTCGCTGGCACGCTGAGCCACCAACCTGGGGTCGTAATGACCTGGGCCACCGCATTCAGGGATATAGCAGCTGACATTCATAAATGTGCATTTAGCATGACAACCAGGGCACGCGTCCGGCGGCGTCTCAGCTTTAAAGACGTAGCTACACTCGTTGCACATCCAATAGTTCATTTTTTCCTCCTTTCCTAGAAGCGCTTCACCGTGAATCGCCAGTTCTCATCCTGTCTTCACCTTCATTCCATATTTCCCCCTCTCTTCACTTCTGTTGTCTCACTCTCTCAGCAATCCTCCTCCCAAACTCTCGGCACTGTTTCAAGCCACCCTCGTCTGGTCTGCGTAGCATTTTCAGTCCCGGCTCTATCACATTCATTCCGAAGATGTGCTTCATTGTGTCGCTCATCATTCGGACCGATTCGCCGCTCCATCCATAGGACCCGAAAGCTGCTCCAACCTTTCCCTTTAAGTTTGCCTTCTCCATCTCAAAAAGAAACGTCTTCATCGAGCCAATCATGTCACTATGGTAAGTAGGGGAGCCCAGAATCACGGCGTCAACATCTTTGACATCGCCTGCAGTTGCGCCTACGGTCCTTTTTGATAGGACTTCGATTCCAGCCTCTGCCATTCCTTCCTCAATCGCCTTCGCTACAATCCCAGTATTGCCAGTCCTGGAGTCATAGATTATTATTGCTTTTGGCATACGTCTTCCTTTCTGACAAAGACTATCGAGCAAAGCCGCGCTCTTTGTGCTTCGTAGCGATGGCACTAGCCAGGTTGTCCAAGGCCTTGAAATCTTCTTCTCTGGGAGAGCCCTTGCTCAACACGGGAGCGAGCACCTCCGCCTTAATGTTGGGAATCATTCCCGTGAGCTGTTCCACAGCCTTACTGCCCCAGCCATAGGAGCCAATGATGGAGACAAACTGGAGCCTGGGCCTTAAAGCATTGGCCAGAAGTGCTGCATAGGCCACGCTGGGATGCGGGCCGACCAGAACTGTAGGTGTGCCGATGACCAGCGTGGCGGCGTCCACCAGTGCCATGGCGAGTTTTCCGATATCGGTCGCCGCCAGGTTGAACTGCTTAACCGCGACGCCTCTGTCAGCCAAAGCCCCCACAAAATACTCCACCATCTTTTGAGTGCTGCCATGCATGGAGATGTAAGGCAAGACCACTATGTTCTTTGGTGGGTCGAATACCCAGCTACGATAGGCTTCCAGAATGAACGACGGTTTGTCATACATGGGGCCATGGCTGGGAGCGATGATGTCAATCTTATAACTGCTCAACCTTTCCAAGTGTTTCTCAATACTGGTGCGGAAAGGCATCATGATTTCTGCGAAGTATCTTTTAGCCGCTTCGTATACCTGTCCTTCATCAGCTACATATAAGTCTGTGGTAGCCAGATGAGAGCCAAAAAGGTCGCAAGGAAATAGTATCTTGTCTTCCCGCAAATATGTAAGCATGGTCTCGGGCCAGTGCACCCAGGGGGCATGGATAAACTCCAGTGTTTTATTTCCCAGGGATAAGGTTTCACCGTCGTTTACGGTCATGAATCTGTCCTCCGGGACAAGTAAGAGGGCCATGAGCAGATCCTTGCCCTTGGGCGTGGTGACCACCTTGGCATGGGGACACTTTGCCAAAACCTGGGGGATGCTGCCGGAGTGATCTTGCTCGGCATGGTTGGCAATAACATAATCAATGACGGGGACATTCTTAAGATTAGCCATGAGAACCCCTGTCATGGAGGGATTCGCTGTGTCAATCAGAGCAATTTTCTGACTGCCCTGCACCAGGTAGGCGTTATAGCTTGTGCCATCAGGAAGGGGTATCAGAGCGTCGAACAGACGCCTGTCCCAGTCGATAGCACCTACCCAGAAAACGTTGGTTTTTATTTGCCTTGCTTTCATTCTCTCCCCTTTCAATAATCCAGAAGTCTTTTTTCTCCTTCAATCTTCTTTGTCTCCGTGATGTCCTGTGTGGCTTCCAATGTGCCTAAGTACTTGCCAGCCTTATTCCGCACGGCAAAATATCGTATGTATATCTTCCTCCCTTTCAGGTCTATCCAGAATCCGGCGGAATCTCTCTTGCCAGCCTTGAAATCGGACAATAGCTGGTTTACCTTGTCCACACTCTGCTTCGGATGACAATTCTGGACCGATTTCCCAATCACAGCAGCCGGCCGTTTGAAAATTCTCGTTTCGTGCTTATTCCAGAATCTGACCACATCATCTTCGTTGACGAAAGAAATTTCCATCGGTATTGTCTCTAATATTCCGGCTAATTGTTCCTGGTTCAGGTTTTCTATCATAATACCTCCATCGCCTAATCCTTATACTTTCTCGAACTGGTCTTTGCTTGCTCCGCAGACCGGGCATACCCAGTCATCGGGTATCTTCTCGAAGGGCGTTCCCGGCTTTATGCCGCCGTCGGGGTCGCCCAGCTCGGGGTCATAAATATACCCGCAAACAGTGCACTGGTATTTCGCCATTTTGGATACCGTCTCCTTTCTTTCTTCGATATAGCTAGGAGCTGTCTTGGGAGTGGTGCCTCTCTTGACCTGATGGTAGTAGGCATAGGTCATGGGTTCGCCTTCCTTGAGGACGTCCGCCCCCACCAGTTCTCCTATAAAGATAGTGTGAGTCCCAACATCTATTTGATTGATTACCCCGGCTTCGAGGTAGGCTAAGCTATGGTCAATTACTATGGGAGCCTTGGTTTCACCTAGTCTGTACTTGACGTCTTTGAATTTGTCCATTTCCCGTCCCGATTTGAAGCCAAAATGACCGATGAAAGAGAGTGGCGCATCCCGGGAGAGTATAGAAGCGGTAAAGGCTTTGCTTTGGGCGATAAACTCGTGTGTCAGGTTCTGCTTGTTGATGCACACGGAAATCGTGGGTGGCTCGGAGGTGACTTGAACAATTGTGTTGGCGATTTGTCCATTAAATCTATCTCCCCTTCTGGAACTTATCACGTATAAACCGTAGCTGAGATTGTGCAGCGCCTTGAGATTCATGAGTAATCTCCTCCCGTCCTTATTTACATCAGATCTTTTTCACTGGCTTCCACAGGCCTCTGCAATTCGGCACCGAGTAAAGGCGGCAATCCACGCTATATCCACCCTGAGAAATCCCCTGACTATTGTAGCTGTGGCTTCAGTTCGAGTCAATCCTCGTGCCATGAGGTACTCTACTTCTTCCTCTTTGTCCATTTAGGCTCCATCCAGGGACCAGTGTTCTTTTTTGGTAAACCACCCTGTAGGGTCACTGAGATACTCGTAAGAATCGAGAAGGGCGAGATGGTGCCCCCGCTCCTCGCCCGCCAGAGTCTTGTAGAACTGCTTTTCTGCAGGCAGCATGCTTGCTGCGCTTCGGGTGTGATATAGGTTATACGACCTGATCTCCATATCCATAGCTGTCTTGAGGGCTTCGAGTTCAGACTCCGCCACTTTGAACTTGCTGCCCAGTGCCTTGGTGGCTTCGGCGAACAGAGACTTGATTGTCTTCCCTTTCTCGAACGGCGGTTCCACATCAGGCCAATTCTGGCCTCTCTTTAAGGCTTTGTATATTTCCTCAAATCTCTTACGGTGAATGTCTTCCTCATCAGCCAGTTGTCGAAATAGCTCCTTCGCCAGTTTGTTGCTGCTTTTCCGGCTTGCCTTCTGGTAGAACTCCTTGCCAGCCACTTCCATCTGGACAGCGAGTTGAAGCACTTTTATCGTCCTGGCCTGTTCATTTTCCATTTGTTCGCTCCTCCTAGAACCTTACGAGCTAACTAATGTCATATCCTGACCATAACAGACTAAAGTGCCGCCGCCAACCTTGGTCACGGTCACTTCATTGCCGCAGACATTGCACCGGTATTTTTCGCCAACCTTCTTAGCCATTTTGCAGTAAGGGCAGGTAGGCGTTGTGTAGATTCTGACCTCGCGTGCCATTTTCCCTCCTGAGCTTCTCCTCTAAGCGGTGTGCTTGCCAACCGCCACAATTAACATAAAAAGCTGCCAGAACAATACTTAGCAGCCATACTGAATTCCTACCTGAGGACTGACTCTGCTTACGTCTTGTATATCACCGACCACACCCGCATAACCTTCCGCTATAAGGCGAGGTAAATTGAGTGGCAACCTTACTTAGTGATAATCATATAGTAGTGGGCAGTTGTTCGTCAAGCAGCCAAGTGTCTCGCTGTGCTACATCTTTTCCGGAGCGGCCATACCCATGAGGCGAAGGACTTTAGCCAGGACAATCTGACTTGCCTTGACCAGCTTGAGTCGGGCCCTGGTGAGCGTTTCGTCCTCGGAGACAACCCGACATTGCTTATAGAAGCTGTGAAATGCAGTGGCTAAATCCAGGGCATAGTAAGGCAGGTGGTGAGGCTCGAAAGCAGCCGCCACTCGTCCCACTATTTCAGGGAGGAGGATCAAGCGGCGAATTAAAGTTAACTCCGGTTCGGTCGTAAGCAAAGAAACATCGCCCTGACTGTAGTCTATTTCCCGTTGCTTCGCGAGACGCAAAATGCTGGCAATCCGGGCGTGAGCGTATTGAACATAATACACAGGATTGTCTGCCGATTGCTTCTTAGCCAGTTCCATATCGAAATCCATCTGGCTGTCAGCAGAGCGAGATAGGAATATGAAGCGGCATGGATCTGGGCCTACCTCTTCTATCACCTCCTGTAAGGTAACGATATCGCCACTACGCTTGGATACCTTGACTATCTCTTCCCCGCGCCGCAAAGTAACTAGCTGGCAGATTATTACCTTGAGCTGCTCAGGATCACACCCTAAGGCTTTGAGCACCGCTTTCATTCGAGGAACGTGTCCCTGATGGTCAGCCCCCCAGATATCAATCACGTTATCGAATTTGCGCTCCAGAAACTTGTTGTAATGGTAGGCAGCATCCGAGGCAAAATAAGTGGGAGAACCATCGCCGCGTACCAGGACATTGTCCTTATCCTCGCCCAGGGAGCTCGACTCAAACCAGGTAGCATTTGCTTTCTCGACGACATAGCCGCCGCTTTGGAGTAGTTCCATAGCCCTGCTATATTGCCCGCCCCGGTAAAGACTTTTTTCTGAGAACCAATTGTCAAAAACGACGTCCAACAGCTTGAGGTCGTGCCTAATTGTCTGCAGCATCTTGGCAACCCCCACCTCTGCTAGTTGGGAAACTGCCTCACTGTCGGGCAACGACAAGAACCTATCACCCTGCTCCTGGACAATTTCTTTGGCCAGGTCGATCATGTAATTGCCGTGGTAGCCGTCTGCAGGCATAGCCGCTTCCTTGTCCAGGCATTGCTGGTAACGAGCATGGAGGGAACGCCCGAAGTTAGTTATCTGGGTGCCCATGTCATTTATGTAGTATTCTCTTTGCACACCGTAGCCCGCGACAGTAAGAACATTGGCTAAAGTGCTGCCCAAGACAGCACCACGGCCATGACCTACGTGAAGAGGTCCGGTAGGATTGACACTAACAAATTCCAGCTGGACCCGCTTACCTTTGCCTATCTCAATATCGCCGTACGCCTCGCCGGCAACCAGGATTGATTTAACCTCCGTGCTCAGCCAGTCTTTCCGTAAGGTGAAGTTGATGAAGCCGGGAGGGGCAATCCAGACCTTGTCAACCTGGGGTGGTGGCACTATATGCTCGATGATTTTTTCCGCTATAGCCAGAGGGGACATCCTCATAGCCCGTGCCATCCTCAAAGGGAGGCCTGAGGCAAAATCGCCGTGTTCTGGATTCTGAGGATGTTCTATAAGCACCTCGGGCAGGGCGGCCGGAGCCAGGGCACCTTCCCGCTGTGCCTTCAATACGGCTTGCTGCAAACATCCAGCCAGTTCTTGCTTAAGCATGACTAAATCAACTGCAACGAATTTGATGCTAAATTTAACGGGTTCCTACGAAAATCGCAAGATTTGCCTGGACCTAGCTCCACTCAGCGTCTTTGGACCATGCTTGGCTCAATTGTTGACGTAAAGGTTGATGTTCAGCCTTCTTTAAATCGGGGTCCTTCTGGAAAAGAGTCATTGCCTCTCGCCGCGCCAATTCCAGACTGCGTAAATCGGTAAGTTTGGCAAGTTTGAGGTCGGGCAAGCCGCTCTGATGCGTGCCGAAAAATTCCCCGGGCCCCCGTAGCTCCAGGTCTTTCTCCGCCAGGGCGAAGCCATTATGAACCCTCTCCATCAGACAGAGGCGCTCCCTGGCCTCCGGCGAAAGCTTTGCCGGGATAAGCAGGCAATAGCCTTGTTCTTTGTCTCGCCCCACGCGTCCCCTGAACTGGTGGAGCTGGGATAAACCAAAGCGTTCAGCACCCTCGACCATCATGACTGAGGCTCTAGGTACATCAATGCCCACCTCTACCACCGAGGTCGACACCAGAATATCCAGGTCCCCGCCTCGGAAATTGCGCATTACCTCTTCCTTTTCGGGACCAGGCATTTGACCATGGAGCAGTCCCAATCTTAAATCCGGGAAAACTTCCCGGGACAGCCGCTCATACTCGGTTGTGGCGGCTCTTGCCTCCAGTATTTCGGATTCCTCAATCAAGGGGCAGATGATGAATGCTTGTCGGCCATTGCTGACCTGGCGATGGAGGAAGGCATAAGCCTTTTCCCTGTCCTGTGGCTCCAGGCACTTTGTTTTCACAACCTGCCGTCCCGGGGGCAACTCGTCAATAACGGATAGGTCCAGGTCTCCGTAGAGCGTCAGTGCCATGGTGCGGGGAATAGGCGTGGCTGTCATGACCAGAACATGAGGGTTAAATCCCTTTTGCCGCAGGGCAGAGCGCTGCAATACACCGAAGCGGTGTTGCTCGTCTATCACCGCCAGCCCTAGTTTTTTGAATTCTACCTCCTTTTGAATAATGGCATGGGTGCCGATAACAATGTCCACTTTACCCTGCCTGATTCTACCGTGCAGGCTTTCTTTGTCAGCGCCGCTGAGGCTTCCGATGAGCAGAGCGATGGTCAGCGGCTTGGAGAGAAATTCTCTATAACGTCTGATAGTCCCTTCACCCGGCTCGCAATGGGGCTCTTGGCTGCCAACCTGGGACAGGTAGTTACAGATATTGGTGTAATGTTGCTCGGCCAGGACCTCGGTGGGCGCCATTAATGCCCCCTGGTAACCGTTGGCTGCCGCTATCAGGAGAGCCAGGGTCGCAATTACGGTTTTGCCGCTGCCGACCTCTCCTTGAAGAAGACGTGACATGGCTTTTGGTTTCTTGAGGTCGTCCAAGATCTCCTGCAACACCCGCTCTTGCGCCCGGGTCAAGGTGAAAGGCAGGCACTGCAAGAATCTGCTGATAACTTCCTGGTCTATACGAAAGGCGTTACCCGGTTGACTTTCCTGCCAGTCTCGCTTCTTAGCCAGCACGCCTAATTGAAGAAGAAGTAGCTCATCGAAGGATAACCTCCCTCTTGCCCTTGCCGCCATTGTCTGGTCATCCGGGTAGTGAATTTGAGCGATGGCGGTGGGGAGGTCCAATAATTGACAGCGGGTCTTAATCTCCGAGGGCAGAAAATCGCTCAATTGCCAAACATAGCCATCAACAGTCTCTTTAGTCCATTTCCTTACCTGACGGGGATATAAGCCCTGGGTAAGCGGATAGACGGGGACCAGCCGCCCGGTGTGAATCAACTCTTTATCTCCCAGCAATTCCCATTCCGGGGACTCGAACACCTTGTGCCCTTTGAACAGGCCAACCGTACCGCTAATTACTATTCGGGCATTGGTACGAAAGCTTTTTGCCAGGTAAGGTTGGTTGAACCAGACCGCCCTGATGTTCCCCGTCTCGTCGCCGACAATTGCCTCTGTGCCTGCCCGGTTACCCAAAGTTGTCACCTTAGCTTGCCAGATTGTGCCTATGGTAGTCTGCTCTTCCCCCTCTATAAGTTCGGAGATTGGTTTCTTCTGGCTGTAGTCCACATAGCGTCTGGGGAAGAAATGGAGCAAATCGCGCACCGTCCGGACACTGAGCTTGGCGAATTTCTTTTCTATGCTGGTCGAGATGCCCTTGATAACGGTTATGGGCGACTCCAGCCCTTCCTTTCGCCTCCGGCGCGCCTCAGTCACTAGCCCCGTCATATTCCTCTCCCTTGACGGGAGAGGCGAGGTCAGGGTGCCCTCTTTAGGTCCCTCCAGCTTGTCCAGCCAGCCAAAGACATTCACCATCCATCTCTTGCGCTCGTCTACGCTGTAAGAGCCATAGTTGGACATGGCTAAGTTGAGTTCATCAAAGCCTTTCAAAAGCTGCGGGTCATTGAGGCTCTCCCTGATTTGCCCGGCCTGGTTGTGAAGATACTTGTCCAGGCCGCCGATTACTGCCCTATCGGTGTAGCCCTTCCGGCGCTCCAGTTCCAGAACGTTTCGTAGCGAATCAGTGCCTGTCACTTCTTATATTATTCCAGGGAGATCACATAGCTGTAATGGGGCTGACCGCCGTAAACCACCTCGACCTGGGCCTGGTACCGGCCACGAATTTCCTGAGCTATCTCTTGAGCTTCAGCACCCTTGATTTCCGCACCGTAATAAACGGTGATTATCTCTGTTTTCTCAGCCCCGGCCCTCCCCAGAGCTTCAAGAATAGCGTCCCCCGCTTTGTCGGCTCTGGCTATCAAATCTTCATCGTTCAGAATGGCAATGAATTGCCCCTTTTTTATTTCCAGGCCGTTAAGACGTGTCTCGCGCACTGCTCTGGTAACCTCTATAGCTTTTACTCTACCGATTGCTTTCTCCATGGCTCTGGCATTCTGCTCAAGATTCAGGTCATAACCGAAAGCCAGAAATGCCGCTATGCCTTGAGGGATATTCCTGGTGGGAATCACCTTCACTTTCTTGGAAGTCAAGGACTGGACCTGGGCAGCAGCCGACATGATGTTCTTGTTATTGGGCAGCAGAATGATGTTGTCCGAGGGAGCGGACTCCACAGCCTGCAAGAGCTCATTAACGCTGGGATTCATCGTTTGACCACCGGGGACGATGATTATGTTACCTAGACTATTAAGCAGTTCGAAAAACCCGTCTCCAGTGGCCACTGTTACCATAGTGATATCCACTTGAGGCATTCTTTCCCGCTGCATCTTGATGAATTCGGCATATTGGTCATCCATGTTATTGATAGTTATGTCATGCAGCCTGCCCAGCTTTGTGGCATATTGCAGGATCTCACCGGGCTTGAAGCTATGGATATGAATTCTGACCAGAGCCTCGTCGCCGGTAACGATCAAAGATTGCCCCTTCTTCTTGAGGTCTTTTTCGATCTTGTCCAGATCAAGATTCTGCCCTTTCAGGACAAGATTTGTGCAGTACCCGTGGGGTGTTTCCAGCTGGGCAAGCCTCCGAGCCGCCCTGGGAACCAGTTCCTTCTCGGCAACAACCAGGCGGGGCCTCCGATACTGTATCTTGTGTGACTCTCCCTTGAGGAATTGCAGGGCGCCCTCCAGCAAAAGGTACAGGCCTTGCCCGCCTGCATCCACCACTCCGGCATCCCTTAGTACCGGCAGTAAGCTGGGCGTCCGGGCCACTGACTCCTCGGCCGATTTTACCGCGGCTTCCAATACCGAGACCAGAGCAGCATCATTTTTACCTGCCTCTTGACCAGCTTTAGATGCGTCCTTGAGCACCGTCAGGATAGTTCCTTCAACAGGATTGGCAATCCCTTTGTAAGCAGCTTGTGAGGCTCCGGCCAGTGCTCTGGCAAAGTCCCCGCCGTCGAAACCGGTCTTGCCCTCCAGCCCTTTAGCTAAACCTCTGAAGAATTGAGACAAGATAACTCCGGAATTGCCCCGCGCTCCCATCAAGGCACCGTGAGCCAGCGATTTGGCTACCGAAGAGGCCTGATTGTCCGAACTGGACTTCACCTCTTGCAGGGCAAACTGCATGGTGAGCACCATGTTTGTCCCGGTATCGCCATCGGGAACGGGGAAAACGTTTATGGCATTGATATCGGGGGCGCTCTTTTCCAGCCAGGCGGTTCCTGAAGCAAACATTTCCTTCAGGGTTTGACCATCGGCTAAATCAGTCTTCATCCCGCCCTTTCGCCCGGGCTCATAATTGTGCTATCATTACGCAAATTTAACAGACAGGAAAGTTTCTATGAAGTGCGAGATTTGCGGTAAAAAAGCTGATTTTGGGTGCAGTGTAAGCCATTCCAAACAACATACCCTCCGGCGCTGGCTGCCTAATATCCAGCGCGCTACGATTATGGTAGAGGGAAGGAAGAGAAAAGTCAAGATCTGCACGAGGTGCCTCCGCACCCGGTACAAACCCGCCCGGTAACTACGTCCCCAAGCCGCTATCGTTCAATAACATGTTGTCATTCTGAGCGAAGCGAAGAATCTCACCTGGCAAATCCTGAATACTAATTCCTAAACTCCAAACAAATCCAAATATCGAAATCCAAAGCCCTAAGGTGTTTTGGTCATTGGCATTTCGGATTTCGATATTGTTCAGGATTTCGTGCTTAGGATTTAGGATTTCTCCCCCGTCGCTTCCCTCAGCCTCCGCATCGCCCCGCTTATCCCTTCCTGTGCCCTGAATATGCTGTTCCCTGCCACCAGTACATTGGCGCCCGCTTTGACTATGTCCGGGGCGTTGTCCGCATTGACTCCCCCGTCGACTTCGAGCTCGGCGTGAAGCGCCCTATCATCGAGGAGCTTGCGTATGCTCGCTATCCTGGGCAATGTTTCCGGGATAAAAGACTGCCCGCCGAAGCCTGGATTAACGCTCATGACGAGGACCAGGTCAACGTGAGGCAGAAATTCCTCTACTACGCCCAGGGGAGTAGGCGGATTTATGGATATGCCTGCCCTGGCCCCCGATTCTTTTATCAACCGGATTGTGGCGTGGAGGTGGGGTGAGGCTTCCACATGCACTGTGATAATATCGGCGCCCGCCTGAGCAAATTGGGAAACATACCGCTCAGGGTGCTCTATCATCAGGTGGACATCCAGGGGCAGAGTAGTCACCGGCCGGACTGAAGCCACCACGAGAGCCCCGATGGTGATATTGGGCACAAAATGCCCGTCCATAACATCTACATGGATATAATCAGCCCCCGCCCTGACCACCTCGCCGATCTGCTCGCCCAGGCGGGCAAAATCAGCCGACAGAATCGAGGGCGCCAGCTTGATCATCTCTTGATCAGTCTCCTGGCTCTCCTCAGCGCCTTCGCCACCTGTTGCGGGGAGGTGCCGCCGATAACGTCCCTGGCGGCTACCGATGATTCTGAAGTTATATCATAGACATCGCCGCTGAAGAGCGGGGAAAAGTCGCGGTATTCCTTCCGTCCGAGTTCCCTGAAGGTCTTGCCCTTGCTCATGGCATATTCGCTGAGCTTGGCGATCACGCCGTGGGCTTTCCGGAACGGCAGGCCCTTCTTCACCAGATAATCAGCCAGGTCCGTAGCCAG
>Ga0315288_10005058_pt1 | contig 16780 bp, 15 predicted proteins | sample YL17G11_20_MG_FD_203454 | JGI IMG/M metagenome (GOLD analysis project Ga0315288, IMG submission 203454) | Sediment microbial communities from Yellowstone Lake, YNP, Wyoming, USA - YL17G11_20 | ecosystem: Environmental > Aquatic > Freshwater > Lake > Sediment | place: USA: Wyoming | collected... | reverse complement strand
ATACTGATAATCACCGGTAATTCCGAGTTGTTTTTCAATTATAAGAGATTTATTAGTAAGAGACTTATTTTTATTTTTCATTCCTCGTCAGAAGATAAACAACCCAGGGGGTCTTGTCAATTTGCCATTTGCCCCTTAAAGTTCCCGAGCGGAAATTATCAATTTCAAAAGCCACATCTTTTCTGAGTGTTGATTCTGAGGCAGTTGAAATAACAAAAAGATTATCGGTTATTGAATATGAATAGACTTCTCTGGATAAAATCTGAATATTATCAGGAATAAGTAAAAGATCACGATATTTCCTTCCATAATTCGTCGGATCCGGACTAGATAAAACAGCAATGTTTACATTCTTAAGATCCCTCTGTTTTATTTGATTTTTAAGAACAAAATCAATTTTTTTAACAGTAGTCAGATCCGGTTGGACCGGTGAAGTTTTCAAAAAGGGAATCAAAGGGAAAATGCTACCAACAATTAAGATTAACATCATGACCGATGACAAAATTCTGCCAATTTTTTTCCGAGGATAGATTAACCAGACAAAGAAAAAGGGAATTATCGGTAAAAAGTAGTGAAAAGCATAAGGGGCGACCATGGCCACAAAGATAATTTGAAAAATTCCCGGCAGAAGAAAAAACAAAGCTCTACTTTTTTTATGAATGTCATCAATTAAAAGGGCCAGAACGGCCAAGGCCAAAGGGATAGTGAGAATAATTGTTTGCGTATAATACTTTAAAGTTTCAAAGGTGTAATTAAATAAATTGCTGAAAATACTTAATTTCTGTATGCTTTCTGCTTGTTTTGAAACGCCTAAGATAAAAATTCCCGGTGGATGTCGAAGATCAAAAATTATAAAAGGAAGCAAAATTAAAACAATCCCCAAGTCTATCAAAAATGCTTTTTTAAACTGTTTTTTTATTAGGGCTTCGATCGTAACTATAAGAGCAAAGGATGAAATAGCAAAAAGAGCATAGTAGTGTTGATGAACAGATAAACCCAAAAAGATTCCGGCCAGAAAATGAAATATGGATTTCTTTTGAAGATAACAAATGATTCCCAAACTAATCCACAGCGGAATAAAATTTGGATTCCAAACCCAACGACCAGTTTGTAATAAAGGGAACCAAATTATTGTTAGTGCTGCCGGGAGAAGGAAAAGTTGCTTATTTATCAACTTACTCAAACACAACATAACTAGGGCCGTTATGACTCCCCAAAAAGCGGCGCCATAAAAGACGCTCGCCGGATCAAACTTACCCAAAACGGCAAAAGGAAGAAGAAGGTATATCGTAAGAGAGCTAAAGACTTTTGTCCCCAATTCATTAATTTGACCAACAAGAGTTATTTTGTGTTCTTTATAGATTTGGTGTGTTCTAACCAAGAAACCAGATTCATCTTCTGTAAATCTGGCCGTATGCTCGACATTATAAAAGCGAGTAAAGATAAGGACCGCTAGATAAAAAATAAAGCCAATTATCAGTAATTTTTTCACTAGTTAACTATATCATTTTCTAATTGATTTAAATTATTGGAAGAATTTACCTCATGCCTAATCAGCGCTAATTTATCTTTTACAGAAATATTTAATTTCGAAATAAACTTTTTCTTCTTTTAAAAAGATAAAAGCCAACTCCTAACCAAGAAAATAAAGAAATTAAATTTCCCACTGTCCGTAACGGAGTATTTTTCAATCTCACTTCAACTTGATAGGAACCGGCCCCTAAACGAAAGGCAATTAAGCCCAATTCATTTTGGTGATTAATCTCCACTGGTTTACCATTAGCTAAAACTTGCCAATTGGGAAAATCATAAAGTGGTAATTTAATAATACTTTCTCCCTTAACTTCGGCTTCAAATTTTTCCCAGTTGGTTCCTTTTTGAAAATTTTTGATTTCTCCTCCTTCACCCCTGGCAAACCATGGCTCTTGTGGCGCTGGACCAGCTGGCGGTTGTGGTGCATAGATCGGCAGGTAGTCAAAAATGGTATCGGTTTGAAGTTTATACCAACCTTGGGCGGAAAAAAGTTTCTGCTCATCAGTAATTTTTAAAATCTTTTCCGGACGGAAAAAATTAAAATTAAGAACAATGACCGCCAAAATTAAAAAAAGACTCAAAAACCAAGCTTTCTTTGTGTTTTTAATCAAAAGAAAGAAGCTACCGGATAAAAGACTAACAAAAAAAGTCGACAGCCCAACAAAACGCCATGGGAATTGCATATTGGCCAGAACCGGAATGGCTGACCACAAAAAGCTTGAACGTTGGTGAGTTAAAAAAGCGGTTCCTAAGAAAAAGGCAAACAAAAAAGCCAGTAACCAAACTTCTTTTTGTTTCCGCCGGAGCCAGAGCCAAATAAAAACCAGGAGGGCAGCCAATCCAACCAACCAATGAATCTGACCGATGGCAAAAGACATCCCATCTTGCGAGCCCCAAACTGAAGCTCCAAACCCCCAAAAACGGCTAAAAAAAAGTTGATAAATATCGGCAAAATGAGCTAAATAATTAAAATAGCCGATAAACATTGTTTCGATATGAACAAAATTTCTTTCGAAAAAAACTGGTAAGGTAAAAAAGGCTGACAAACAAAGTCCCCAAAGCCCACCAATCAATAACCAACCAATAAGCTTTAAAGACTTTTTTAAATACCAGATTAAGAAAAGTGCCCAAAGACCTAAAACCGGTGTAATAAAAAAAGCCATGAGATTGTGGGAAAGAAAAATCAGACCTAGGAAAAAAGCCAACCAAAAAACAAAAACTTTGCTTTCTTTTTTAATCAGCTGATAAACGGCCCAAAAAATGGCTGGGAAGAAAACCAAACCCCAAAATTCATTCATTGCTCCCCTGACATAAACATCAACCGCATGATAAGGAGCATAAAGGTAAAAAGCCGCGACCACCCAACCACCATACTTTCCCCACAGCTCTTTGCCCAAAAGATAGGCAAAAAAACCGGAGAAAAACAAAGCCAAGATAAAAACAATTTTTATCGAATTTATAAAACTAAAACCCAAGAGATGAAAAATCTCTCCTAAATAATAAGGCAATGGCGGATAATAATTAAAAAGCGGATAGCCATAGCCATAGCCCATATCCGGCACCCAACGGCAAGGAATCTGCCCGTCCCGCCAACACAAATCCATTTGATATAAACGGCCAACCTGCAAATCATCATGAATCGGTAAATGGCCAGGAATCAATAAACGCCAGAAAACCGGCAGGGAAAGTAAAATTAATCCCAAAATCCAGTAATAATTCTTAAAACGGTTTTCTTTAATCTTTTTTAAAAATCTTGTTAGAAATTTTTTCATCATGATTTTTTATTGGCTTTTGTTTTTCTTTTGCCAAAAATCTTTATCAACTTCAAACAATAATAATTTATCTTGATGCCCATCCGGCCAAAAAGCCTTAGGATATTCTTTGATTAATTTCAAGCCATTGTTTTCTGGAATTAATTCCAAACGGCTTTGATTAACCAAAAGATAAACCTGATTATCAACCAAAGAATTAACTAAACTTGACGAAACTTCACGCACGGGCCAACCGACACCAATCACTGTAATGTTGGGAATTTTTTCAAGATAAATTTGCAAACCATCCGGCAACGTTCCGAAAGAACCCTCGGTCCCAACAAAAACATGACCGGTTTTAGCTTTTTGCCTTAAAAATTCAGCACTTTCTTTTAACCCTTGACCAGCCGTCCATTCTTCCAAATGGCCGTTGCGTAAATTTCTGGGCAATGGGGCTTTTTCCGGATTGGTCAAAAGAAGAAAATTATATTTTAAAGAGGGAAAAATTATTAAAAGAAAAAGAATCACCATTAAAATCAGACCTATTTTCTTCTGAAATCTTTTTTTAATAAAGTTTAATTGTTCAAACAGCCAAACCCCGCCAAAAGCTGCCAAGACAACCAAAGGCCAAAGAGTAAAAAGAATATAGCGAGGCGTAAAAACCTTAGCCAAAACAGCTTGGGGAAAAAACGGAATAATAAACCAGATAAGTAAAAAGATTGCCTCTTTCATTTTTTTCCTCAAGCACAAAAACAAACCTAATAAAACCAGCAAACAAACTGGCCAAGTAAAAAGATTTGGCAGCCAAGAAAACAAATCAACTAAATGAGGTTTTAAAGGATCAAGAGGGCGAGCAAGAATTTCTTGGAAGGTAAAAAGATAGTCTTTGTTTCTTGAGGCAATCATTTGGAAACCCGGACCTAAACGTAGTAAAAAATTATAAAAACCAAAGCCCAAAGCCCAAATCAACAGCCAAAAACCGACAAGAGAAAAAATATTTTTCTTTAAATCCTTCCCTAGCAGTAAAGCAGAAGGCATCATCATGGCAAAAAAGATCGCTGGTGATTTGGTAATCAAAGCCCCGCCTAAGACCAATCCCATAATCAAAGCTAAATCAAGCCTTGGCCGGCGAGCTAATAATATACAAAGGTAAGCCAGCCAAATCCCGAACATTAATAACATTGAATCAACCAAAGCCAGCCGATCAAAGAAAACAAAAAAAGGCAAAAGAGCGTAAAGAAAAGAGGCCAGTAAAGAAATCCATTTCTTTTTAAATAATTCCCAAGTCAAGAAGAAAATTCCGACCAATGAACCCAAGCCAGACAAAACCGACAAAAACCTTCCGGCCAAAAGCGGATCAGTAAAAATCTTTAAAAAGGGAATTATTGCCCACATAAACAATGGCTGTTTGCCATCTGATAGAGGTAAAAACCTTAAGGTTGCTTCTGCTCTCATAATTTGCGACCAGCGAATATAAATCGCTTCATCAGCAAAAACCGGCAAAAGAGTCAGATTAATCAAACGCAAAAGAAGAAAAGCCAAAATAACAAAAACCCCTAAAAAAATCATTACTTTCCATTGTTGCCAAAAAGAAGAAACCTTTTTTTTATTAATCATATTTCTTTTTTAAATCATTCAGTTTGACCCTTAGCATTTCTTTAAGCATTTCTTTTGATTCCTTGAAATATTTTTTTTCTTTTTTGACGTCTTTATCTTCCCAATCGATAACAACTTCGGCTATCCGATAGCCTCTCTTTTGGGCGATAAAAAGGAGCTCAACATCGAAAGCCCCGACTTTCCAACCTTTGGTCTCCTTGGCTTCTTTAAAAATCAGTAAGCGTGAGAAAAGATCTCTGGCAACATTGGTTTTAAAGGCTTTAAAACCACATTGGGTATCGACAATTTTTTTCAAAAGCAACTGCTGTCTGATTAAACGAAAAACATTGGAACCAACCAATCTTAACAATGAGAAACCTTCCCTTTTTTGACCGCGAGAACCAATAACGACATCAAAACCTTTTTGAAAAAATGGCAAGAGTTTATCAAATTCTTTAATCGGAGTTGATTGGTCCATGTCGGTAAACAAAACAACTTCTCCACTCGCTTTTTCAATACCTGAACGAACGGCAAAAGGCTTGCCGGCATGTTTGTTTTCCAAAAGTCTAAAACGAGGGTGTTTTTTAAGATAGTCTTTGACAAACTGACGGCTATTATCAGTTGACTCATCATCAGAAATAACTACCTCACTTGTAAATCCTTGTTTTTGCAAATAGTGTTCCACTTCATCCAAAACACCTCTTTTTAAATTTTTTTCCTCGTTATAGCAAGGAATAATCACGGACAAGAATGTTTTATTTTTCATCTTTTTCATCTTTTTTATTATCGGTGATTCTTAATCTTCTTTCAACCGTAATCCCCCCGAATTTTTTGGTCAAAATCGTCTCGGCAATTTTATCCTGACGAGCCAGCCAAGCGTCAAGTCTTTCCGGATGAGGTTCATCCGTCTCGTAAAGAATAAAAAGTAGTGGCATGTTTTCAGGCAGAGGCTGCTGGGAATAAATCCGCTGGCCATACCAGGGAACAAGGTACGCATAGGCGTAGGGGATCACCGGTGGCACGTAAACATCAATGTTAAATTTTTCCTCGCCGGTCTGCTGATAAACCCAATCAATTGCCTGAATTTGATTCCCTAAACTAATATTTTTTGGCCCATCAACGCCGGCCATCAAATAATGTTTAAGGAATAAAGCATTACCACTTAAAAACCAGACAATGATTAAAGCCATAATCGGCCAGTAAAGAACTTTTTTAAAAAAGAAGTTGACAAAAAGAGCAAAAAGAAGAATGAAAGCCGGGAAAAACCCAGTCAGATAATAATCATAAAGTTGGCCGTAATTACCGACAAAGAAAAGCAGCAAAAACAAAGGTAGAAAAAGCCAAACCAGTAAAATGACATCCATCTTTTGTCTTTCATTCTTTTTGACCACAAATTGCTTGATTGAAAGCCAAATCATAAAAACCAGCCAAAGATAGGAGAGAAATTTTGACCCTATCTGGGGATTAACTTCCAACTTGGAAAAAAGACTCTGTTGATAAGCCAAAATTCTTTCTTTTAAAAAGACAAAAGTTGGCAACGCCCAAGTTTTACTTGAAGAAGCATTGATCTCCCCTTTATTAAAACGAAAAAAGTTCCTAAACATCAGAAAGTTGTTTTTAATTTCAAATAAAATCTGAGGAATTAAAGAAGCAAAAAAGATACCAAAGCTTATCCATAAATATTTTTTGTGGATAATTTTCGGCCGAAAAACAAACCAAAGAGCTACTAACACTGGTAGAAAGAAAACAGCACTGGCCATTTCTAACTGAAGACAGATCGCCAGTGAGGTAAAAATCAAAATTAAATATTTTTCTTTTTTCTGAATAAAAAATTTACCTAATCCCCAAATCAGTAAAAGAGTAAAAAAAGGAACCGGTGAAGGATTAGAAAGCCAACGGCCGGATAAAACCAAATAAAAGGAAAAGCCCCAAAATAAAGCAGCCAGCAAGCCAACCCTGCGATTGTAAAACTCCTTTCCCACCCAATAAATTAAAAAGACCGCGCCAACATCAAAAAGAGAGATAAAATTAGCCGCCACCGCCGGATGACCACGCCCCAACCAATAGAAAGGAACCAAAAGATAAAACCAAAAAGGGCCTAGAAACAACCCGGCAATACCGGTGGTCGGTCCGATAGCAGGAAAATCTTTGAAAGCTAGAATTTCCTGGACTTTTAAAGCATCACGTCCCTGATCATAATAAAAACCCAAAAGATCCCCTGATCGGTAAAGACGAAAAAAAGCCGACACTAAAATAATAATGAATAAAATCAGATAGATTAATTTGTTTTGTTTAATTTCTTTGATCATTGGTTTGGGGATTATTGTGAGACAACTTATAAACCTCAACACCTTCAACTTCCCATTTTTCATCTATTTTAGACCAACCAAACATGGCAATCTCCGCCTTAGGATTAAAAGGCGGCTGACAAGATGCCTGTTCACAGATAACAAAAAGCTGATTAGTAATGGTTTCTTTGGCTTTCTCCGGTTCGATTCTTGTCGGGGGCTGGTCCCATTTCTCCATAAAAAAAGCATAAGCCTCATCATAATTTCTTTCCGCCACCAAGGCCAAATTAAATGGCTTTCCTTGGACTTTCTCCAAAACAAAACGGGCAATTGTTTGGGTTCTTTGTAATTGTCGGGCCGGCGGATAACGTAATGGCGATTCTTTGATCGCCAGAAAAATTAGAAAACTTAAAAGCAGAAGGGTTAAAATTTTCCCGGGCATTTTTCCATGCCAGATCATAGCCAAAAACCAACCTGTTAAAAAAAAGGGTATCGGGAAAAGAAAGCCAAAATAATGATCATAAATATTCTGCTGATAAATTCCTAAACCAAAAAGACCCACTAAAAACCAAACCAAAAGAAAAAATAAACCCGGATTGCGGGCAATAAAATGATGCCAATTGGCCAAAAAACTCTCCCGAATAATTTTTAAAATAACCATTAGAGTAATGATTAAAGATATCCAGAATCCCCAAAAGATATCTTTGCCTCCAACCAAACGAGTAAAAATTTCTTTATTTAAATCCCATAAACGCGATAAAACTCCATAAATTTTAAGATTAACCGGACCCTGACGGTCAGTAATAAAGACCATAAAAGCCTTGCTATTAAGCAAACCATGACGCAAATCAAACCAAACCAAAGGAACTATAGTCAAACAAAGAAAAATAAAAAAACCGATTAATGTCTGCCGCCAAAATACCCCAGCAGGATTTTTTGACCTTAAAAGTTCCGCTAGAGTCATTACCCAAAAGATAAAAACTGTAGGCAAAAGGAACAATCCCAACCAATGAGATTGCAAAACAAAAGAAAGAGTGACTCCTAAGATCGGCAGCCACAAGAATTGTTTCTTGTACCAGACACACCAAAGACCATAAGCAGAAACCAAGGCAAAAAAGGGCATCACATTAGGATTCCAGGAAGAACGCGAAAAGGTAATTACCACTGGCGAGATAGCATATAAAAAAGCGCCGAATAAAGATCCTTTGACGCCGACCCACTCTCTGCCGTAAAAGTAAATCAAGGCAGTGGTCAAAACCCCAAACAAAGCCACCATCGCCGCCGGGCCAATCGGAGACAGACGAGAAATCATCATGGCCGGCAACATTAAATAATAATAAAGGGGGCCCAGATACATATTACCCACGGAGGTCACCGGTCCGATTAAACGAAATTTATGGTCGACAATCATCCTTTTAACCACCAAGGCATCCCGACCCTCATCACCCAAAAAAGTCATATATTCCGGTAAACGCCAAAAACGTAAGAAAGCAGCCAGAATAAGTATCAAAGCTATTAAAATTAAAAATCTATTTTTAACCAAAAAATGATTTTTTTTCAACGTAATTTTCTCCACAATTTAAAAAGATCAACAAAACTTTTAATGATTACCTTTAGATCAGCCCCGGTTGACCCACCCGCAATATCAGGATAATGATGAACGATTACTTCTGTAATTTTAAAACCAGATTTTTTCGCCTTGATCAAAAATTCGCTGCTGATAAAAGCACCTCTTTCTGATTCTAGTTTGGGTATTTTATCAGCAACTTCTTTTCTAAAAAACCTAAAGCCACAATCAATCCACTTCACCTTTAAACCAAAAACCAGGGAAACCAGGAAGCGCCATAAAAAAGTATTAACTTTTCTGACAAAAGACACCTCTCTTTGCAAAACATAACCCCAAACAATATCGGCGTTAGTTTCCTTCTGTTTTTTAAAGAATTTTGTAATCTCCGTAAAATCAAATTGCCCGTCAGCATCAAAGAGAACAACCCAAGGATAGCGGGCGGCATAAGTTCCCGATTTTACCGCCGCTCCATAACCTCGATTAGGATGGTGATGGATGACTCTGATTTTTTTATTTTGAGAAGCAAGTTTATCAGCAATTTCCCCTGTTTTATCTTTCGAGCCGTCATCAACAATAATTATTTCGTAATCACCGGCTACTTTTTTTAAAACACGGTCAATTTCTCCTGTGGTTTTAGCCAGCATTTTTTCTTCATTATAGGCCGGCAAAAAAACAGAAAGCTTATCAATCATCTTCATATTCAAAAGTATAACATAAAGGCTTTTCTTTTAAAATTAAACTTGTGCTATTATATATTTAATGAAAAAAGATTCCCAAAACATTTTTTTAATCAGTCTTTTTTCCTTACTTTCCACCTTTTTAGTCTGGCTCCCCTTCTTTTTAAGATTAACCAGTTTTTGGAAAATACCATTACCGAGTGAAGGGATGGCCACGATTATGAAAAATTTTGATGGCTTGTATTACGTCGTCGTCGCCAGGTCTTTTTACCGCCCGGAACTGATTAGTAATCTTTTTTCCTTTCCACTCCCAGCAATTTACTATACTGCCCATTTCCCGCTTTACCCAGGATTGATTAAACTTTTTTCATATGTTTTCGGTTATTTATGGGGAATGCTTTCGGTCACTTTAATTTCTTCGGTTTTGGCAGCTATTGTTTTTTATCTCTTCATCAAAGAATTTAAATATTCCAAACAGGCCTTTTGGCTGACCTTGGTTTTTCTTTTCTTCCCAGCCCGCTGGCTAGTTGTCCGCTCAGTTGGGTCGCCTGAGCCTTTGTTTATTCTTTTTATTTTAACCTCCTTTTACTTTTTCAAGAAAAAAAATTATTGGCTAGCAGGAATTTTCGGAGCCTTAACTCAGTTGACCAAGCCACCGGGGATCTTGCTTTTTGCCGGCTATACTGTTTTTCTTTTGTTTGAAAACTGGGCAGGTTTAAAAAAAGAAATAGCCGTTAATTTAGGCAATCTTTTCAAAAAAGCCTATCCTTTGCTTTTAATCCCCTTATCCTTGATGGGTCTTTTTGCCTATTATCGTTTTACCTACGGCGATTTTTGGGTTTACTTTAATTCCGGAGAAAATATTCATCCTATATTCTGGCCGCCTTTTCAGGTTTTTAATTTAAGCACCCGCTGGGTGGGAACTTTTTGGCTGGAAGATATTATTTATCTTTTTCTTTTAGAAGCCTTGGGGGTTATTCTTCTTTTTAAACAAAAGCATTTTGATTTGGCTATCTTTGCCGCCATTTTCTTTGTGGCGACTTTCTTCGTGGCTCACCGCGACCTTTCCCGCTACAGTTTGCCTTTAGTCCCATTTTTGTTAATCGCCTTTGAGCCATTTTTAGTCAAAAAGGAATTTAAGATTGCTTTTTGGATTGTTATCTTGCCGATTTTTCTTTACACCATCAATTTTATTGCTGGTAATACCATGCCGTTGGCTGATTGGTCTTCATTTCTTTAAAGAAGTTTTGTGGGTCTTCCAAATCACCGCATTATACATAAAGTAATTGTAGGGTAAAACCATAAATAAAATAATGAAGGGCAATAAAATCTGTCGATGTTGAGCGCCAAAAATGGCCACCCCAATAGTCCCAACGACCGTTTGAATAATCAACGCTCCGGCTGAGGTGAAATTAAACTGGAAAAATTTGAAAGTTAATTTCCCCAAGCCAGTGATTTTTTCCATCTTAAAAGTCCAAAGATTATTGAAAGTAAAATTACTGATAATCGCCAGTTCTGTGGAGGCCGCCCAAGCTGCCCATTCCGGAAAGCCTATTTTGGCAAAAAAGTAAAGAAAAAAGGCATTGACTAAATAACCGATAAAACCAACAGTCCCAAATTTAATAAACCTCAAGGTTTTTGGATCAGTCAGACGAAGAATAATAATGGCTTTAAAAGTCCCAATCACCGTGTTTAAACCCATTTTGGTTTCCCCTTTTTCTCTTAATTTAAACTGCAAAGGGATCTCTACGACTTTGGCTCCCATATTCACTATTTGGTAAAGAATCTGGGTTTTATAAACAAAATCATTAGCAATTTTACTAAAATCAACTTTATCCAATATGTTTTTAACTCTGGTTAATTTCAAACCCGTAGAAACATCTTTAACTTTGTTAATATTAGGAAAAAACAAAACTGTTCGGGAAAACAAACCGCCGACTATGGTTAAAAATTTACGGTAAAAATCCCATGTTTCAGGGATAGAACCACCTTTAACAAAACGAGAGCCGATAACATAATCATAATCTTCGTTAAATTTATTAACCAAATCAATAATATATTTCGGATCATGCTGAAAATCAGCGTCAAATTCAATGACCGCATCGGCATTCATTTTCTCCATCGCATATTTCATTCCTCTTTTATAAGCTGCTCCCAAGCCTTGTTTATCACCCAAATCAAGATTGACATTTTCAAATTTCTTCATTTTCTCCTGTACAATTTCCGCTGTCCCATCCGGAGACTTGTCATCAACCACTAAAATCTCCATCTGGTTATTTTTTATTTTTGGAAAGATTTCATCCTCCAAAACATCAATCATCCGACCGATATTCTCTTTTTCGTTATAAGTAGGGATGATAACAACAACCTTCATAAAATTTATTATAATTATCTTTTTAGAAAAAGTACACTATATCTTAAATAAGTGGTTTATAGAAGTAAACAATTGTCCTTAAAAGTCCTTCAGCCAAGGAAATTTGAGGCTGCCAGTTTAAAAGTTTTTTGGCTTTACTAATATCAGGACAACGATTACTGGGGTCATCTTCAGGTAGTGGTTTAAAAACAATTTTTGAGTTACTCTCGGTAAGCTTAATAATCAGTTGCGCAAATTCTAGAATGTTGTGCTCTTCCGCATTGCCGAGATTAATAATCATTCCTTTTGTCTTTTCCTGAAACATACTTAAAAGAAGGCCCCTGATTAAATCATCAACGTAACAAAAACTCCTGGTTTGTAATCCTTTACCGTAAACTGTAATTGGTTTTCCAGCAATAGCTTGATTAATAAAGTTAACCACCACCCGACCATCATTTTTATCCATCCGTGGGCCAAAAGTATTAAAAATTCTGACAATGCGCACATCAATATCAAATTTTCTTAAATAAGTTGCCGACATTGCCTCTCCAAATCTTTTTGCCTCATCATAACAAGACCGGATACCATTGGGATTCACATTACCCCAGTATGTTTCTGGTTGAGGACTCACCCTGGGATCACCATAAATTTCTGAAGTTGAAGCAAAAAGAAATTTAGCTTTATTTTTTTGAGCTAATTTTAAAAGATTCAAAGTTCCCAATGAGTTCGCCAATAAAGTTTCAATCGGATGATGAAGATAACTTAAGGGACTTAAGGGATTAGGACTAGCGGGACTGGCCAAATGGAAAATTGCCCCAAAATTAAGTTTGATTAGTCTTTGTGATAAAGGCCTAATAATGTCATCTTTTACAAAGTGAAATCTTTTATTCTCTAAAAAACGTCTGATATTTCTAAGATTTCCGGTTAATAAATTATCAACACAAAAAATTTCTTCTCCTTGTTTTAAAAGTTCTTCGCATAAATGTGAACCGATAAAACCGGCACCACCAGCAACTAAAATTTTCATTTTTTACTTTTACAGGAATTAATAAACATTTTCTGTCCTCATTTTAGCAGATAACCAAGGGGCAGTTTTATTTACCTATACCTTCATAAATAAAACCTAACTTTTCAAGTTCTTCCCTATTATAAATATTTCGACCGTCAATAACAAGAGGTTTTTTCATTAATTTTTTAATTTTTTGAAAATTAAGTTTTTGGTATTCTTCCCATTCCGTGACCAAAAGCAAAGCTTCGGCTCCTTTTAAGGCCTGATAGGGATTTTCAAAAAATTTCACTCTGGTAATTAATTTTTTGGCTTCTGGAATGGCAATGGGGTCACAAACATGAATTTTAGCCCCTTTCTTTTTTAATTCTTTGATAAGGACAATCGCTCTTGATTCTCTAATATCTGAGGTTTTTGGTTTAAACGTTAAGCCTAAAACAGTTATTTTTCTTCCCTTCAAAGAACCACCGATTAAGTAAGTTAATTTCTTAAGAAAATAGTCAATTTGGTCATCATTAATTTTTTGGACCGCTTTTAAAAGATGAAAATTATAACCTACCTGTGAAGACAGCTTAATAAAAGTCTTTAAGTCTTTTGGAAAACAACTCCCACCATAACCAATTCCGACTCTCAAAAATTGATTGCCGATACGTTTATCCATCCCCAAACCTTTCAAAACCTTATCTGATTGAGCTCCAAACTTATCGCAAAGAATAGCAATAGCGTTGGCAAAAGAAATTTTTAAAGGTAAAAATGTGTTAGCAGCAAATTTAATCATTTGCGCGCTGGCAGCATCACAAATTAATCTTTCACCAAAAATAGGCTGATGAAGTTTAATTAATTTATTAATAACTGATTTTTTCTCCGCCCCAATGACAACTCGATAAGGAGAACGGGTATCTTCAATCGCCCGACTTTCACTTAAAAATTCGGGGACGGAAACCAAATCAAAATCTATTTGAGTATATTTTTTCATCCATTTTTCTAATTTTTGATTAATCCCTGGTGGAACTGTACTCTTAATGGCGATAATCGTTGGTTTTTTTAAATTTTGAGCAATCGCTTTGGTAGCCGCATAAAGATAACTTAAATCAATTTTGCCGTCTTTATTGGGAGTTCCCACACAGATAAAAATAATCTCTGTCTTGGGAATTGTTTGAGCATAATCGGTGGTAAATTTAAGCCGACCAGATTTAAAGTTTTTAACAATTAAATCTTCTAAACCCGGTTCATAGAAAGGAATTTTACCGGAAGATAATTTTTTAATTTTGCCCTCGTCATTATCCAAAACCCAGACTTCATTTTTAAAATCAGCAAAAACAGCAGCTGTGACCAAACCAACAAAACCTCCGCCAACAATGGTTAGTTTCATATGTAGCATCATATCATACCAAAAAATATGTTAAAATCAAGGAGATGAAAATTGACATCCTCACCTTATTCCCAGAAATGTTTAAGGGACCTTTCAATGAGTCCATTATTAAACGCGCCCAAAAAAAGAATTTGCTACAAATTAAAATTCATAACTTGAGAAAATGGGCTGAAGATAAAAGAGGCACGGTTGATGACCGAACTTTTGGCGGTGGCACAGGTATGGTCTTAATGATTAAACCAATCGCTGAGGCTATCCAAGAATTAAGAAAGGCTAATGCTAGAGTTATCTTTCTTTCTCCCCATGGGCAAATTTTTAATCAAAAAAAGGCCGAAAAATTGGCTAAAAATGAACATCTCATCTTCCTTTGTGGCCACTATGAAGGCATTGATGAAAGAATTAAAGAACATTTGATTGATGAGGAAATTTCTATTGGCGATTATGTTCTCACCGGTGGTGAGCTTCCAACTATGATGGTCATTGATACCATCACCAGGCTTATTCCCGGTGTTTTGGAAAAATCGCAAGCAATCAAAGAAGAAAGTTTTGGACAGCAAGGATTATTAGAATACCCACAATACACCCGACCGGCCGAATTTAAAGGTTGGAGAGTGCCTGAAGTCTTGCTTTCCGGAGACCATCAAAAAATTGACGCCTGGAGGAAGAAAAAAGCCTTGGAAATTACTCAGAAGAAACGTCCAGATCTTCTTAAGAAGTAGTTTAATTGGTTAAACCACTAAGTGTGTTTATCGGCAACGACAAAAGCCCCGTAGGATTCAGGTTTTGTCTTGGCGGTAAAACCATTGCCGTTGACCATCCCCACCACTTCTTTAATCATTTCTCTGGTCGGACCAAAATCACCGACATCAATATGAATTTCTAACTTATAACGTTCACCATTAAGTCTTTTGGTAAACTCCGGCACTAATTTTTCGGCCAATCTAATTGACAATAAAGTTTCGGTATAAATCTTGTCCCTTAAACTGGCAATTTTATCAATTTTGGTTTTTTGCCAAAAATAACGGCCACCTTTACCTTTCCGATGAATAACCACCGCCGTCACAAAATCAATTTTATCTTTCCCATTAGGTTTGCCTGATTTGGAGTCGGTGCCAATCACCAAACTGTAAAAATAGTCATTCTCTTCCCCCATAAAGCGGACTAGCTCATCAACCATTTCTTCGATGGCAATCTTACCTTGGCTGGGACTAACAAAAAAACTACCAGACATATAATTGGCAGTACCCTATTCTATCATCAATTTTAGGTTCGGGCAAGCAAAAAGATGATGATGACACAAGCGAAGATCGCCACCAAAAGATATTCCCAAACAATCCGCCAGTAAAACTCTTTTTTAATGGCATGATGAAGGACTCCCCAAAGAACATAAATTATCCCTAAACAGATGGTAATCCAGATTTGGATTTGGCGGTTGAAGTTAAAAATCCAAAACAAACCAAAGCCAATGGATAAAATAGCGAGCAATGATAAATAATGTTTTAAGTCTTTCATTGATTTATTATAAAACAGCTCCCGGTGTAGTTAAAATAACAGCCAGCAATAAACTGCCGATAAAAATTAGATGAGCCACATTTTTACCCGAAAGCCTGACAATTTTCCGCTGAAAAACCAAAATCGTATCCAAAGCCAAAACCCCCAAAATAAGGCCGAGTAAAAAGATGGCGATGGTTTTGGTTAACAAAAATGGCGAAAACAAAGGTGGGCTTTGAACCTCACCTTTAGCCTGGGCCAAAGCAACTCTGGACAGGGGGGCTTTTTGTTCAGCCACAACAGGTGTTTCTTCCTTAGCTAAAGTGGCTGGTGAAGGCATAGGAGTCGGTGTTGGTGTTTTGGCGATTGCCACCACTTCCTGGGGTGGTAAAACAGTTGGTTTTTTGGCCACTGAGCCAGAAAGCGGTGTTCCAAACATCTGAACAACCAAGGTTGTCTCCACTCCATTTAAAGTTCCATTAACCACCGAAAGACCAATTTCCTTATAATTAGGATTTAACAAATTATCCCGATGTGAGGGTGAATTCATCCAGGCATCAACCACTGAATCAGAATTCATAAAATCCCTGGCTAAATTTTCTCCAGCATAAAGATACTTGTAACCAACTTCCTGAAAAAAAGACCAGGGCGAGCGGCCGGACGGTGAAACATGAGCCCAATAATTAAAAGCAAACATATCACCAGCCTTTCTTTGGGCGACTTCGTTAAGTTTGCTATTTAAAGTTAAAAGAGACAAACCATTCTCTGCTCTTTTCTGATTGGTCACTTCCAAAACTCTTTCCGGAGTAATATTAGAAGCAAAACCTAAAACCGAAGGTGAAACCAAAAGATAAAAATTCAGGGCAAACTGGCCGAACAAATAAATGGCCACCAACAAACAAAGAACCGAAGGATGGAGAATTCTGGCTTTGCAATTATTAGAATGGTGGGGAACAAACAAATGTCTGGCCCACTCAAGCAGGTTCATATTAATTACATTTTAGGTGTAAGAGCAAGCGTTCGTCAAGGAGGACTATAGTCTAAAGTCTAATAAAGCTTTAACGACGTTTCTTTAAAAGAGAAACCAAGAGGATGACAATACCAAGAACAATGATAATAATCCCTAAAACTTTCCAAAAGCCAAAT
>Ga0315288_10005057_pt1 | contig 16780 bp, 10 predicted proteins | sample YL17G11_20_MG_FD_203454 | JGI IMG/M metagenome (GOLD analysis project Ga0315288, IMG submission 203454) | Sediment microbial communities from Yellowstone Lake, YNP, Wyoming, USA - YL17G11_20 | ecosystem: Environmental > Aquatic > Freshwater > Lake > Sediment | place: USA: Wyoming | collected... | reverse complement strand
GGGCCCGGAGGTCTTGCGCCAGTGGATGCCGTCGCTCGAGACGGCGCCCATCACGCAGCAGAGCCAGCCGTCGGTGTCCTTCGGGTCGTCGCCGCGGAGGCCGTCCAGGTCAAACCCGGTCGAGGAAAAAGCCATGTAGTAGTGGCCGCGAAAGCGCACCACCGAGGGGTCGCCGTTGTGCCATTGATCGTAGGGTTTGTCTCCGGCGGTGACGACCGGAACCCAGAGTTTGGGGCTCATGGTCGCGTCGAACCGGCCATCGCCCGCGTAGACTTCCCAGTGATCGAGGTCCTTGCCGCGCGCGAAGAAGATCGCGTCACAGCCTGGATAGCCGGGGTTGCAGTCCTGGGCGGCCCACCCGAAGAACCACATCTTGAATGGGTAGGCGCCACCGGGATCCTGCACCACGCAGGGCTGGTACATGTTGTCGAAACCGCGAAGCAGGTCCCGCCCGGTCTTCTCCCAGAGCGACGTGCGATCAAGCAGCCGCCCCGGCTCCTGCTGCGCGCCAGCCGGCCGCGCAAGCAGCACGACGGCCAGCGCGAACAGGCCGACTGCGGCGCTCAGGCCTTGGCGCTGCCGGCTCGGGGTCATGGCGCCGGGTCAGAGCCGCTCCACGCCGAGCGCTTCCTCGTAGAGGGCGAGGACATTCTCAAGGGGCGTGTCGGGCTGGATGCAATGGGCGGGGCTGAGGATGTAGCCGCCGCCGCGTCCGATGACTTCTTTGCGATGGCGCACTTCGGCGCGCACGTCCTCAGCGGTGCCGTGGGGCAGGGTCTGCTGGGTGCTCACCAGCCCGCAGAAGGTGAGCCGGCCGCCGAAGTCGCGCTTGATGGTTTCGGGGTCCATGCCCGCCGGCTCCGGCTGCATGGCGTCGAGGATGTCCAGTCCCATCGCGATGAAGGTGGGCATGATCTCGTGGGTGTCGCCGCAGGAGTGGAGCATGGCAAGCGCGCCGTATTCGTGGGCCAAATCCATGAAGCGCTTGAGCCTGGGCACGAAGAACGCCTCGAACACCTCGGGGGAGAAGAGCCTTCCCTTCTGGGTGCCGCAGTCCTCGCCGAGGCACAGGATGTCAATCTTGCCGCGGCCCGCCTCCAGGCCGCGCCGGCAATACTCGTAGTAGAAATCCACGCGGCGATCAATGATCGCCATCCCGACTTCATCCTGGGTCATGATGTCCACGAGCACCTGCTCCATGCCGCGGCCGCGGGAGACGCCGTTCACGATGTCGGGCATCCCCGCGCCGCCGAAGCAGACGGCGTAGTCGGCCACCCGGTCGCAGGCCGCCTCGACGCCCGAGAAGTCGTAGTCGGCGAGGTCCGGCCACGGATAGGAGAGGACGTCGTCCATGGTCTTGACTCGCGCCAGGGCGAGGTCGCTCGCTTCGTCATACGTGCCGAACTCGTTCGAGACGCTTCGATAGCCCACTCCCCAGATGTCGTAATGGTCGGCGATGCCCGGCCGAGGCGGCTTCGCCGGAGCGCGACACGAGACGCCGCCGGCGCCGCGCAGGTCAATGCGCAGCACCTCCAGGAGGTCGCGGCCCGGGAAATGGGTCTGCAATCGCTGCCAGATCTCGGGCGTGAAGTAGCCTTGGAGGGGAATGCGATCAGGCTCCCGATGCGCACAAGCGATCTTCACGCGTTCTTTCGAGGTGAGCGTTTCCTTATGCGCCACGTGCATCTCAGGCCTCTCCTGAAGGGCCGGCCTTCGCGCCCATCATTGAATCTCGCAGATTAGGTTGGCAACGTTCAGCTTCCGGGCCCAATAAGATTGGGCCCCTACACGCGAAAACCCGGCTGTAGGGGCCGATTCTTAATCGGCCCGTCCGTTTCAGATTACCAATCTATTCTATTTGGCGAATTTCAATAAGCCGGCGTTTGTCCCCTGAGGAAGTTCCATCAGAGCCGGCAAAGACCTTCCCGCCGCGTCAACCCAGCGAAGAGGAGACGGCCCGCAGGCGTAGTACACCCTTGCGCGACAAGTCCTTGTGAACCCCGGAGGGAGCCATGGACACACTGGAGTTGCAGCGCTGGGAAGGCAACCCGATCCTCAACCCGACCGGCGAGGGCGACTGGGAGGCCGCTGCGGTGTGCAATCCCGGCGCCTGGTACGAGAACGGCACGGTTCACCTGCTCTACCGCGCGTCGGCGGAGTACCGCGACTATGTGATCCACCTGGGGCTGGCGACCAGCCCGGATGGCCTGCACTTCACGCGCGCTTCCGATCGGCCGGTGTTCTCGCCGGCGGCTGAGGGTTTCGACGCCGGGTGCGTCGAGGACCCTCGCATCGTGAAGTTCGGCGACACGTTCTACATCACGTACGCGGCGCGGCCGTTTCCTCCCTATTCGTATCGGAAGGAGGAGCACCAGTTCCCGCCGGATGCGCCGCCGGCGCTGGTCGAGAACTGGACGCGCACCGGGCTCGCCGCCTCCAAAGACCTGCGCCGCTTCACGCGGCTCGGCCCCATCACCGGGGATGACGTGGACAACCGGGACGTCGTGATCTTCCCCGAGAAGGTGCGCGGCCGGTACGTGCGCTTCGAGCGGCCGCTGCAATGGGTGGGCCCGCGGTACGGCTGCGACAAGCCCAGCATCTGGCTCGCCTACTCCGATGACCTGCTGCACTGGAGCGATTTCAGGCTCTTCGCGCAGTCCGAAACCGAATGGGAGGCCTCGAAGGTGGGCGCCAGCACGCCGCCGATTCGCACCGATGACGGCTGGCTGATGATCTATCACGGCGTGGACGCGAACTCGGTGTACCGCGTCGGGGCCATGCTGCTGGACCTGCAGGATCCCACGCGCATCATCGCGCGCCTCCCCCACCCCATCTTCGAGCCGGAGGCGACCTATGAGCGCGAGGGCCACGTGCCCAACGTGGTCTTCCCCGCGGGCAACGTGGTCATCGGCGAGGAACTGTACGTGTACTACGGCGGCGGCGACTCGGTGTGCGCGGGGGCGACGATTTCGCTGCGGCGGCTGGTGGCTCACTTGCGAGACTCCGCCCGGACGCCGCGGTAGATGTGGCACGGCCGCCCTCGGCTGTGCCGACGCGAGCGTCGGAGCGCGGTCATAGACAGGCGAGGGCGCCTGTCCCACATGGGCCCCGAGTGCAGTGGCCCGGTGGGCCGTCACCCCTCACCCTTCACACCATCCCCTGGTCTCGCATCCAGGCCACGGCGCGCTCCATCGTCTCTTGCGGCGTGAAGTACGGCGCGTAGCCGATGCGTGCCGAGATCTTCGCCAGGTCGGGGCACATGTGGGCCTTGAAGTGAAAGTGAGTGCCCAGGTCGGGCGAGATGACGGTCGCGAACTCCTGCCAACTGTGCCACTCGACGGGGATGTTCACGCCGTAGATCTCCGCGTAGGTCTGCACGAATTGCAGCGCCGTCAGCGCATAGCGCGCGCCCACGTTGAAGATCTCGCCCGCCGCGGCCTGCCGCTGGTGAACCGCCAGGAAGAAGGCTCGCGCGACATCTTCGGCATCGCAGGGGCCGATCAGGGTTTGCCCCGGCTCGGGCAGCGGCACCGGCTCTCCCCGCCGGTGCGCGGCATGAACCTCGAGGCTCCGGCCGCCGCGCGCCTCCAGGGGGACCTTGCCGGGCCCGCAGATGTTGGGGGGCATGATGGCGGTAAACGCGATGCCGTCCGCCGACGCGCGGCTCCTGGTTTCGAGCAGTTCGCGGTAACGGACCGCGTAGCCCTCGAAGGGGCAGGGCGACTGCGCCTCCTCGGTGGTGGGCACCACCTTGGGCTCGCCGAACATCCACACCGATCCGCAGGCGATGAAGTGCTCGCAGGCGCCCTTCGCCGCGTCGTAGGTGGCCGGCACGTCGGCGCCCGGGATGTCTACCACCACCTGCGCGCCGATGGCCTTTAGGCACCTCGCCCATTCGGGGTCGCCTCGCCGGTATTCGTGCCGCGTGACCTGCACTTTCTCCCACGGAGCGGTCGAGGGGATGGGCGTGTGGCCTCTCGTCACGATGGCGACTTCAAACCCGTCGCCCACGAGCATCTCGACCAGGTTCTTGCCGATGTGCCCCGAACCGCCGATCACGCAGATTCTCACGTCCACCCTCCGCCATCCGCGCCGCGCAGCGGGTTAACCCCCGTCCCCCCGCATCACCCACTCTTCGTTGAAGGCCGCGTGCTTGATGGACTGGCCCTTGGGGTCGCTGTAGGAGTAGGTGGCGTGGAGTGCGCCGTCCTTCGCCTGCATGATCGAGGGATACGACGCGGAAATGCCCTGCGCCGGCGTCCACTTCTCGAGATGGCGCGTCCACTTCCACGTCTTCCCCTCGTCCTCGCTGATCGAGACGGCGAGGCTGTAGCGCTCTTGTTCAGTGTCGTTGTAAATGAGCGCCCAGTGCCCGTTCGCAAGCCGGATGACCTCGAGGCCCGAGCCGGGGTTGGGCAGGCCCATGCTCGCGACGGGGCCCCACGTCATCCCGTTGTCTTTCGACTCGCTGATGCGGATGCGCCGGGTCATGCCGTTCTCCCGCATCATCGCGACCAGCGCGCCATCGTTCTTGCGCACCACGCTGGGCTGGATGTTGCCCAGCCCCACCAGCGCCTGGCTGGTGATCCAGTGCTGGCCCCAGTCATCGGTCATGGCCATGATGCTCACGCTGTAGGCGTCGGTGTAGAGCGGCACGATGAGGCGCCCCGAGGGGAGCAGCGTGGGATGGACGCGCGTCATCCAGCCCAGGCGCTGTTGGAGCGGGTCCGCCGCCCGCGTCTTCATCTCGTTGATGTAGGTGGCTGCCCGATCGCCTGCGGCCTTGACCAGCTCAGGGTGCTGGGCCGTGAAGCGCTCGATGCCCGCGGCGACGTCCTTCTCGAACTGCGCAGGCGTCACGTGGATGATGTCCTGCCATGCCCACACCGGCGGCGCATCCGGTTTCTGGTAGTCGCTGGAGATGCGGTACTTCATCACCGCGGTCTCCCACTTGTTGGCGAGGAGCGTCGGCCACAAGAGCCAGAGCCGCTCCTGCGGGTCCACGAACATGCAGGGGTTGTCGTCGGGGTAGCCGGGCGTGTCGGCCATGATGAAGCGCGTGCGCCAGGTGGCTTCGTCCTTGAGTTTGCGGGCGCCCCAGATGGCGACGTCGTCGCCCTTTTCGGGGCCGACGCCCCGGTACCAGCAGGCGAGCAGGTCGCCGTTGGGACATTGGACGATGCAGGAGGCGTGGTTGTGGAAGCTCTCCAGGGGGAAGATCAGTTCGGCCTGATGGAACGGCTGCGCCCCCGCCGCGCACCCGTAGCACGCCACCAGCGCGATCACAACCAGGATGATCGGTTTCATTGGATTGACCTCCGTCGTCGGCAGAGATGGCTAAACCTTCCACCGCCGGCAAGCAACTCCTTCCCAAGCCGGCGGGCGTCCCTTAGCGCAGGCCCATCGCCTTGAGGTTGCGGTAACTGATGGCCAGGGATTCGAACGGGTCGCGGCCGTAGCAGTTGTCTTGCTCGACCAGGTACCACTCGACGCCGCCCGCCGCAGCCGCCTCCAGGATCGCCGGCCAGTTGAGGTTCCCCTCGCCGATCTCGGCAAAGCGCACCTCGCGCTGCGGCGTGATCGTCATGTCCTTGAGGTGGATGAGCGGCTCGCGGCCGGCGCATTTCCTGACCCACGCCGCCGGGTCGCCGCCGCCGGCCTGAACCCAGTAGGTGTCGAGTTCGGCCTTGACGTGCTTGGGCGACGCCTCCTCGTAGAGCAGGGCCAGCCAGGTCTTGCGGCCGTAGCGCGCCAGTTCGTGGTTGTGGTTGTGGTACGAGAAGTCCATCCCGGCCTGGGCCAGTTTCTCGGCCACAGGCGGCACTTCGTCGAGAAAGCGCTTCAAGCCGTCCAGGCTGTAATACTCGCCAGGCAGCCCGCCGATCGCCGGGTGCTTGCACCCCCACAACTTGTGTTCCGCGATCAGGCCATCCAGGTCGTTAAGCAACCGGCCCCATCCCACATGGGTGGCGGCGACGGTGAGGCCGGCATCCTGGGCCATCTTCGCCAGTTCCTTGGGGTCCACGGGGCCGAGCGCGGAGCACTGCACCGCCGTGTAGCCGATCTTGGCCACCTTCTTCAGCGTCCCGGCGATCTCGGGAGGGGTCTTCAGGAAATCCCTCAGGGTGTAGAGTTGCGCTCCCAGAACAGGCTTCGACATCGTGGCTTTCCTTTCACTCGATTCGGGCCTTGGACCCCGGCTCCGGCGCCCCGGCTGCCCGGCGGGCGCCCCGGCGAGCCCCAGGCCGCCGGCCGTGGAGGCCGCGCAGACGGAGGCGGCGAGAAACTCGCGCCGAGTCAGCCTCCTGGCGGTGGGATCATCCTGGCCGATTCGTGCACGTGGCACACTCGTTACCCGGGACGCTCGCCTGGTTCCCGGCCATTCGTTTCAGCGCGACGCCCGGCGATTCCTCCTGTGCGGTCACGCACTGCGGCCCGCAAGCCCTTGCCACATGGCTTGGCCGCCAATAGGACAACCCCGTTGGCGCGGCGAAAGGGGCGCCCGGCGGTCCGGCCGGAGGGCCGCCCGGAAGGAGGCGCGCGTGGGAAGGCCGAGGATCGCGTTCGTTGGGGTGGGGAGCATGGGGCAGTGCGCCCATTTGAAGAACTACGTCACCGTGCCCGACTGCGAAGTGGTGGCCATCGCCGAATTGCGGGAGAACCTCGGCAAGCAGGTCGCCGCGCGCTACGGCGTGCCGCGCGTGTACCGCGACCACCAGCAGTTGCTGGCCAGCGAAGAGCCCGACGGGATCGTCGCCTCTCAGCCATTCACGCGGCACGGGAGGCTGATCCCCGAGTTGCTCCGAGCCGGGGTCCCGGTCTTCGTCGAGAAGCCGCTCGCCGGCTCGCTCGACGCGGGCCAGAGAATCCTCGACGCCCTGGCGGGAAGCGGCACCTGGGTGATGGTCGGCTACCACAAGCGGAGCGACCCCGCCACCATCTACGCCAAGGCCGAGATCGAACGCCTCAAGCAAACCGGCGAGTTGGGCGCGCTGCGCTATGTGCGCCTCCTGATGCCCGCGGGCAACTGGATCGCCGGCGGATTCCACGATCTCATCAAGAGCGACGAGCCCGTGCCGCCGCTCGAATGGGACCCACCCGCCAGCGACATGGACGAGGAGACCTACAAGCAGTACCTCAACTTCGTGAACTACTACATTCACCAGGTCAACCTGATGCGCCATCTGCTCGGCGAGCCCTACCGGATGACCTATGCAGACCCCTCCGGCGTGGTGCTTGCGGTCCGGAGCCAAAGTGGCATCGCGGGGATCATCGAGATGAGCCCCTACGTCACCTCCGTTGACTGGCAGGAGTCGGCGCTGGTCGCCTTCGAGCGTGGATACGTGAAGTTGGAACTTCCCGCGCCGCTGGCCAGCAACCGGCCGGGCCGGGTGGAGATCATGCGCGACCCCGGCGGCGACGTCACGCCTCAAACCGTCGTGCCGACGCTGCCCTGGGTGCACGCCATGCGCCAGCAGGCGATCAACTTCGTGGCCGCGATCAAGGGAGAAGCGAAGCCGCCCTGCGAAGCAGCCGAAGCGATGGAAGACTTGAAGGTCGCACGGGACTACGTCCGCCTGCTCGGCGCCGCGAAGGCAGTCTAGGCGGCCAAGGCTGACGCCCAGGAGAAGAAGCGTGGACATCGTAAGGCCGAGGCGGCCGCCGGAAATATTCGGCTCGCACGGCGGGATCATCCTCACCGACGATTCGCAGTTCGAAACGATCGCGCGCGATCCCGCCGCGCCGCTCTTCCAGGGTCCAGGGCGCGAGAACTACCTCTACCCGCCGCAGACCTCGCTCCTCACGCTCATGGATCAGGCCGCGCAAGCCGGGCTTCGACGATTCATGGTCTCCTATGACTTCTTCTTCGGCGGCAAGGCTCGCCGGCTCTGCCTGGATTCGCCGGAGACCCTGGATGCGTTCCAGGTGATTGCCCGCCTCGCCAAGGCGCGGGGCCTCGCGCTGGAAGGCAGCATCATCAACCCGCTCGACCTGGGCCGCGGCTATGCGGCCCAACGCGACCAGGCCGGCGAGGTCTGCCTGTTCCAGGAAGGCCTCATCGGCGACGGCGGCGCGTATGCGATGACCCTTCAGTCGCAGCTGCAGTGGTGCAACAACAAGGGGCCGATTCCGCTGCAAGTGAAGGCAGTCAAGGTGTTCGCCTTCAGCGAGCGCCGCGTGGCAGGCACCTCGTACTTCGCGGTGGATCCGGATGCGATCCTCGACATCAGCGACACGGTGGCGCGGGCCGAGCCGGCGGGCGAGATCACCGGCGGGGTTGCGGGTTGGCGACAACAAGCCTTTCGCGTCGAGGGGCGCTGGCCGAAGGCCCGCGCCGGCATGCGGTGCCTGGTGGCGCTGGTGCACAAGTTGCCCGAACTCGATTACTTCGACTCCAGCGCGCTCGACTATGCCCGGGGCGTGATAGACGAGTACCATCGCCGCGGCATTGACTTCGCGGCGTTCTACGGCGACGAGATGCACAGCCAGTTCGACTGGGACCTCTCGCGCGTCGGGCGCAAGGAACTGCAGGTGCGCTATCTCACGCCCAGCATGTGCCGCGCGTTCGCGCGCGCCCACGGCCGCGAATTCACCGACCTCTACAAGTACCTGGTGTACTTCTGCCAGGGTCACGGGTGCCTCGATGGCGACCAGGCCATTGACGGGATTCATCACGTGATGGGGCCGACCCGCGAGGCGATCTACCGCACCTGGCTGCTCCGGCGCCACTACTTCGATATGCTGTCGGCGGCCGTTGTCGGCCTGTCGCTCGAAGCGAAGCGCCATGCCCAGAGACTCTACCGGCGGCCGGTCGAGGTGACGGCGCACCCCACCTGGCAAGAGAGCCCGACGTGCGACGACTTCGGCTCCGGCTGCGGCGGCGACCGGGCGCACGCGTATGACTACAGCGATGCTTTCGGCGGCAGCGCCTCAATGCGCGAGGCCATCAGCGCCTGCTACGACTACTGGCGCTGGAACCGCGTGTACACCGGCTGCGGCACCGACCATCCCGAGGGCGGCTGGGCCGACCGCAACTATTACGGGCGCGCCTTCGCCTGCGGCCTGGGCACGCTGAATGATGCGCCCTGGGCGTACTGCGCCGCCTGGGGCGCGCCGGCGGAGATCCTGGCGCGGATGAACCAGGTCACCGCCGCCTATGGTTGCCGCGGCAGCCACCCGCTGCACAACGCCGTGCAGGGCGAGGCGCACCGCGACACCGACGTGCTGCTGCTCTACCCGCTCGATCTCCTCTATGTGGACCAGCGCTTCGGCTCGTGGATGGTGCAATACGGGTACTGCAACTATGCCACCGAAGAGGATCTCTACCGCTGGGGCCGCGTTACCGCCGATGGGCGCATCGCGCTGCGAGGCCGCACTTATCGCGTGCTCGGCGCGCTCTTCGAGCCGTTCGTGCGCCCCAAAACCCTGGAGTTGATGGCCGGCATGCTGCGGCGCGGCGGCTCGGTGTTGTGGATGGCGACGCCTCCCGAGCGTTACGAGGAAGCGCCCGGTTCGCCGCTCGCGCGCTGGCAGCAACTGTTCGGCGTGAAGTTCGAGCGGCCCCTTGCGGGAGGCCAGCCGGCCGGCGGCAAGGTCATCAGGTTCGTGGGCGCCCTGGCCGGCAGCGAACCCATGGAAGTGGCCTCTTCACTCTTGCCCGACTGGACTTACCCGGTCAAGCCCGGAGGAGCGCAGGTGGTGGCCCGCCTGGGCGCCCGCGTCGTGGGAACGATCAAGTCCTACCGCGGCGGGGGGCGGGCGATGTTCCTGGGCTTTCGCGCCCGCGACGATCAGTCCGGTTCGACGGGCAAGGACCTCCGCACCCTCTTCGACGCCCTCTCCGCGCTCGGCGCGTACGCCGGTGAAGATAATCCAGAGCGGGTGTCGAGAACCTCGGACCTGCTGGCCAACAGGTTCCCGAATGGCGTGATCACGGTGACCCACCATTTCCGGGCGCTGCCGGAGCAGTGGCCGGGCGGGTTCAAGCGCGACCCGGAGCAGGATGCGAAAATCATGGCGCGCCTGAATCTGCCGCACCATGAATTGAAGATGGATGCGGTGAAGTTGGATGGACATGTCATCACTTATCGCGGCGCGGAGATGCTGAGTTGCGCCGTGAAGGCTGACCGGCTGACGGCATTCTGCGGTCACGCCGCCAGCGGGATCACGGTGGATGGCAGGGAATATCGGTTCACCGATCACGCGGTGACGCTGGCCTGGGCCGTCGTGCCGCGGCGGGAGTTGGCCCCAGGGGTGCGCGCCGCCTGCCGGCTGTGGGTGTCCGAGCCCGCGGAGGTCAGACTGCCCATTGACGCCAGCCGCTGGAAGGCGGTTCGCGCCGCGCTGGCGCAGGGAACGCGCGCCGGCGCATCGGTGAAGGCGCGCGCGGACGGGGCTGCGCTGACCGTCACGGTCGCAGACGGCCAGCAGGGGCGATGGCTCTACATCGGAGATTGGTGAGTAGGGGCGCGATTCATCGCGCCCACGTCAGACAGGGAGTGGGAAGGTGTCGAACCCAAGCGTATCTATCATAGGCGCAACCATCTTGCTCGCGCTTTGCACCGGCATGGCCTCGGCCGACCAGGCGGCGAAGAGAAGGCAGCATCGCACAGACTGGTTCCGCGACGCGAGGTGGGGCGTGTTCACGCACTACCTCGGCGGCGTGGACGAGTCGGCCGAAGCGTGGAACCGGCGCATTGACGGCTTCGATGTGAAGGGGCTCGCCGATCAACTCCAGGCGATCGGCACGAAGTACTACTTCATCACGCTCGGCCAGAACTCGGGGCACTATCTCTCGCCCAACGCGACCTACGACAACTACGTGGGCATCAAGCCCAGCAAGTGCTCGACCCGCGATCTCGTCGCCGATCTCTACGAGGCGCTCCATCCCAAGGGCATCAAGTTGCTCGTGTACCTGCCCTCGGGCGCGCCGGACCGGGACCCCGTCGCGGTGAAAGCCCTGGAATGGCAGGCCGGCCCGCATCGCAATCGCGAGTTCCAGATCAAGTGGGAGAACGTGATCCGCGAGTGGTCGCGGCGCTGGGGCAAGAAAGTCGCGGGTTGGTGGTTCGATGGCTGCTACGCGCCAAACGAGATGTACCGCTTCCCCGATCCCCCTAACTTCGCCACCTTCGCTGCGGCCGCGCGGGCGGGCAACCCCGACAGCATCGTGGCCTTCAACCCGGGCGTGCTCGTCCCCATCATCTCCGAGAGCGAGTACGAGGACTACACCGCCGGCGAAACCAACGAGCCCGACAAGATCACCTGCGCCGGCCGCTGGGTCAACGGCGCGCAGTTCCACATGCTGAGTTACCTGGGGCCGTGGTGGGCAGCCAGCCCTCCGCGGTTCACGAACGAGCAGGTGATCGAGTGGACGCGCGCCATCAACGACCACCAGGGTGTCGTGACCTGGGACGTGCCGATCCAGCCCGACGGCCACATCCCGCAGCCCTTCGTGGACCAGTTGATCGCGCTGCGAGAAGGGCTCGCCAAGCCGGCGCCGCCAAGGCCGCCCTCGCCCACGGTCGAAGTCGAAGAGGACGTTTACAAGTACGAGCCCCCCAACAACGGGGCCGGGCCGCTGTGGTGCAAGGGCTCGACGTGCATCGTGCGCATGGGCGACGATCTCTTGGCCAGCGGCCTCGAGACCATCAAGGACCTCAAGCCGCTCAACAACGTCCGCTGGCTGCTCTTCAAGCGCACGGGCAACGGCTGGGCGCTGCCGCGCCGCGACGAAAAGGATCGCACCCGCGAGCCCTGCCCCCTGGCGGGCTTCTCTGACGGCCGTCTCTTCCTTTCGGTGAACCCGACGCTGACGGAGCCCAATACTTACAACGGCCCGGCCATGCCGCAGATCTTGCAGTTCACGGCCGCTGATCCCCAGGCCCCGTATCGCCGGCTGCTGCCCGCGTGGGAAGACAAGCCGGCCTTCACCGAGCACTCCTATCGCGGCCTGGCCGCCGATGGACCCAACCACGAACTCTTGGTGCTCAACATTTTGCAGCACCAGGCGCAGTACTGGAGTTTCCGCGACCGGAACGGGCGCTGGGCCGCGCGCGGCAAGTTGGTGTTTCCCATGGGCACCGACTATGAGAAACCCGAGCCGATCCGCCTCTGCTATCCGGTCGTCGCGCTCCGCAATCGCGCCGCCTACGTCCTGGCGATCAGCGACATCGTCGAGCCGGTGAAGGCTTGGCGCGACTACAAGCGCGAACTCACCAAGCAGCAGTGGGACTACGATTTCCGGCGCCTCTTCTTCACCTGGACGCCGGACATCGTGAAGACGCCCTTCGCGCCGTGGGTGGAGATCGCCAGCCGCGAGAAGACCTGCGGATGGATGGATAACCTGGACATCTGGATCGGCCCGAACGGCGACGCGCACTTCCTGTGGAACGAACGCAGCCTCGACGCCCGCCTCCGCGAGAAGTTCTTCCCTGGCGAGAAGTTGACGTACGCGCTGAAGCACGCCGTGGTGCGCGACGGCAAGATGGTCGAGCAGGATACACTGGCCGAGGGCGGTGAAGGCCTGTCGGGCGAGATTCCCGGCGTCGGCCGCCTGCAGGCCACCGACGACGGCCGGCTCTTCGTTTTCTATTACTGCAGCGGCGCGGACGCGGCGGGCAAGGCGGTGTCGGAGAACCGGCTCCTGGAAATCCTGCCGAACGGCCGGCACAGTTCGCCGGTGAAGGTCGCGCTGGAGCACCCGTTCACCGGCTTCTTCACCGCGACCGAGCGCGGCGGCTCGCCGCCCTCGAAGACGCTCGACGTGCTGGGCGAGTGTGCGGGCGTGCCGCTCACGGTGCGCTACGCGCGCATCAGATTGCAGTGAGGGGCAGGGGCCGCTTCGCGAAGCGCCCCCAGGGTCTTGAAATCGTGTCCGCGATGTCCTCAAAAGAGCGCGTACTGGCGGCGTTGGCGCATCAGCAGACCGATCGCGCCCCGGCAACCTACCAGGCGCACCAGGTGGTGACGGACCGCCTCCTGGAGCGCCTGGGGCTGCGCGAGCTTGAGGAACTGCTGCAGTTCCTCAACGCGGACCTTCGCCGCGTCTCGCTGTCCTATGGCCAGCCGGACACCGGCCCCGACGACGAGGGCTACATGCGCAACATGTGGGGGATGCGCCACAACCCGTCAAAGCCCGACGGCGATCCCACCAAGGTGATCTGCCCCTTCGACGAAAACACTACAGCCGATGACGTCTATGCCCACCGCTGGCCGTCGGCCGATGCGTTGGATTACAGCGGCGTGCGCGCACAGTGCGAGAAGCACTGCGACACCTACGCCACCTACGGCAGCCCCTGGTGCCCGTTCTTCCACGAGGTGGGATGGCTGATCGGGCAGGAGCGCTACTTCATCTGGATGCACACCAAGCCCGAGGTCGTGGACGCGATCACCGACTGCATCGTCTCCTACGAAGTCGAGGTGACGCGCCGCTTCCTCGAAGCCTGTGACGGCAAACTGGACATCGCCTTCTTCGGCAACGACTACGGCACGCAGCGCGGGCTGGTCATCTCGCCGCAGATGTGGGCGCGCTTTCTGCGCCGGCCGCAGAAACGCTTCTTCGATCTGGCGCGCGATTTCGGCTGCGCGGTGATGCTGCATTCGTGCGGCGGCGTGCGCGACATCATCCCCTGGCTGATCGAGGACGGCGTGGAGGCGTTGGACCCGGTGCAGGTCCGCGCCGCGGAGATGGATTTCGCCGGCCTGGTGCGCGACTTCGGGGCCCGGCTGTGCTTCCACGGCGGCGTGGACACGCAGCACACCCTGCCCTTCGGAACGCCCGACGACGTGCGCGCCCAGGTCCGCGCCTATCGCGAACTCACGCGCGACCGCGGCGGCTACATCATGACCGGCAGCCAGGACCTGATCGAGGATATTCCGCTGGACAACATCCTGGCCATGTACGAGGAAAACGCGCGCGGGTAAGTGCAGGACTCGCGCCACCCTGTCATTCCGAGCGTAGCGAGGAATCTCGTTCCCACGCCAGCGATCCGGCGCCTACCACCTTGCCGCGATGGCGGTCGTTCGGCCCTGGGGAAGGGTCAACAGCCGATAGGCGGGGCCAGACTCCGAGGCCCGCACTGACGCGTCAACCTCCAAAGACTTGAGCGCTCCCGGGAACTTCACTGTGACCTCCTGCTGCGACCGGGAGAGCAGCCGCGCTTTCAGATGCCGCTCCTCCGCATCCCATTCGAGCGACACTTGGATCCCGCCCCGGCACAGGATGCCCTCGGCCCTGCCCTTTCGCCATTTCGCGGGCAATGCGGGCAGGAGTTTCACCATCGCGGGCTGGGAGAAGACCAGCATCTCCAGCACGGTCGCCGTCGCCCCGAAGTTGGCATCTATCTGGAAGGGCGGGCGCCTGCCGTAGCCCGAGAACAACGTGATCCCCTGGCTGCGCCAGTCGTTGTGATAGGTGAAGAAGTTGGGGCCGAGGCAGGATCGGCTCAGCAGTTCCAGGCACTCGAGCGCGCGGTCGCCCTCGCCGAGTCGGGCGTAGATGTTCGCCATGTGCGCGAGCGACCAGCCCGTCTGCGAGGTCAGGCCGATCACCAGCCGCTTCTCCACGGCCACGCGGCAGGCCTCGAAGAGCGCGGGGGCGCTCTCGGCGGTCACCTCCAGGCCGGGGAACAAGGGATAGAGGTGCGACTGGTGGCGATGATGGTAGTTGTCGGGCAGCGCAGGGTGGATCCACTCCTTGATCGCGCCGTCGCTGTTGATCTCATAGGCCGGCAGTTTGTCGAGCATCGCGTGCCAGCGCGCCACGCCGGCCTCCTCGATGCCGAGCGCCTCGCAGGCGGCGCAGAGGTTGGTCAGCACTTCCTTGGCGATGGCGACGTCCATCGTCGCGTTGATGGTGGCGAGCGAGGCGCCCTCGGTTGCCGGCACGTTCTCGGGTGATAGAGACGGTGAGAAGATCAAGCGGCCCCGCTCGTCCTCGAAGAGAAAGTCCTCGTAGAACAGCGCCACTTCCCGAAGAAAAGGCACGGCGTGCTGTTCGAGAAAGTCGCGGTCGCCGGTGAAGAGCCAGTAGTCATGGAACAGTTGCGCCAGCCAGCCGGCGCCGGCGGTCCAGTTGAGCCAGGGGCCGGTGTGAATCATCCCGTGCGTGCTCTGCGCGATGGGCGCGAGGATGCCGCGGCAGCCGTAAACGGCCCTGGCGTTCTCGCGGTAATCCGCCAGCCAGGATGCGTAATAGTCGAAGTAGGGCAGCGTCACCTCCGGCAGGTTGCCGGGCAGCGCCTGCCAGTAGTTCATCTGGATGTTCTCATCGTTGTGGTAATCAGACTCCCAGGGCGGGTCGTAGGCGCCATTCCACACGCCCTGTAGGTTGGCGGGCAGGCCGCCGGGCCGGGAACTCGAGATGAGCAGATACCTGCCGTAATCGGCCATCCTCTCGACGAGCGCCGTGGGCACATTGCCCTCGTAGGCCGCGAGGAGGAGCTCCTCGTTCGAGAGGCGCCGCTCCTCGCCCGCGTTCAGGTCCAGCCTCAGGCGCGAGAAGAGTTCGCGGTGAAGGGGCGCATGGCGGTTGAGAAGCGTTGTGTAGTCGGCCCCAAGGCTCTCGATCTCGCCGCGCAGTCGCTCGAGGGCCGGATCGCCGGCTTCGTTCGCGAACAACTTGATGAGGATGACCACCTCGTCGGCGCCAATCGCCTGCACCGCATCCGCCGAGGTTCTCAGTTCGCCGCCCTTCGCAACCACTCGCGTAAGCCCGCCGAACTCATCCGCTGGGTTGTCATTCCGAGCCGCAAGCAGACTGTCATTCCGAGCCGCAGGCGAGGAATCTCGATCCCCGCGCGTGTACCGGCCCCTCAGACTCAGCCACCCCTCGTCGGCGGATCTCTCGAAGGTGATGGGAACATCCTGCAGCGTGGCATACTTGCCGGGATCGAACTGCGCGTGGGGAAGGAGGCTGATGCGGCACGTCACCTTCGAGGCCCCGTCGCCAAGAACCGCCATCACGACGGCGTCATCGGCGCGAGAGACAAACAGCCGGCGCGCATAGGCGGCCGCCGCCTCCTTCCAGGTCACGGTTACCTCGCCGGTCTCGAAGTTCACGGCGCGCCGGTAACCGGAGAAGGCCGCGCGCGTTTCCATCTCGATCCCGAGGTCAAAGGCCGGATGATAAGCGTCCACCCGCGTGAAGGCATAATGCGTTTCCTGCAATCGCTGGTGCAGAAAACCCTCCGCCTCGCGCCAGCGGCCCGCCGCCAGCATCGCCCGCAACTCCGGCAGCGAATCGGCGACCACCGGCAGAGTTGGCTTCGGCTTGCGCAACCAGAGCGCTTCGTGGTTGAGCAAGACGATCTCGTGGCGGATGTTGCCATACACCAGCGCGCCGACGGTTCCGTTGCCGCTGGGCAGCGCGTCCTGCCAAACGGCGGCGGGCTGGCGCAAGGTCATGGTGTGGTCCCGGTCCGTCATGAGCGCCCCTCAGAAACCTGACCTCACTTGCACCAAAGAAATGCGCCGCCACGGCGCAAGGGGGGAAAGCTCGCCACAGGGGGTGCGGCAAGCCAAGCACCATGGCAGCGCGCGCGGACATTAGCACGCATTGGGTTTCAGGTCAAGGGGATAATCCACACACTTATCCACAGCAGCCGGCCGCCCGCCCTGCCGCCGCCAGCCCAGCCGGGGCCCCGGGCGGCCGCGGGCCGGTCACCGGATGAGCGCCAGGACCATCCGGGCGGCTGCGGCGATGAGGGCGGCGCAGGGGATGGTGAGCACCCAGGCCCAGACCACCCCGATGGTGACCCCCCAGCGCACCGCCGAGAGC
>Ga0315288_10005056_pt1 | contig 16780 bp, 12 predicted proteins | sample YL17G11_20_MG_FD_203454 | JGI IMG/M metagenome (GOLD analysis project Ga0315288, IMG submission 203454) | Sediment microbial communities from Yellowstone Lake, YNP, Wyoming, USA - YL17G11_20 | ecosystem: Environmental > Aquatic > Freshwater > Lake > Sediment | place: USA: Wyoming | collected... | reverse complement strand
AGAATCTGTGGACACCACGGGCGGGGAAGAAGACAGGATAAAAAAAGTTCAAAATTAAAAGTGCAAAGTTAAAAATTGCGGAGTGAAGACAGGAGACAGCAAAGAATATCGAATAACGAATTCCGAATGGTTCGACGTTGCTCACCATCCTGAGCTTGTCGAAGGACAAGGAATGTCGAAGTGAGGAATGGAAGAGGACAGAGGGCGGGGTATTGTTTATTCATTTCGAAGATGTTATAATATTTAGTTTAGATTATTTAGGTAACTTACAGATGGATACTGAACACATACGGAATTTTTCGATAATAGCGCATATAGACCACGGCAAAAGCACGCTGGCTGACAGGATAATGGAGATTACCGGTGCGGTGAGCAGCCGCGATAGTAAAGAGCAGCTTCTCGATGATATGGATATCGAGCGGGAGCGCGGCATCACGATAAAGGCATCGGCGGTAACGATGAATTATCGGCACGGCGGCAAGGACTATATGCTGAACCTGATTGATACGCCGGGACATGTGGATTTTCATTATGAGGTGTCGCGGGCGTTGACGGCCTGTGAGGGTGCGATATTAGTTGTGGACGCAACGCAGGGAGTGCAGGCGCAGACGGTGGCAAATGCGTATCTGGCGACGGCATCGGGTGCGGAGCTGATAGGGGTAATCAATAAGGTGGATTTGCCGGCAGCTCAGCCGGAAATAGTGGCTGAGGAAATCGAACATATCCTCGGTATTAGGAAGAACGAGTGTTTCCACATCAGCGCCAAGACGGGCGTTGGTGTGCCGGAGCTTCTTGAAGCGGTGGTGACTTTGCTGCCGCCGCCAAAAGACCGAAGCGATGAGCCGACAGCGGCGATGATATTTGACAGTCACTGCGACGATTATCGGGGTGTGATATGCTATGTGAGGGTTTTTGCGGGCTGTCTGAAGGTCAAGCAGAAGATTCTTCTTATGCGAAGCGGACAAAGTTATAACATTACTGAGCTTGGCAAGTTCACGCCGAAAATGAGCCCGGTCGATAGTCTGGGGACCGGCGAAGTCGGATATCTGATCGCAAATATCCGCAACCTGGCTGATGTAACGATAGGCGACACCATTACAGACGAATCCATGCCTGCGGCAGAACCGCTGCCCGGCTATAAGACGCCGATGCAAATGGTGTTTTCGGATTTTTATCCGGGAAATAATACCGAGTATCCGAAGCTGCGGGATGCGTTCGAGAAGCTGGCGATGAACGATGCGAGTTTTTCATTTTTTCCACACAACTCCCCTGCTTTGGGTTTTGGTTTCCGGTGCGGATTTTTGGGGCTTTTGCACATGGAAATCGTGCAGGAGCGCCTTGAGCGGGAAAACGATGTAGAAGTTGTTCAGACGGCACCGACGGTAAGTTACGAGGTTCTAACCACCGACGGAAAAGTGAGAAGAATTGATTCGCCCAGCGAGATGCCTGAAGTGACCAAAATAGCGGAACTGCGTGAGCCGTTTGTTCGGCTGGAGATTATCACGACTACCGATTCGATAGGCGGGATTATGAAATTAGCCGAGAGCAGACGATGTAAACTGATTAAGACCGACTACCTGAGCCAGAACAGGGTGATAATGGAATACAAGGCCCCGCTTGCGGAGATAGTTTACGATTTCTACGATGTGCTCAAGGGAATAAGTCACGGCTATGCAACGATGGATTATGAATTTACGAATTTTGAGGAAAGCGACCTTGTAAGAATCGATATATTAGTCAATAAGGTTGCGGTGGATGCACTGTCGCTGATAGTTCACCGCAGCAACGCCGAGGCCAGGGGTCGCAAACTGATAATCAAGCTGCGAAGGGCAATTCCGAGACATCAGTTTGAGATTCCGCTTCAGGTGGCCATCGGCGGTAAAATCATCGCAAGGGAAACGATAAAGTCGTTCCGCAAGGATGTTACGGCCAAACTTTACGGCGGCGACGTTACGCGGAAAATGAAACTGTTGAAGAAACAAAAGGAAGGCAAAAAGAGGATGAAAAATATCGGCTCTGTGGATATCCCGCAGGAGGCGTTTATGAGCATCCTCGATACGAGTGAATAGTTCCACCGTAAGGTGTCCTGTGGAGTATCTCGTGACTCGTATCTCGTAGAAAAAATGGTGGGGTAATGGTTCGACCCGTCGAGAGGCCTCTGGGCGAACGGCAAGCTCACCATAAAAGACCCCACCCTACCGAAATTTAGTTATTTCGCCGCATGCGTGTATTTATCAAGCTTTTCGCGGATATGGTCGGCCAGTTTGGTATTTCCGGCCCCGTCGGCCAAGCCGAGGGCCTGGCGGCCAGTCTCCAGGCAGCGGTCATACCGCCCACCGGCGGCATAAGTATCAGCCAGCATCTCAAGCACGAATACATCCTGATGCCTTGTTATCGCCGCCGCTCGCTCGGCAAAGACTATCGCCTGCTCTATATCTCCCGGCCCTGAACGCTGGGCCAGTGTCGTCGCCAGGCCGAACAATGGCGGCACAAGCCCCGGGTTTAGCCGTATCGACTGGTTAAAATGCTCTATCGCCTCATCGACGGCTCCCGTCTTCTTTAACTCCCAGCCCAGGTTGCTATGCGCAATCGCCGAATCAGGATCGAGCCGCAGCACCTCGCCAAAGGCAACTATCGCCTCCCGCGGTCTGTCCTGCTGCGACAGCGTATTGCCGAGATTGGTCAGCACCTTGATATCACCGGGCCTGTACCGCAGGGCCTGATTGTACTGCTCTACAGCCTCGCCGAACCTGCCCATAGCCTTAAGGGTGTTGCCGAGATTGTAACAGGCATCAGCATAGTCCGTCTTATACCTAAGTGCCTGCCGGAAATATTCGACCGCATTGTCGAACCTGCCCTGCTCCTGGGCTACTGCGCCGAGATTAAAATACGCCTCGGGAAAATCCGGCTTAATCCGCAGCGCATGGCGGTAACATTCAATCGCTTCATCGTTTTGGCCTTGCGATTTCAGCGCAAATCCGAGGTTGTTATATGCCCTGTAATAATTCGGGTCGATCTTTATTATCCGGTGATAGCGGTCGATTGCCTCATCGGTGCGGTTGTCCCTTTCAAAGGCCTTGGCAAGGTTATAAAGCATCGCCGTTACATCCGGCGTCAGTGTCAGCATGTGCTCGTAATGGCCAACCGTATCCCGCCAGTAAAAGTAATTCTGCCGCGTCGCAATCGCTTCGGAGCCGGCCAGTATTAATATTACAATTGTCACTACCGCCCGCCGTATCGCGTATCTACCCTGCCCGCAGAACCACACAAGAAACGATGTCAACATCATCACAAATCCCACCGAAGGCAGGTAAGCGAACTTATCCGCCGCGATTACAATAGTAAAACCTATCACTCCCATCGTCGGGAAAATCGCCGCAAAGAAAAACAGCCATCCCGCGAGCAACCCGCGCGTCCTGCGAACCGAAACCAGCAGTAAAGGAACCAGTAAAACCGTCCAGATAACACCGGCAAGCACCATCGGGTCAGAAAGCCCGAACGGCTCAGGAAAAACGTAATACGACGAAAGGTTCACGGGCCAGAGTATCTTGAATGGATAAAAAAGCATATTATGGCAAATCACCATGGAAATTCGCCCCAGGCCGTGCTCGACAGGTGTTGTTATCGCGGCGGTCCGTCCCTGCGAGATAATTGTTATAACCGCGAAAATCCCGGCTATTAAAAAGAACGCCGATTTTTCCAAAACTGCACGTTTACTAAACCGCTTCAGCGGCCAGTAATCCAGCAGCAGCATCAATACAGGCAGCGGCAGGCTTATTGGCTTGGCCATTACCGCCAGCACATACATTACGATAGACCCGGCAAAGAGTCCCCGACGCGATGACCGGCGGGAAAGAACGTAGCTATTCAGCGCACACAACGCAAAAAACGCCGACAGCAACGTTTTGCGTTCCCCAATCCATGGGATAGTCTCTACCGTCATCGGATGGAGTCCGAACAGCAGACCTGCCCCAACCGCCGGCCAGAACCGGCCGAATAACTGGTAGAGCAGCAGGATTATCAGAACGGTATTAACCCCGTGCAGGATCAACGAAGTCCGGTGAAACGGCATAAGGTTATTGGTTCGACCACCGATGGCATAATCCAGCATCAGAGATATCATAGTCAGCGGTTGATAATACCCGTGGACAGTCGAAGGCTCCAAAACCTCGGCAAGAAACCTCTTTGCCGACCCAAAGCCGGGGTTTTGTACCAGCGTATTATCGGTAAGATAAAGGTCGTCGTCGAAAAAAAGTGCCCTCGACGATAGCGCCGGCCAATGTACCGCCAAAACCACCGCAAAAACACCCGCGAGCAGACAGGCCTTGAGCAGCCCCCTCCGCCCTGAAAACTTCCCTTCCCCGGATACATCCAAAAGCCCCGCCTGTTTAAGGTTCGGCCGCTTTCCACCCGCTGCCTTTTGATATTTTTTACCCATATAACCGCGGTATTGTACAACTGGCACAGCAAAAAATGTATAGCAAAATTCATTTACTGCTCCAAATTATCCCCGCAATAAATCACTTGCGTATCCACCACCGCCGATGGTTTCCCCGCATGTGGCACCTATAAAGAGCTCTATGTCAAGCTATAAAAGCTCCGTTAAGAGCAGATATTCAATTTTGTTGGAAATCCCGCGGTAGATAATAATTAAGGGGAATTCGAGGAAGATTTTGATATTATTGCGGCATTAAGAGGCTTGGCTGCGCAGCTGAGCAAGAATATACAACGTTATAAGGCAAATCTCAGGTAAAATATCTTTGCCAGGTTGTTGCAATTCAATCGGATGATTGTTTTAATACTCTGATATGTTTAATAATATTTCCATAATCGGCGATGGTGCGATGGGTACTGTTCTTGCAATGTTGCTTTGTGAGAAAAAAGTTCCCGTTCGGATGTGGGGATATGACAGGGGGCAGCTTGAGCAGATAAAGGCGGCGAGAGAAAACAAAAAGTTTTTGCCCGGCTACAAACTCCCATCCGAAATTGTATTTGAAAGCAATGACAATCGCATAATGAAAGATGCCGATTTGCTTGTTTCGGCTGTGCCGTGCCAATTTATGCGGGGTATCTGGGGGAGACTGAAAGATTATGTTCCGAAGGGTATCCTAATTGTCTCGGTCGCCAAGGGTATCGAGAATGAAACTCTGCTTTGCCCGACGCAAATCATTGCAGACATACTGGGTGACGGTGTTAAATATGCGGCGATGTCGGGGCCGACAATTGCCGATGAGCTGGCTCGAAAACTGCCCGCAACCGCATGTGCTGCAAGCTCAAGCGAAGAGTTGGCCAAAGAAATTCAGTACGCTTTCAGCGTTCCATGGCTTCGGATTTATACCAATACCGACATCGCGGGAGTTGAGCTGGCTGGGGCGATGAAAAACGTTATCGCAATTGCCGCGGGAATTATAGACGGGACAGGAGCAGGCGACAATGCCAAGGCGGCGCTTTTGAGCAGAGGGCTTGCGGAGATAACACGGCTTGGTATAGCGTGCGGGGCAAAGCCACAGACTTTTGCGGGATTAACAGGACTGGGGGACCTGGTGACAACCTGTTTTTCGCCGAGTGGCAGGAACCGCTCATTCGGCGAAAGAATAGGCAAAGGTCAGCCGGCAGCACAGGCGCAAAACGCCACCGAATCGGTCATCGAAGGCATTTCCACATGCCAGTCCGTTGTTGCACTGGCAAGGAAGCATAATGTAGAGATGCCGATTACGCAGGCGGTTTACGAGGTGCTGTTCGAGAATAAGCCGGTACAAACAGCCATTGCCGATTTGATGAAAAGGCAGCTTAAAGCCGAATAAATATTATCGGTCGTAAAATGGTTTTAAGTCTTGCGTTAAGCATATTGTTTAAAAGAAAAACTCATCTGTACATTTTAATAAAACTTTTTTAGTTTTCAGCGATATTTTACATTCCATAACCCATCGAGGGGTACCGTGAACTAAAACTACATTTTTTATCGGAGCCAGGACAAAACTCTTCGGTACTGCGGAAAATCCCTGGTTATTATTTTCACCGCAATTTGGCTGATTGGCGGTTTGTTTCCTATAATTTTATTAGCACAACCTTATATTGGCGAAAGGTACGACCTTGTACACCGTCAGATAGCTTTAATGCAGGTGTTCAGTTGGAACGATGAAGTGATTATGGATAGAGGTGTGAATTAAAAAAGTTAAAACTGAAAACTAAAAAGTCAAAATTGCGGATTTAAGACTGTCTTATTTCTGCAGTTTTGAGTTTTACACTTTAGATTTTCAGTTTCTTCTCTGACTATCCGAGGAAGTGTATTTTAAGGTATTAATATGTTCTTGTTTAACAAACGCCGCACATATCCGATTGGTATAGACCTGGGTGAGGATACCCTGAAGATGGTTCAGTTTGCGGATAACAGCAAAGGTATAAGTTTAATAGCCGGCGGAAGCGAAAACCGGCCTGTGGACATTGTACCCGGGAGCAGCACATGGCAAAGGTGGGCAATTGAAGCTATTAAGAATGTAACCTCAAACGGCAGATTCAGCGGCAAAAACGTTACGGCGGCGATACCGGCAAGCGAGATGTTTGTTGACAATATAAAAATGCCGAAGGTCGGCGACGAAAAACCGGAAGAAGCGATTTTCTCGAAGATAAAACAGAAGCTGACCTTCGACTTTACGCTGGCGATGATAAAGTATATTCCGACAGAGGAAGACAACATCATCGTGATAGCGACGGAGCGTGAAAAAATCGACAGACATTTGGCCATATACGAAAGGGCCAATTTACAGATAGAGTCTATCGGCATCTGGCCTGTGGCACTGGCCAACAGCTACGCCAGGTTCTTCGGGCGGCGAAAAATGGATTTACAGGCCGTTGTAATGCTGATTGACATAAAAAGCAACAGTACAAATGTCGTAATATCCCGTCATAAAAATCCGCTGTTTGCGCGGTCGATACCTGTCGGGGCCAGGCAGCTTGGGATAAATGAAATGATAAGCAGACTGGTGATGGAACTGGTGGCCTGCAAAAAACATTTTGGTCAGATGTACCGAAACATCGAGATAGAGCGCCTGATTTTTCTTTCAGGAAGAGTGGTGGAGAAAGAGACATATACCGCCTTGGCCAAGCAGTTGGAAATGCCGGCACAGATGGGAGACTGCCTTACGGCTGTGGAGGCGGCGAATATTTATGAACTCGGTATAGACAGAAGAGCAAGTCAGTTCAGTTGGGCAATCGCATTCGGGCTTGCCCTGCCCTAAAAATATTTAGAAAACAAAGGTGAACTAAAATGATAAATATAAATTTTGTACCGGATGATTATGTTCAGAATAATGAATCCCGCAGAATGAATTTTATGTACATAGTTTTGTTCGTCGTGGTGATGACGGCACTGGGCGGGGTGTTTGGAGTAATCAAGATGCGTCAGCGGTCGCTGGCGGCAAGAGAAAAGGCCGTAGATGCTGAAATGTTTAAAAAACAGGACGACATAAAGAAGGTGGATGCCCTGCAGGCAAAGAGCAAGGCGATGATGAAAACCGCCCTTACGACAGCGGAACTTCTCGAGCCATTGCCGAGAAGCGTACTGCTTGCATCGCTGACGAACAGCCTTCCAATGGGAGTGTCACTGGTTCAGCTTAATCTTGTTCAGAAAGAGTCCAAACCGTTAAGAGCCGCTGCTGGGGCCGCTACCAAATTTGACAAGGCGTCACAGGCTCAACAAGGCCAGAAGGATGCGAAGGCCGTCGAGGGCGAAAACAAAATTTCTCCTGAAAAGCTTTTGGAGACCCAAATTGATATCGAGGGCCTTGCAGCGAGCGACATTCAGGTTGCGGCCTATATTGAAAAATTAAACAGCTCGATCCTGCTGGAAAATGTGGCGCTGGTGGAATCAAAAGAGCAAAAAATTGATGATATAACATTCAGGCAGTTCAAACTGACTGCAATGCTTAAAAAAGATGTTCATCTTACCAAAGAAGATGTAGACAAAATGAAAATCGCCGGTGACCAGGCGGCAAGGAGTTTTTAGGCGGGAAAGTCCGAGGGCGCTGATTTTTAAAGGGCAAAATTATGACAAGCGGTTTAAGAAAATTTGTATTTTTTATTTTATTGCTTGGTGTAGCGGTTGTTGCATACAAGTATATGATAAAGCCGGCCAACAAGAACATGGAGGACTACCGTGTAAGGGTCGAGGCCAAGGCGGCCAGGCTGGCTGAGCTTGAGAAAACGACGGCGGCGGCGGAAGACCTCAGTAAACAGCTTGCGCAGCTTCAGGACGCAATCAAATTTTTTGAAAGCAAGCTGCCGCCCACGGTTGAAATCGACAAGGTGCTCGGGGATGTAACCTTAATTGCACAAAAACAGGGTTTGCGCCCAAAAACGATTCGAACACTTGGTAAAAAGGATAACAGCGGCTATGTGGAACAGCCGCTGAAAATGGAATTGATCGGGAATTTCAATTCATTCTATACCTTTTTGCTGGAGCTTGAAAAACTTCCTCGAATAATGAAAATCCGCGAACTCAAGCTGGAGAAGCAAAAAGAAAGTGAAGGCCAGATTGCAGCCACTTTTACAGTAAGTATATTCTTCCAGAATAAAACCGGTTAAGAGGATATTAAACAGTGTGGATTCAGACATAAATCAGCAAATTTATTGATTGGAGTTTTTATATGTTGTCTTTTTTGCATGAGCAAAGTCATGAGGATTTATTGAAACCGTCTCGAGACACCAAAAGCGTCCCGGACCAGGCGCAAGATACCGCACAGGACCAGGAATATATAACGGTAGCGGCACAGGATAAGAAGGTCCGTCAGAGTACGGTTATGCTTGCGGTATTATTCGGCATAGGCCTGTTGTGTCTTTTCTTTATGATAAAAAAGAGCGGCCCGTCGGCTGCCTCGGCATTACCCCCGGGTGCGGAAGAACTACAGATGGAAAAAGCCATCGCCAATCTTACAGGAGTCAGGTCGGAAATGCGCAGCGGGCTGGAGATGATAGTCAAGAAGTTTTATGATTTTTCCGATGTGCAGCAGAAGCAGGTCGAAAAACTCACAAAGAACCCGTTTAAATATGAGAAGTTCTGGAGTGATTTCGACAAAAACGGTGCAAATGACCCTGCCAAGAATCTGAGTCTGCAGGCCGGCGAACTGGAGCTTATCAGTATTATGCAGGCAAACGGCCGAAATTGCTGCATGATAAGCGATAAACTTCTCTATGAAGGAGACTCAATAAGAGGATTTACCGTGGAACGGATTAACGACAAATCCGTACAGCTTAAATCAGAGGAAATGAAAATAGAACTTAAACTATCCGACTAAGCAATGATGTTAATCGGCATAATATTATGAAGGTTTTGAATTAAAGAAAAATACAGAATGGGAATTAAATCATTATTAAATTTTGACAGGAAAAAGGCCGGCTCTTCAAAGTCCAAGGCCGCTGTGCGGAATAATTCGGCCGGTGAGAATTATTCCGACGACCAGCCGATACTTGGTTTGAGCGACCTCTATTCTCCCGAAGAAGAGGTTGTCCAGTCGCATTCACAGAAGAATACGGCTGAATCTCGCACGCACGATATCCTCGATATTCTGGTGGATATGGGCGAACTTACGCCCCAGCAGTGTACCCAGTTAAGAGATGCACAGGATGGTAAAGTCGGCTCCGATGTCGAGGCCATGCTGTTAAAATCGGGCGTGGTCAACACCGAGACCATACTGACGGCAAAGGCCAAACTCTACAATATGGAGTTTCGACATATAGAGCCTAAAAATGTAGACAAGGACGCTTTTGGGAAACTTGATATCAATTTTATAAAAACCAGCGGCGCTCTGCCCGTTGCGATAGAAAAAAATACCCTTGTCGTTGCAACAAGCGACCCTGCAAATGTTTTCGTGATGGAAGACGTAAAGAAAAAAACCCAGATGGAAATCCGGGTGATAGTATGCAGCCAAACGGATATCGAGACGGTATGCAGCAGGTTTGAGGAACAGCAGGAAAAGTTTGAGTATAACGTAGACGACATTATCAGTGATATGACCGAAGTGGAGGTCGTTCAGGATCAGGAAGATAGTTCAGATGACCTCGAACAGATGGCGGGTCAGTCGCCTGTCATCAAGTTCGTTAATTATCTTATAAACAATGCGGCAAATTCCGGGGCCAGCGATATTCATATCGAGCCGAAAGATAAATTTACAAAGGTAAGATACCGAATAGACGGTGTGCTTTTTGAAACGATGCAGGCGCCCCTGAAGATGCATCCTGCGGTGGTGTCGCGTATTAAAATCATGTCAAATCTCGACATTTCAGAAAGACGGCTGCCCCAGGATGGCAAGATTTCAGTAATTGTGGGCAACAGAGGAATTGATTTGCGTGTTTCGATATTGCCTACAAATCGCGGTGAGAAAGTTGTTATTCGTATTCTGGACAGCAAATCCATAATGCGTGGCCTTGAGCATCTCGGTATGGAGCCGAACGTTTTGTCGCTTTTTAAGCAGCAGATAGAGCTGCCTCACGGGATTTTGCTTGTTACAGGCCCCACAGGTTCGGGAAAAAGCACCACATTGTATTCGGCTCTGTCGCAGATGGACGGCAACAGCATGAACATATCCACCGTTGAAGACCCTGTGGAATATGAGCTTGATTTCTGCAATCAGGTGCAGGCCAATGAAAGAATCGGGCTTGACTTCGCCACGGCGTTGAGGAGTCTGTTGCGTCAGGACCCTGACATTATGATGATTGGTGAAATACGAGACAATGAAACGGCTCGAATAGCCGTTCAGGCGGCATTGACGGGGCATCTGGTGCTCTCGACTCTGCACACAAACGATGCGCCAAGCAGCGTTACAAGACTCATAAATATCGGTATCGATTCATATTTGATAGCTGCATCGCTAAATGCCATACTCGCACAGCGCCTGGTCAGAAGAATTTGCCCGAAATGCAAGACGAATTTCCAGATTCCCGAAAACATGCGTAAGTACGTAGAAAAAACAGGCGTCAGACCCGACCAGCTCTTTCACGGGGCCGGCTGCGATAGCTGCAGAAAATCCGGCTATACGGGCAGAGTCGGTATTTATGAATTGCTGATTATTGATGATAAATTCCGTGACCTGATTAATAAAGACCCGTCGGTCGGCAGTATGCGCAGGGCATTTATCGAAAGCGGGCAGCCGACCCTGTTCAACGACGGAGTTGAAAAAGTCAAACAGGGTTTGACAACGATAGAAGAAGTATTGCGGGTAACCGAGGTGTATGGGCAAAACCAGAAAGAAATTTTCGTTGAGAATATAACATGATAACAAAGCACACAGGCCATAGGTCGTAAGCGGACAAACCTTATGATTCTGGCTTATTTTGTGGGAGATTTTTAGATGGATGTTAAAGACATATTGAAAAAATCGATAGAAATCGGTGCAAGCGACGTGCATATCAATGTCGGGATGCCACCGGTAATCAGAAAAAATACGGAACTTATCGACCTTGATTTTCCTCCTGTCAGCAGCGAAGACGCAAAAAAGATGGTACTGGGAATGGTCGGACCAGACAGATTCAAAAAATTCGAGGACAAACGAGACCTTGACTTTTCGACCATGCTCGACGACGGGCACAGGTTCCGTGTTAACTCCCACTATCAGCGTGAGACGATTGCACTATCATTCAGAGTTATTCCCAATAAGATTCCTTTACTGGATGATTTGCATCTGCCGCCGATAGTCAAAGAGCTGACGGACCTGCCCAGAGGACTGGTGTTGGTAACAGGCCACACCGGCTCAGGCAAAAGCACAACGCTTGCGGCGATGATAGGATTGATAAATTCCAAAGCAAGATACCGCATAATCACGCTGGAAGACCCTGTTGAATATGCGCTGGAAAACAAGATGTGCATGATAGAGCAGCGAGAAATCGGTTCTGACTGTCCTGAATTTGCATCGGGCCTCAAGCATGTGCTTCGGCAGGACCCTGATATTATCATGGTCGGCGAAATGCGAGACCTTGAAACAACAAGCTCGACCATAACAGGCGCAGAGACAGGACACCTTGTATTTAGTACGCTGCACACAATTAATGCGCCGCAGACGATTGAGCGTATTATAGATATTTATCCTTCAGACCAGCAAAGCCAGATTCGAACGATGCTGGCAAATACACTGCAGGCGGTAATTTCGCAGACGTTGTTTAAGCGGTTAGATGAGCCTGGAATGGTGCCGTGCGCGGAGATACTGCTTTGCACATCGGCTGTCAGAAACTGCGTACGCGAAAACAGGATTTACGAGATACCTAATATAATCGAGACCAGCCGTCGGCTGGGAATGCAGAGCATGGACCACAGCATCGCTGATATGTACTTCAAAGGTTATATCGACAGGGATGAGGCAATCTCCCGCTCAAACAACCCGGGCAAAATGGACAAGGTCCTTACATCTGCCGACCAGATGGAAGCTGTGCAGGCGCCGAATTAAGGGAAACAGGCGGCATCCTGAGATTTATTGCCGGATAGAAAACGTTCGATAAAGAAAGGTATAAGTATATGTTCCAAACCTCGCAAAATAACGAAAACGCAACAGCGGTTGCAGATAATCCGTCTCGAAACGATGGACGAAAGGTTCACGGACAGCGTAAAAACGCCGGACATCAGCGTTCGACACAAAAACGCTCGCAGAGCATTGTGGAAAAAATCCGGAATTTCAGAGTGGAGTTCGGTCCGGGTTCCAAAGACATTCTTAATTTTACAAACCAGCTTGCGGTTATGGTCAAGGCAGGCATAAGTTTGCAGGATGCACTCGAATCAATAAGCGAACAGCAGACGAACAAAAAATTTGCGGCCATAATCGCGGACATTAAGAGAGGCATTGAATCGGGCGAAAGTTTTTCCCAGGCGCTTGCCGAGCATTCGGAAGTATTCAGCACTATCTATATCAATATGGTTGCGGCAGCGGAAGTTTCCGGAAGCTTAAGCGAAATGCTCCAAAAACTGGCGGGCTATCTCGGCCAGGAGGCAGAAACTCGCTCACAAATCAAAGGTGCGATGGTTTACCCGATGATCATTGCAGTCATGGCAATAACGGTAACCATTTTTCTGCTTTGTTTTGTAGTGCCCAGGTTTTATGGGATATTTGCAGGCAAGGAACATCTGCTGCCGATGCCTACTAAAATGCTGATGGCCAGCAGCGTATTTCTGCGTCACTACTGGTTTCTGCTTATTCCGGCTGTAGCCGCCTCGATATGGGCTTTTATATACTTTATAAATACACCCCCTGGTCGATTCTGGTGGGATAAGACGAAACTGTCGCTGCCCATTATAAAAACTCTGTGCCGAAGTCTCTATATAACAAGAAGTCTGCACACGATGGGCGTACTAAGTCATGCGGGAGTACCGATTCTGGATACTCTTTCCATCACGGCACATATATCGGGCAATATTCTTTATAAAAATATGTGGCTGGGCGTTTTCGAGGAGGTTCGCCAGGGCAAGAAAATCGCTTCGGGCCTGCAGCAGTATAATCTGATGCCGCCTGATGTGATACAAATGCTGAGAAGCGGCGAAGATTCCGGTACGATGAGCGAAGTGTTAAAAGATGTTTCTGAGTATTACGGAAGGGTTCTAAAGAATGTAATTAAGACGGTAACGTCAATGATAGAACCTATAATGATTGTTTTGATGGGATGCCTGGTGGGATTTATCGCCATGAGCATTATGCTGCCTATATTCAAGATGTCCAGTCTTGTTACAGGCAAATAAAATTTCCAGAAATGAGCAGGTTATGAAAAAGCAAGCTTTTACACTTATCGAGGTCTTGATTGCGATAATACTGGTTGGGCTGGCAATAGCATCGCTTCTGGGGGCGAACCTGGCCTTTACACGGGCCAACGGCAGCGGTGCACAACTGTCAACCGCAGAATTCCTCATTGAGCAAATCAGGGAACAGACGGTTACAACGCTGTTTGCTGATTTGGCTACCAAATTTAATACAGGTGAGTTTGTTCCGACCAGCTATCCGGGTTATTCGCAGAAGACTACTGTTGAATATGTAGCCTCTGACTTACACACGGTTTCTGCAAGCACCCCTACACCGTTCCGTAGGATTACGGTTGAAATTCGCCTTAACAACAAAACAATCAGCTCGGCATGCTGGCTTCGAGCGAGTTATTGACGTGGTAAGAAAACTTTGCCAAATGCGTTTTCTTTAAGAGGCATAAAATGCGAAATAAAAGACATAATCGCGGGTTTACGATAGTGGAACTGCTGATTGCCCTGGCGATAACCGGCATATTGCTTGCCGCCGTAGCTGTGGCTTTCAACGCATCGATAATAAACTACACTGAAAACCAGAACATCTTCAAAGCAATCAACAGCGCTAGACAGGCACTTTCCCGAATAACAACTGAGGTTCGCACAGCGAGGATGGTTGACCCTAATAATGACCCGACCTGCTGCAGGGTGTGGTGCGCCGATGGTTCAATAGTAACATATCGTTATGAAAGCGGCGAAGGTAAACAGAAGCTGTATCTAAACGACCATGTGCTTTGCGACAATGTTGCCGCGATGACTTTCAAGAAAGACGAGGGTACGCCGCCGACCGGCGATGTCAAAAGCGTTCAGATTTCCATGACAGTCGCCATTGGCGATGTTCGGCAGACGGTTACCGCCGCAGCGGTCGTCAGAAGAAATCTGAATTGATACCTGCTGTCATTCAGTGCAGCCGATATTGTTATTTTTTCTGAGCCAAACGCAGGTTCACCGGCTTGCGCCCTGTAAAATCGTCATAGAGCGGCGTTGCCGTTTTGGTTGCGTCATTTTCATTGTTGCTCAGGGTCATCGCAAAAATCTTGATACTGTTGTTATCCGGCAGCGTCACATTAGCGGCGCCTTCAGGCACGTCCATAGCGTACTTGAATATATAGCTGAACTGATAGGATTCGTTGCCGTTTGTCTGCTGGTGCCGGTGTGTGCAGAACCATGCAATGCTGTCGCGTTTGATGTAGCCCGTCTTAATACCAATCACCTGCGCGTCGCACTTGAATTCCATCTTAGTAAACTGCCTGTCCCAGATACGGTTATCATACTGTCCTACAAATCCGGTCCACGGCTGCACCGTCAACCTTACTTCCCTGTCGCCAAATCGGAACACACCGCCGGTGTCACGGGTTGCCGCCGCCAGAACATACAAACGGTTATACCGGCCTTTTGGCAGAACAATTGTCTGACCATTGCAGACAACAGCGTTTTCCCGGTCGTCGGCACCAGAACCTATCTTAAAGGCAATGCCTTCGCTGACAATTTCGCCGGGCAGCATATCAGCCGGTATCGTGTAACCCTCCTCCATAGCGCCGTTCCTGTAGTTGCTGTCCAAACTCATGACATCCACATTGTAATCCAAAGCGATAATCTCGCTTGCGGGCGGGGCAAGCCTAACATTTGCCTTTTCCATTTTAACGGCAAAGCTGCGAGGACTGTACTTTGTCATATCACACACCAGCTTGCCGTTTTCCACACGCGCATTGCCGATACGGCGTTCCTGACCATCCACCTCGTATGCATCCGTAATTGTTCCTGCAAGTGAGACACTTACGTTCTTTGCCTCCTGCCCAAAAAGTTCCTGCAAACGCACAATTATATAATCGCAATGCTCTGCCTTCTTGAGCGCACGCACATCCACAGCAGGCGTACTCACGGACAACAAGGAAAATGCTTTCCCCAGTTTCCCATCGTGCGGGCTGACTTCGAACGCAACCAGCGGCTGATTTAACCGGCGGGCCTGCCATTCGGACTGTCCCTGCCGCCAGTCCCCCTTGTGCCCGTACAGCCCATACACGATATCATGACAACCCCAATCCTGTGTGGACTGGTCCAGATAAACATCCCTCACACCGGGCGTATAAAGCAGCGTAAGCCGAAGTGTATTATCATTGGGCTTGTCAGAGCCGAACTTACAGTGCTGCAATACCGTTACGCCGTACTTGGCATTTTTATCTGCCAGGTCGAACCACTCATGCGAAGGAACCTCATATTTATTCGGGTCGTTGTTGCCGCGTTCGACCGTGCCGACGCCCCAGTTATATGTCGCCTTGCTGTTAGCAACGCTTAATGGAAAGGCGACCTTTAACGCGCATTCAGTTGATTGCCAGTCTATCGCATCGGCGAACTCTATGCGACTGCCCGCCTGACCGGCGCTGAGCATTATCTTTTGCACAAATATCGAGTTTTGAGCCTGACGTTTTATTTCCACGGCCACCCTGGCCGGCCCTTTTTCAACTACTCTGATTTCCGCCGGGCCATCGAGATATGCATACGGCGGCTTCGACTGGTCCGCCCAATCCATATCCCATGCCGGACTTCGCTGTGGTCTTTCCTTCATAAATTCCAGACGAATAGAGCCGGCCAGCAATTCTTTATTGTTCTTTTTGTCGATTATACTTGTTACATTGCCGCTGTTGCCTATCGATACTTTGTAAAATTCATTTTCGATGGTCTTCTTGGAAACGGTTAATCCTGTTTTCATTTCACAGGCCGTCTTTACTGGCCGAATATCATAAACCGCAAAGCCGACCGCCGGCATCTTCGCTAAAAACAGAACCTTTACCGAATTGTTCGCCGCTGCGGCAACCTGCGAAGGAACTTCCTTCCCATCAGGCCCGAACACCTGAACTGCCGAAACCTTTTCAACGAAACCGACTTGTGCCTCGACTACATCCTCGCGCTCAATAGCCAGCGGGTTATATACCACAACGGCCTTGCCCTTTACACGTGTATCGAGTCCGCGGCTGACTGCCCCTGCCGAATCCGTCAATACCGCTGCAAACCCGT
>Ga0315288_10005054_pt1 | contig 16782 bp, 15 predicted proteins | sample YL17G11_20_MG_FD_203454 | JGI IMG/M metagenome (GOLD analysis project Ga0315288, IMG submission 203454) | Sediment microbial communities from Yellowstone Lake, YNP, Wyoming, USA - YL17G11_20 | ecosystem: Environmental > Aquatic > Freshwater > Lake > Sediment | place: USA: Wyoming | collected... | reverse complement strand
CATGGCCTGATCCGCCACCGCCAGGAGGGCCGCGCCCGACTCGGCGTGAATCGGGAAGCAGGCGACGCCGAAGCTCGCGGTCAGCGACAGCTCGGTCCGCACCACCACCTCGAACGGGCGGGCGGCGATGGTCTGCCGGAGGCGCTCCGCCAGCTCGTAGGCCCCGACGGCGTCGGTCTCGGGGAGCACCACGCAGAACTCGTCTCCGCCGTATCGGAAGAGCTTGTCGCTGCCCCGGACCGCCGCGATGAGTCGCGTCGAGAGGAGCCGCAGCGCCCGGCTCCCCGCGGCATGGCCGTGAAGGCTGTTCACTTCCTTCAGATTGTCCAGGTCGAGGAAGATGACGGAGAGGGCGGTGCCGTAACGCCGGGCCCGCTCCAGCTCCTCCGCCAGGAATGCGTCCAGGTATCGACGGTTGTAGCTCTCCGTCTGGTCGTCCTTGATCACCAGCTCCCGCACTCTCTCCATGCGCAGGGAGTTGACCAGCGCGGGCATGCACTCGGAGAGGAACCGGGCCACCCGGCTGGCCGTCCGGCGCAGGACGGCCGGATCCTGCCGGGAGGGGAATCCCACCAGGAGACGGCACCGGCAGTCGGTCTCCTCCGCCAGCACCGAGATCATCTCCTGGAAACCGAAGCCGCCGAAAGCGGGAGGGCAGGGGCCCGTCTCCAGGTCGGCGTTGCGGAAGCCCGCGTCGGCCATGGCCGCTTCCAGGGAAACCCGGAGGAGTCCCTTTCGCCGGGGGTCGTCGGCTCCCACGTGGCACCCCAGGAGCCGGTGCTCCCCCCCTTCCGGCGAGCGGAGATAGAGGAATCCCCCCTCGCCGCCGGTCAGAGAGGAGGCCCCGGCCACGATGGCGCCGGCGTTCTCCGCCGGCTCCACCAGGCGGCTCACCTCCAGGGCCGCCTTCAGCAGCCTGACTTCCTCCGTTTCGTCCGCGGTCCCGGGGACCTGCTCCCTGTCCATCAGCGCTTCATCAAGGCCGACAGAGTGTCGATGGGAATGGGAAAGATGATGGTCGAGTTCTTCTCCGTGGCGATTTCCGTCAGGGTCTGGAGGTAACGGAGCTGCAGGGTGACGGGGTTCGCGGAAATCACCTCCGCTGCCTGCGCCAGGGCCCGGGAGGCCGCCAGCTCCCCGTCCGCGTGGATCACCTTGGCCCGCTTCTCCCGCTCCGCCTCGGCCTGCTTGGCGATGGCCCGCTGCATCTCGGTGGGCAGGTCCACGTGCTTCACTTCCACCATGGAGACTTTCACCCCCCAGGGATCGGTGTGCTTGTCCAGGATGGTCTGGAGCTCGTGATTCAGTTTTTCACGCTGGCTCAGGAGATCGTCCAGCTCCACCTGCCCCAGCACCGACCGGAGCGTGGTCTGGGCCAGCTGGGAGGTGGCGTAGTGGTACTGCTCCACATCCACCACCGCTCTCCTCGGATCGATGACGCGGTAGTAGATGACGGCGTTTACCTTCACCGAGACGTTGTCCCGGGTGATGACGTCCTGGGGCGGCACATCATGGACGATGGTCCGCAGGGAAACCCGCACCATCCGGTCGATGAACGTGAAGACCATGGTGATCCCCGGGCCCTTGGGGGTCGGGTGGAGCCTCCCCAGCCGGAAGACCACGGCCCGCTCGTACTCGTTGAGGATCTTGATTGAGCTGAAGACGTAGAGCACCACGACCACGAACACGATCAGGAACGGAAAGGAACCTGCGCCGGGCCCCGCCATGTTTCCTCCTTCTGCGCCGGGACCTAATCCCGGCGCTCTTCAACCTCGAGCATCATACCCTGAACGCCCACCACCTTCACCCCCGATCCTTTCCGGATCGGGGACCGGCTCCTGGCGTTCCAGTACTCTCCGTGCACGAAGACGCGTCCCTCCGGATCCAGGTCGCTCAGGGCCTCGCCCGTCTCGCCCACCAGCCCCTCTTCTCCCGTGGTCACTCGCTGCCGGTGGGCCCAGAGGACCCGGTGGGTCAGGAAGGCCATGATCAGCGCCGCCGCGAAGCAGAGGGAGCCCACCGTCCAGAGGGGAACATCCAGCCCCTCCCCTCCGGGCGTCCGGAAGAGCATCAGCCCGCCCAGGAGAAGGCAGGCAATCCCGCCGATGGTGAGCGTCCCGTAGCTGGTCACCTTGATCTCCAGGATGAAGAGGGCGATCCCGAGGACGAACAGCAGGAGCCCCGCGTAGTTGATGGGAATGAGGGAGGCGGCGTAGCCGAAGCATATGAGGGCCACCCCCCCCAGGATCCCGGGGGCGATCATGCCGGGATGGGTGAACTCCACGTACAGCCCCACCAGCCCCACGATGAGCAGGAAGATCATGATGTCGGGATAGGCGATCCAGGAAAGGAAGCGCTCCCGCCAGGACATGGAGACCTTCCGGACCGTCGCGCCGGAGAGATGGAGCGTAACCGTTTTCCCGTCGAACCGCCGGACCACCTTCCCATCGAGGGAGCTCAGGAGCGTCCCTTCGTCGGGAACAATCAGGTCGATGAGGCCGCTCTTCAGGGCCTCCTTCTCGCTGAAGGCCCGGCTGAGCCGGACCGCCTCCTCGGACAGGGCCACGTTTCTCCCCCGGTTCTCCGCCAGGGATCGAATCCAGGCGGCGGCATCGTTCTCCGCCTTCTGGATCAGGGTCTCCATCCCCTTCTTGTCCCCACCCCCCCCTCCCAGAAGTCCCACCGGATGGGATGCACCGAACCGGGTCCCGGGGGCCATGGCGGCCACGTCGGCGGCGATGGTGATGAAGAAGCCCGCCGAGGCCGCGCGGGTCCCTGAGACGAAGACGGCCACCGGTACCCGCGAGGATGTGATGGCCTTCACGATGATCTGGGTGCTGTCCATCAGCCCGCCCGGGGTGTCGAGGTTCAGGACCACGAGACTGCATCCCTCCCGCTCCGCGAGGCGGAGGGACTCCACCACGTACCGGGCCGTTACCGGCTGGATGGCGTCGGAAAGCTGCAGGGAGAGGACGAGGGGCGGCTGCGGCTCAGCGGAGGCGCCGGCGGGCGGGAGCAGAAGGCAGAGGGCCGCGGCGGGGAACGCCGCGGCGAGCCTCCAGGCGAGTCTCCAGTCGATCCCGCGGTGACTCCGAAACGGGTTCTCGTGCTTCAAGCGGCACCTCCCGGCAGTGGAATCTCGCGGCACTCCTGCAGCCGGTGGAGGCCTTCCCGGATCCTCTCGGCGGAGGTGGCGTAGGAGAACCGCAGGTAGCCGTCGGTACCGAAGGCGGAGCCGGCCACCGTGGCGATCCCCGGGCCCAGGAGGAGTCCCCGGGCCAGCTGGTCCGAGCTGGAGCATCCGAAGCGATCCATCAGACCCTTGACGTTGGGAAAGACGTAGAAGGCCCCCACCGGAACCTGGCAGCGCATTCCCTCCACCTTCGCCAGGCCGTCCACCATCAGGTCGCGCCGGCGGCGGTATTCCTTCGTCATGGAATCGAGCACGGAGCGCGGAGACTGCAGGGCCGCCACCGCCCCCCTCATGGAAAAGGAGGCGGTGTGACTGGCGTCGTGGGACTGGATCTTCGCGACGGCCGAGATCAGCGGCTTCGGTCCCAGAGCGTAGCCCACGCGCCATCCGGTCATGGCATAGCTCTTGGAGAAGGAGCTGACCAGGACCAGACGGTCCCGGATCTCCCGGGAGAGGGCGGCCACCGACGCGAAGCTGCCGTTCCCGTAATAGAAAAACTCGTAGGTCTCGTCGGCGATCAGGAGGAAGTCGTGCCGGCGGGAGAGTTCCGCGAAGCGCCCCAGCTCGTCCGCGGGGACCGCGGCTCCCGATGGGTTGCAGGGAGAGTTGAGGATCAGGGCCCGGACGGGACCGTCCTTCAGCGCCCCCTCCAGGGCCTCGGCCCGCGGGATGAACCCGTCCTCCTCCCGGGTCGGCAGGATCAGCGGCTCCGCCCCCGCGAGACGGACCTGGTCGGGGAAGGAGACCCAGTACGGGGCGTAGATGGCCACGCGATCCCCCGGCTCGAAGGCCGCCTGGGCCAGGAGGTAGAGGACGTTCTTCGCCCCGCATCCGATGAAGACCTCCTCCGGCGCGTAGTCGGTGCCGTGATCGGCGCGATAGCGCGCCGCCACTCCCGCCCGCAGCTCGGGTATCCCGGCGGTCTCGGTGTAGTGGGTGAAGTTCTCATCCAGGGCGCGCTTGGCGGCGTCCTTGATCATCTCGGGCGTATGGAAGTCCGGCTCCCCCGGCCCGAAGTCGATGACGTCAATCCCCTCCCGCCGGACCCTCTCGGCGTCGGCCTTCGCCTGCAATGTGGCGGAGGGGGTCAGCTCGCTCACCCGCTTTGTCAGCTTCATGAGTTCTTTCCTCTCCTCCTCCCGCCGCCCGGTCTCTTCCCCCTTCCGGGACCGTTTCCGATCCTCAGGCCGAGCCGCCGCTCCACCTCGGGAGGAACGAGCCCCGAGACGCTCCCCCCCAGCCGCACCACCTCCTTCACCAGCCGGGAGGAGAGGTAGGAGTAGGCCTCGCTGGGCATCATGAAGACCGTCTCAATCTCCGAGTCCAGCCTCCGGTTCATGAGGGCCATCTGGTACTCGTACTCGAAATCCGAGAGGGCCCGCAGGCCCCGGACGATGACCTGCGCCCCCCGGCGCCGGGCGTAGTCCACCAGCAGCCCGTCGAAGCTGTCCACCGAAACGTTGGGAATCCCCTCGGTGGTCATGAGGACAATCCGCTTCCGCTCCTCCAGGCTGAACAGGGCCTTCTTCTCCGGGTTCCGGAGGATCGCCACCACGATCCGATCGAAGAGGCGGCTTCCCCGCCGGATGATGTCCAGGTGCCCGTTGGTCACGGGGTCGAAGGAGCCGGGATAAACCGCGAGGACCTTCAGGGGTTCACCTCCCGAGAGCGTCGTCCCCGCGGCCTCATCGGCCGCGGGCCACCATCTCGGCGGCGTGCCGGAGGGTCAGCTCGGATATCCGCTCCCCGCCCAGCATGCGCGCCACCTCCCGCACCGATCCTTCCCGATCCAGCGCCTCGGCCCGCACCTCCGCGCGGCCGGCGCGCATCTTCTTGCTCACCACGAGGTGGTGGGCGGCCATGGAAGCGATTTGGGGAAGGTGGGTGACGCAGAGGACCTGTCCCCCTTCCGAGAGCTTCCGGAGCTTGCGCCCCACCGCCTCCGCTACCCGGCCTCCGATCCCGGCGTCCACCTCGTCGAACACCCGGACGGTGTCGTCCTCCCCCCGGCGCAGGGTCAGGTGAACCGCCAGCATGACCCGGGACAGCTCGCCGCCGGAGGCGATTCGGGCCAGGGGCCTGGGAGGCTCGCCGGGATTGGTCCGGATCAGGAACTGGACCCGGTCCCACCCGGTGGAATCGAACGCCACCGCCACGGTGCCCCTGTGAACCGGGCCGCCCGGCTCCTCCTCGACCTCGCTGTGGACCAGGAAGTCGGTGCCCTCCATGGCCAGCTCAACGAGCTGCTCCTTCACCCCCTTCTCCAGCGCCCGGCCCCCCCGCTGCCGGTGTAGGGAGAGGACCTCGGCCTTCCGCGAGAACTCCGCAGCCAGCTCCCCGAGCTTCGCCTCGAGGCCCTCAGCCGAACCCTCGGGCGACGTCAGGTCCTCCAGCTCCCTCTCCGCCCGGTCGCGGAACTCCAGGATAGCCGATTCCTCGGGGCCGTACTTCCGGACCAGCGACTCCAGCAGCGCCAGCCGCGATTCGATCTCTTCCAGCCGGGACGGGGCCGCGTCTCGCTCCCGGCCCGCCTCCCGCAACGATTCCGCCAGCTCCGCCAGCGCCATGCGGGCCTCCTCGGCCCGCGCCAGCGGCGCGGCCACGGAAGGGTCGAACCGGGCCAGATCCCGGGTGCAGGAGAGCGCCCCGTCCAGGTCGGACAGCGCCGCCCCCTCCCCTTCGTAAAGCCGCTCCAGCGCGGACAGGGCCAGCTCGCGGATCTTCTCCAGGTTCCTGACCCGCCCTCGCTCGACCCGGAGCGCCTCCGCCTCCCCGGACCGCACGCCGGCCCGGTCGATCTCCTCCACCTGGAACTTCAAGATGTCGGCGCGCCGGACGATCTCCTGGCGATCCCGATGAAGGACCTCGAGCCGGGCCCGCACCCGGCGGATCTCGGAATGGAGCGCCCCCATCTCTCCCAGGGCCCTCTCGCTGCCGCAGAAACGATCCAGGATGGAGAGGTGCTCGGCGGGTCGGAGGAGGGCCTGGTGCTCATGCTGCCCGTGCAGATCCAGGATGCGCTGGCCGAGTTCCCGGAGGTCGGAGAGAGAGGCGAGGTGCGAGCCGACAAAGGCGCGCCCCCGGCCCCCGGGCTGGATCTCCCGCCGCAGGATCAGCTCGCCGTCGCCGGGCGTCCAGCCGCGCTCCTCCAGGAAAGGGAGGAGAGGCTCCTGGCGGGAGAGATCGAAGACGGCCTCCACCGCGCAGACATTCTCCCCCGATCGGATCCGGTCGGGCCCGGCCCGCTCCCCCATGAGAAGTGCCAGGGAGTCCACCAGGATCGATTTGCCCGCGCCGGTCTCTCCGGTGATCACCGTGAAACCCGGGGAAAGGTCGAGGGAGACTTCGCGGATGATGGCCAGGTTTCGGATTCTGAGGTATCTGATCATCCGTCACGCGGCGGGAGGATGGATCGGCTGACGCGGGCGGATGGTAGCATCGGCCCCGGGTGAAGTCAAGCGAGCCCCCGGCCACCCTATCCCATTGAGAATCACGGGGTTTGACTTGGGGATACTGCTGTGATATTTTCCCGGCCGCCGGTTGGAAATCCCCCGCGCGGGCGGCCCCTCCCGGATGGTGCCTGCCCCGAAGACTTCAGTCCTTTTCCTGCTCCTTCACGGAGGGATCCTTGATCGCATCGAGCCTCGCGTTGCCCGCTTCCCTCATCCTGCAAAGCTTCCAGGGCAGCGTCCTCCAGATGATCGCCACCTCCGGGCCGGTCGCCAAGACGGTCCTCGTGATCCTGCTCGGGTTCTCCTTCCTCTCCTGGGCGGTGATGATCGAGCGTTATCGCGTCTACCGGAAAGCCCTCCTCCTAAGCGGCGAGTTCCTGGAGGCCCTGGAGCAGTCGCGGAACCTGGCCGACATCCGGGACCGCTGCGAGGGCTTCGCCGGGAGTCCCCTCGTCTCCCTCTTCAAGGCCGGATTCCGGGAGATGACTTCCCAGGCCCTTGCCCCCGAGGAGCGCCGCTTCCCGGCACCCCAGGCCGATCCCGACGCCCCGACCGGGCGGCGCCTGGAGAAGATCCAGAGGGTGCTGGACCGGGCGGCCATCGCCGAGAACGAGCGGCTGGAGGCGTTTCTTGGGGTTCTGGCCACCACCGGGAGCGTCACCCCGTTCGTGGGGCTCTTCGGCACCGTCTGGGGGATCATGAACGCCTTCCAGAAGATCGGGATCCAGGGCTCGGCAAGCCTCGGGGCCGTGGCGCCCGGGATCTCCGAGGCCCTCATCACCACCGCCGCCGGCCTGGCCGCCGCCATCCCCGCCGTGATCGGCTACAACTACTTCCTGGGGCGCCTCCGGCGGATCAACTCCGCCATGGACGATTTCACCATGCGCTTCACGGCCATCGCCGAGCAGCACCTGGAGGGGGCCGTCGCCTCCGCCGCCCTGGAAACGGGGAAGAGGAGGCTCTGACCGTGGCCTTCTCCGGGGCGGCCTCTTCCGGGCGGAGGCGGGGCCGCGCCTCCGCGCTCTCGGACATCAACGTCACGCCCCTGGTGGACGTCATCCTGGTCCTCCTGATCATCTTCATGGTCACCGCCCCCATGATGCAGCGCGGCGTGGACGTGAGGCTCCCCAAGGTCGAGTCGGCAGCGGACGCACGGGAGGAGCGCCTGGTGGTGACCGTGACCCGGGACCAGCGCATCTACGTGAACGACCAGGTGGTCAACATCAACCTGGTGGGTGAGCGGCTCCAGAACCTGTCCCGATCCACCGGGATCGATTTCGTCTTCCTGCGGGCCGACCGGGACGTCCCCTACGGCCGGGTGATGATCGTGATGGACGCCATCAAGAAGGCCGGCATCGAGAAGGTCGGGCTGGTGACCGAGCCGGGACCGCAGCCACGGAGCCGCAAGTGAGCGCCGTCCGGATCACGCTGAAGGCCCCCCGGGATGAGATGGCCCACTGGTTCTCCATGGCGGGATTCTCGGTGCTTCTTCACGCCACCGTCCTGGGGGCGGTCGTGTTCGTTCCGCAGTTCTTCCACTCGGCGCCCCGCTTCCCGGATGTCTACACGGCGGACCTGGTCTCTCTCCCGGCCGGTATGCCGGGGATTCCCGGAAAAGGGCCCCGGGCTTCCGCCCCCGCTCCGGCCCCCGCGAGACAGGAGCCGGCGCTCAAGATCCCGGAGAAACCGGAGGCGAAGCCCCCGAAGGCCAAGCCACCCCGCAAGACGGAGCCGCCCAAGGTGAAAGCGGAGAAGGCGGAGGAGAAGCCGCAGCCGGTGACTTCCCAGCCCGTCGCGGCCGCGGGCACGGCGGAGGGCGGCGCGGGGGCCGCCGGAGCGCCGGGAGGGGCCGTGGGCATCCCGGGGGGCGGCGGGGGCGCGGGCGGATCGGGGTTTCTCGACGACGCCACGTTTCAGTATGCCTGGTATCTCTCCAACATGACCTCCATCCTCGGCCGCAACTGGGCCCGCCCGATCAAGCCCGACTTGGACCGCACCCTCCGGGCGGTGGTCCACTTTCGGGTGCTCAAGGACGGGACCCTCGCGGAGATTGAGATGGAGCAGTCCAGCGGCGACCCGGTCCTGGATCGCTCCGCACTCCGCGCGGTCCAGGATTCCAATCCTCTACCCCCTCTCCCCTACCAGTACGGGAAGGACTCCCTCGGAGTCCACTTCTTCTTCGATCTGAAGCCCGATTGAGGCGGAGACCCTTTTCCAGGAGCGCTTCCGGTTGAAACGCCTACACCTTCTCATCCTCGCGCTGTTCCTCACGCTCTCCCTGCCGCGCCCCGCGGTCTCCCAGAAGGACGAGGTCACGCTGGGGATCTCCGAGTCGGGCGCCCGCAGGGTCACCCTGGCGCTTCCCCCCTTCCGCACCGGATCCACCCCGCAGATGGAGAAGACCTCCAGGACCCTTTCCGACACCCTCCGGGACGATCTTGCGTTCTCGGGTTTCTTCAACCTCGTGAACCCGACCTACTACTCCTACGTAACCGGCTACTCGGAGAAGCGGGTCCAGCACAAGGACTGGCTGGGGATCGGAGCCGAGTCCGTGGTCCTGGGAAAGGTGGCCGCCGAGGGGGACAAGATCGTCGTGGACGGGCGCCTCTACGACAACCGGCAGGAGCAGCTTGTCATGGGACGGCGCTTCCGGGGCGACGCCGACATGGCACGGAGCATCGCCCACCGGCTGGGGAACGAGATCGTCCGCCAGTTCACGGGACAGACCGGGATCTTCCACACCCGGATCGCCTTCGTATCCCAGGTAAAGAAGGGAAAGGAGATCTTCGTGATGGACTACGACGGGGAACGGATCAAGAGGTTGACGGGCAACGGGAGCCTGAACCTCAACCCCGCCTGGTCCCCGGACGGCAGCCAGATCGCCTTCCTATCCTACCGATCCGGCCGGCCGGAGCTGGTCATCCTCTCCGCGAAGGGGGAGCTGCGGAAAGCCTTCCCCCAGAGCGGGGAGCTGAACCTGGCCCCGGACTGGTCCCCCGACGGAGGGAGGATCGCCTTCGCCGGGAGCCGGGACGGCAACGCGGAGATCTTCGTCCTGACGGTTTCCAGCGGGGGCCTGGTCCGCCTGACCAGCAACCCGGCCCTGGACACGTCGCCTTCCTGGTCCCCCACCGGCCGTGAGATCGCCTTCGTCTCGGACCGGAGCGGGAGCCCGCAGGTCTACCTGATGGACGCCGAGGGGACCAACGTCCGGCGCCTGACCTACGAGGGAAACTGGAACGATCTTCCCGCCTGGTCGCCCCGCGGGGACAAGATTGCTTACTGCTCCCGGCTGGAGGGGCACTTCGACATCTTCGTCCGGGACCCTGCGACCCAGAAGACGACCCGTCTCACGTCCGGCTCCGGGAACAACGAGGACCCGCGCTGGTCGCCCGACGGCCGGCACCTCGTCTTCTCCTCGGACCGCGCAGGGAATTACGACATCTACGAGATGGACCTGGACGGCGAGAACGTGCGGCGGGTCACCCGGGGCGGGAACAGCTTCAATCCCGACTGGTCCCGGTGACGCCCTCCTTCGGAGGGTCCGGGGGCGGGAATCTTCTGTGCTATAATTTCGCGCCTCTGAGCCCCGGTCTAGACCGCCGGCAGGTCCAGGGGCCGGTTCCAGGGAACTCCGGTGTTTCGCTGATTCTCATTCGAATCGCAGACCTTCTTGGAGGAAGAGGAACATGATGCCGAGTCGGAGCTTTCGCCTGCTTGTCAGCCTCCTGGTCGTCTCGCTGATGGTCTTCGTGGTGGGCTGCCCCAAGAAGCCCCCGCCCGAGGCCCCGCAGACCACTCCTCCTCCCGTCACCGAGAAGCCCGCCCCGGCCGTGGAAGTGCCCACGGAAAAGGAGCAGGGATTCGAGGAGACGAAGGAGACCCCCGGCACTCCCATCGAGGACCAGGACAGCAGACTGGCCAAGCTGAACGCCCAGAAGGTGCTGGGGACCATCTATTTCGAATTCGACAAGTCGGATCTCCGCTCGGAAGCCCTGGACCAGCTCCGGAAGAATGCCGAGTGGCTCAAGGCCAACGCCGGCTACCGCGTCCGCATCGAGGGGAACTGCGACGAGCGCGGGACGGTGGAATACAACCTGGCCCTGGGGGACCGCAGGGCCGTCGCCGCGAAAAACTACCTCCTGAAGGCCGGCATCGACGCCTCTCGCATCGAGACCATCAGCTACGGCGAGGAGCACCCGGTCGACCCCGGCCACAGTGAGGAGGCTTGGCAGAAGAACCGGCGGGATGACTTTGTCCTCATCAAGTAGCACCCGGGCCTGGCTCCTGGCGCTCGCTTCGCTCGCGATCCTGTCCGCCGGGGGCTGCGTTTCCACCCGGACTCCCGAGTTGCTCCAGGACGTCGAGGCGCTTCGGGCGCAGCTTGCCTCGCTGCAGAAGAGCAACGAGCGGCTGGAGGCCGAGGTGGAGGCGCTCCAGCAGGCCCGCTCCGCCCCCGGCGTGCCGGATACGGACCTGGCGGCGCTGGACGCGAGAATCGGCTCTCTGGAAGGACAGATCTCGGCCCTGCGGCAGAGCCTCGATGACGCCCAGGATCGCATGACCGCGTTCTCGGTGGACCTGCAGTCCACCCGAGAGCTGGCGCTGAGGGCGCAGCCGCCCCGCGCCGCCCCTTCCCAGCCCCCCGAGGGGGACCTGGAGGCGCCGGTCGTCCCCGGCCAGGAAGGGTCTCCCACGGGACTGGAGGACTCCAGGACCGAAGGGTCGGTGGAAGACACCTACAGCGCGGCCTACGCCGACTTCACGAAGGGAAATTACGCCCTGGCCATCGCCGGCTTCCAGGAGTTTCTCAAGAAGTATCCGGACAGCGAGCTGTCCGACAACGCGCAGTTCTGGGTCGCCGAGTCGTATTTTTCCCAGGGGGACTACGACACCGCCGCCGCAGAGTACGACCTGGTCATCCAGAAGCACCCGAAGGGAGATCGGATCCCGGCGGCCTACCTGAAGAAGGGACTCTGCCTGATGGAGACCCACCGGACGGCGGAGGGAGCGGTCCTCCTGCAGCACCTCATCCAGACCTATCCCACCAGCGAGGAGGCGGCCCTGGCGCGGGACCGGCTCGAAGGGATGGGCGTCAAACCCTGAAGCGCCGCGAACAGCCGGAAAGGAGACGGGAAGTTGGCCAACACCAAGAGCGCCGCCAAGAACATCCGCAAGAGCCAGCGCCGGAGGGCGATCAACAAGGCCCGGGTCAGCGCGCTGCGCAGCCAGATCAAGAAGCTGAGGACTCACCTCAAGGCGAAGGATGCCGAGGCGGCCTCCAAGGAGCTGACGAGGACGGTTTCCGTCATCGATCGATCCATCCGCAAGGGCGTCCTGCACAAGAACACGGCCGCCCGCTACAAGTCCCGCCTGACCCGGTCGGTCCGCGGCCTCGGCGCCTCCAAGGCCTGATCGCCCGGGCCCTTCGGGAGGGCCGGGCGTTGCGCCTTGCCGCCCTTCACCCCTTGATCACGCCGAGAGGGACCAGCCGGGCCACCTTCTTCGAGATCCCCGCCCGGTGGCAGACATCCACCACCCGGGCCACGTCCTTGTAGGCCTCGGAGATCTCCTCCATCAGGGTCATCCTCCCCTCGGAGCGGACCACGATCCCCCGGTCCTCCAGCTCCCGGACCAGGGGCCGGCCCCGGGCCAGCTTCCGGGCCGCGGTCCGGCTCAGCATCCGTCCCGCACCGTGGCAGGTGGACCCGAAGGTCTCCTCGTAGGCCTTCTCCGTCCCCACCAGGACGTAAGAGTAGCGCCCCATGTCCCCCGGGATCAGGACCGGCTGGCCGATGGAGCGGTAGATCGCGGGGGTGTCGGGGTGATGGGGAGGGAAGGCCCGGGTCGCTCCCTTCCGGTGGACGCAGAGCCGCCGGATCTTCCCAGCCACCCGGTGCTCCTCGAACTTGGCGATGTTGTGGCAGACGTCGTAGACCACCGAGAGGCCCGTCTCCCGGGGGCTCATCCCCAGGACCTCCTCGAAGGTCTGCCGGACGTAGGCGGTGACGACCTGGCGGTTGGCGAAGGCGAAGTTGGCCGCGGCCGCCATGGCCCCCAGGTACCGCCTCCCCTCCTCCGAGCCCAGCGGCGCGCAGCAGAGCTGGCGGTCGGGAAGATGGATCTCGTACTTCGCCGCCGCCCGGATCATCTCTCCGATGAAATCGTCGCAGACCTGATGTCCCAGGCCGCGGGAGCCGGTGTGGATGATGACCGTGACAGCGTCCTTCTCCAGCCCCAGGCCCCGTGCGGCGGCCTCATCGTGGATCTCCGCGACGTAGCCGACCTCCACGAAGTGGTTCCCCGATCCCAGGGTCCCCAGCTGGTTGCGGCCCCGCTCCAGGGCCCGGTCGGAGACGAGATCGGGCCCGGCGCCGGCGATGCATCCTCCTTCCTCGATGCAGTCGAGGTCCGCGGCGCCGCCGTAGCCGCTGGAAACGCACCAGCCGGCGCCCCTCTCCAGCACCCGGCGCAGCTCCCGGACATCGAGGCGAAGGTCCTTCCGGTGGGAGCCCACCCCCGAGGGGATGTTGCGGAAGAGGCCCTCCACCAGGTCTTTCATTCTCGGCTTGAGGGATTCGCGGCTCAGACCTGAGCGCAGAAGGCGGACCCCGCAATTGATGTCGTACCCCACCCCCCCGGGCGAGACGACGCCGTCCTCCGGATCGAAGGCGGCCACTCCGCCGATGGGGAAGCCGTAGCCCCAGTGGATGTCGGGCATGGCGAGGGACGCCCGGACGATCCCGGGGAGGTGGGCCACGTTGGCCACCTGCTGCAGGCTCATGGAGTCGATCATGTCCCGCATCATCTCCTCGTCGGCGTAGACGATTCCCGGCACCCGCATCCCGGGAACGGGGCCGACCTGGAAGCGGCATTCGTCCAGGCGGGTCACGGGCAGTTGCTGGGTTTCTTCCATGACAACCTCCTCAAACGTCGAAAATAATCCGGGCCGACCAGGCGTCCCGCTCCCGGAAGATCCGGAGCTGGTGATAGGTGGCCGCCTTCAGCCCTCCCCGCGGGACATGCTTCCCCGGCCGGAACACCTCCCCGCGCAGCGTGGCGGTGAGACGGGTCCCCTCGCCCGCCTCCACCTCCACCGTCTTCCAGAGGAACTCCCCGACCTCCCGGAGGTAGAGAAGCTCGTTGAGCCATCGCACCAGGAGCTCCTCGGACGAGGCGGCCTCCAGCACCACCTCCCGGGTCTCCCTCTCCGCCACCGGGGCCGGGTCGTACAACAGGTCCGCCAGGACGGCGCCCGCCGCGGCGAAGAGATCCGAAAGGCTCTCCGCCGTCAGGACCACCCCGAGGTCCCCGGTGTGGTCCACCATCTCGTAGGGGACCGGCGGCGTCCTCCGGGCCTTCATGACCGCCCCTTTCTCCCGCGGCGCCGGGGGCCTGCCGGTGCGTCGGCCGGCGAGAAATCGAGGCGCCGTTGGGGCTCGTTCACCCGGTCCACGCGCACGCGGAAAGGGGCCCCGATCCGGTAGGTCGTGCCGGTCCGCTCCCCCTTCAGAATCTGCTTGCGCTCCACGAAGACGTATCGGTCCTCCGGGAGAGTGGAGATGTGCACCAGCCCTGCCACGAAAAGCTCGGAGATCTCCACGAAGAACCCGAAGGGGGTGACGGAGGAGACGAAGCCGTCGAAGGTCTCCCCCACCCGCTCGGCCATGTAGGCCAGCTTCTTCCACTCCACCACCTCCCACTCCGCCTCATCGGCGGTCCTCTCGGTCCGGGAGGACTGCAGGGCGATTTCCGGGAGCTCCCGGCGGAGCCATTCCAGGCGATCCTCCGGCGGCCTGCCGCCTGCGAGGACCTCCCGGAGAATCCGGTGGACCATCAGGTCCGGGTAGCGCCGGATGGGAGAGGTGAAATGGGTGTAGGTGGAGGCCCCCAGCCCGAAGTGGATTCCCTTCTCGGTGCTGTAGCGCGCCAGCTTCATGGAGCGGAGCATGGCCCGGGACAGGAACCGGAACTCCGGCTTCCCATCCAGGCGGTCGAGGATCTCCTGGAAGTGGGAGGGCTCCACCGCCTCGTAGGGCTCGGGAAGACGGTGGCCGTAGACGGAAAGCAGCTCGTTGAGCTTTCCGATCTTGAGGGGATCGGGCTTCTCGTGAATCCGGTAGAGGGAGGGGACCCGGAGGTGGAAGAGGTGCGCCGCCACCGCCTCGTTGGCCGCCAGCATGAACTCCTCGATGATCCGGTGCGCGACGTTGCGCCGCAGCGGCGCGATCCCCAGGGTCCCGCCCTGGACGTCCAGGAGGATCTCCGGCTCGGGCAGATCGAAGTCGATCGTCCCGCGGCGCCTCCGCTTCCCGTTGAGAATTCCGGCCAGCTCTTCCATGACCCGGAAGTGCTCCACCAATCCCTCGTAGCGCCGGCAGGCGGCCGGGTCCTTCTCCTCCAGGATCTTCGCCACGTCGGTGTAGGTCATCCGCTCCACGCTTCGGATCACCCCCTCGGCGAAACGGTGGGAGACGACCCTGCCGTGGGGACCGATCTCCAGGATCACCGAGAGGGTCAGACGGTCCACCCCGGGGTTGAGGGAGCAGAGGCCGCTGGAGAGTCGCGGCGGCAGCATGGGGATGGCGGTGCCCGGAAAGTAGACGCTGGTGCCCCGCAGAAGGGCTTCCCGGTCCAGGGCCGATCCCTGCCGGACGTAGTGGGCCACGTCGGCGATGTGGACCTCCAGCCGGTGGCTTCCCCCGGGCAGCCGCTCCGCCAGGACGGCATCGTCGAAGTCCATGGCGGTCTCCCCGTCAATGGTGACGATCGGCTTCGATCGGAAGTCCTCCCGTCTTGCCAGCTCCGTGCCCGGGATCGGATCCGGGCACCGGGCCGCCCCGGCGATCGCCTCGGGAGGGAACTCCTCCCGCAGCTCGTACTTCCGCACGATGGTCCGGATGTCCATCCCGGGCTCGTCCGGGTAGCCGAGGATCTCCACCACCCGTCCCCGCGCCGTCTGGCGGTCGGAGGGGGGGTCGGTCACTTCCACGCCCACCACCTGCCCGTCCTTCGCGTTTCCGGTCTCCCCTTTCCCGATGAGAATGCCGGCGGCGTAGCTGCGGTCGTAGGCCTCCACGCTCGCCCCGCCGGGACCGCTCCGAAAGATCCCCATCACCCGGCGACCCGAGGGTTCCACCACCTTCACGATGATCGCCTCGTCCCTGCCCCGACCGTGCCTCCTGACGATCCGGGCTTTCACCCGGTCGCCGTGGAAGATGGAATCCAGGTTGCGGGGATGAATGTAGAGATCCGCCTTCCCCGAGTCCGGGACGACGAAGCCGAAGCCGTCGGGGTGCCGCTGCACCCGCCCCTCCACCGTGTCGTCCTCCCTCGGGAGGGCGTAGTGGGTCCTTCCCACCCGCACGACCCGTCCCTCAGAAACCAGCTCCCGGACCAGCCGCTTGAAGGCCATCCTGTGCTTCTTGTGGATCTTCAGCCTCCGGAGCATCTCCCTCAGGCTCGAGGGCGGGAAGTCGGGCCGGCCCATCGCCTCCAACAGCTCCTGCCGCGAGGGCGGAGCCTCCTCGGGCGGATGGCCCTCTCTGCGCGTCCTGGACAAGGGAATCTCCTGGAAGTCTCCCCGGCGGAAGGGGGAAAGGCGCCGCCAGTCACCGCGGATTCTAGCACCACGGCCGGCGCCGCGCGTCGGGGGCTCACTTGCGCGATTCGCCGGTTTGAGGTAAGAATCTCACGCTCTCTCGCCTGGGAAGAGCCGAGCGCCCGGAAAAGTGCCGAAGTGGTGAAATTGGCAGACACGCTAGATTCAGGGTCTAGTGCCCGCAAGGGCTTCGGGGTTCGAGTCCCCGCTTCGGCACCAATAACTTACGAGGTACTGCCTGCCTCTTCCTGACCCTGCTGCTTGTGGGGATCTTGTGGGGGTACGGCATAAAGGCGGTTGATGGCCTCAGCCGCCTTTTCCTTGCTGGCCCGGCTCACTCCCGCATACCTCATCACCTGATCCAGCCGCTTCCAGCCTCCGAGTTCCTGTAGGGTTCTCACGGGAACATCGTCGGCAAGATGCGTTGCCCAGGTGTGCCGAAGGTCATGGAACCGTAGGCCGGTAATCTCTGCTTTCATGCAGGCAGTCGAATAGGCCGATCTGAGGATCTTCCAGGTGACGGGTTCGGAACCCCG
>Ga0315288_10005053_pt1 | contig 16782 bp, 11 predicted proteins | sample YL17G11_20_MG_FD_203454 | JGI IMG/M metagenome (GOLD analysis project Ga0315288, IMG submission 203454) | Sediment microbial communities from Yellowstone Lake, YNP, Wyoming, USA - YL17G11_20 | ecosystem: Environmental > Aquatic > Freshwater > Lake > Sediment | place: USA: Wyoming | collected... | reverse complement strand
TAACGAGCAGTTTTTCCAGATGGCGCAGCGTTTTTTGAACCTGCTGTTTATTGCTTCCTATCAGCCGCTCCGGCTGGACGACCGGGTCATAAATTCTCAGTTGTATTCCCTCGCCGAGCAGCGTCTTGGCAACTTTCACAAAGGGGCTTTCCCGCATATCATCTGTGTTGGGCTTGAAGGCCAGGCCGACCATTCCGACTGTACCTGGCCGATGTTCAAGGACCCGCCGGACAAGATCGTTGATCTGAGTCTCATTACTCTGGAGCAGGCTTTCCAGCATCGGAAGCTGCAGTGATTTGAGCGAGGCGTATCGCAGAATCGCGCGAAGGTCCTTGGGCAGGCAGGAGCCGCCGAATGCGAAGCCCGGGCGAAGGTATCGCGGGCTGATATTGGACTTTGTCTCGACACAGTAAACATCAGCAACCCGGCGGGCGTCAACGCCTGCGGACCGGGCAATGGCCGCAACTTCGTTCGCGAACGTAATCTTCAAAGCATGCAAAAGGTTGTCACTATACTTGACAATTTCGGCCTCGTTGAGTCCCAGACGGAACAACGGAGCATCGTATTTCTCATAGACTCTCAGGAGTAAATCTCCCGCGCCGGGATAAGCTTCGCCGATGACGATTTTGGGCGGCTTGTCGAAATCCTCGACCGCCGAGCCTTCCCGCAGAAACTCGGGATGATAAACGAGATGGATATCTTTTCCAATCGTCAAGCCGGATTCCCTTTCCAGCAGGGGAATAACAAGGTCGGCTGTGGTTCCCGGAAGACAAGTGCTTCGAAGCACAATCAGCGGACGGGCCTTCGAATCGCGAAGAGCTTGTGCAATTTGTCCTGTAACATTCTCAACTGCCGAAAGGTTGATTCCGCCGTCCGGCTCGGATGGAGTCCCCACGCAAATCCAGGCCATCTGGCAGTTAGTCAGGGCATCATGAGCTTCGGTTGTAGCTCGGAGCCGGCCGTCCTTGTGACCTTCACTGAGCAGCCTGGCTACGCCGGGTTCCTGGATGGGAGAGCGTCCCTGTGCCAGGTCTGCAACTTTTGCAGCGACCGGATCCACACCGACAATCTTATGCCCGTCCCGCAGCAGACATGCCCCGCTGACAACTCCCACGTAACCCATGCCGAATATACTGATTCTCATTTATTTCTCCATGACCGAATCCGGGTAAGTCTCTATAGCTTAGCCCGGCTCGCCTTGATTGTCTGCATTGTATTATATTGTTGATTTCCCGATGTTTCCTGAGGCTTGGTGCTGCCTTTGCCCCATAGTATTTTAAGTCGGCTGCTTGTGTCCGGGCCTTCCAACTTTTCCGGCATTGCAACTTGCTCTAAATTGCTTATAAACTCCGTTTATTTGTTTTTTCGCCTCTGTAAGATATAATATAAGTATAGACCGGCTCAGGGGTAAAATCGCATTTTTTCCCTGTTCCCGGTATGGCTAAAACAAATGATACGAAGCTGGCATAATTCAAAGATCCGAAGTCCCATAAGTGGGATTCTGTTTTTGTTTATTTTATGTTCAATATGTATCTCGGCAGTAATATGTCCGGCGTCAGAATCGGATGTTCGTCTGCCGGACCTTAAACCACAAGCAAGTCCTCTGGACGAGGCCAATCGACCTTTGTTACTCAAAAGGCTTGTGGCAGCTTTCGACCGGGAATATGCGGCACATGTTCGTAAAAACGAGTTCAAGGACCTCTCGGAAGATTCGGCGGTTTATTACCTTCGCCAGGAGCTTCAAGCCCTGATTGACATGTGGCGGGCCACCGGCAAATCAGCCTATCTCGAACAGGCAAATAATCGGGTTATTAAGGCAATGGCCGATGCAAAGTCGAACCAGCGTCCATTACTCCGGCATAACCAGTCCAGGGGAACCTGGCCGTGCTTTTTTTTGAAGGAAACCGAAGAGCAGACCGGAGGTCATAATCAAATCTGCGACTTTCAGGGAGCCGCCGGATTTCTCATGGTTGCAGACGCCCTAAATCAGGCCGGGCAGGATGGCGGGAAAGATATTGCCGATTTCGTGGAAAAAAACATTGTCGAAAAATGGCTCTTTTACGCACCATCGATTAAGCCCGAAGATTTTGATGGCCCCAGATCAAAAATCTACCTTCTGGCCGTATTAAACACCGCCCGGGACATACGTGAACATTTTGCCGTGATTTGCATGGACCTTCATAAATTAGGTTATCGCAAGTATCCCTATCGACAGTGGGCCGAATGCCTGACGAATTTATACATCGGCTTTCGATCCGACTTACGCCAGTCTCCTCCCAAGGCCTGGGAGCTTGGTCGTCAGAGCCCGAGTGACTGGGGCGTATTGCCTCGCGAATCGACGGGCGGCTACGTTTGGTATTTCATTCCCGACTGGAGGCGAAAAGGAAAAACAGCCGTCCTGGATACCGCACATGCAAACCGAACCGTCTGGCTTGCCGCCAGGGCGTATCATGAAGGTTTTATTGACAAAGCCGGACTCGATATGTTTATGACAACTTTCAAAAAGCAAATCTGGAAGCCGGAAAAGAATCCATTCTACTTTGCAAACTTCGTCGACGGCAGTGATATATCCTACGATGATCCCAAACACGGCATATTACCACCCGGGTATAAAGGTCACGTCTGGTTCGGTTGGCATCGACTTGCGGCGTATGACAATGCCGCAAGGGACCTGTTTGTTTCGTTGGCTTATGATTTGACCAACGGGGGGCCGAACGTGCCTTTGTCCCAGAACAAAACAATGGAAGATGCGCCGCTGTGTTTTTATGCCTGGGCGACAAGGCTGTTGGCTCCGGATGGGAAGCCTCAGGAATTTCCATAGAAATTTTCCTTCTTCAAGTTCAAGTCAATAGTAGCTATAATCCGCCTTTTTTTCAGTATGTGTTTAGTTGACCTATGGCATTCTTGACCATCCCCAAAGCCTGCGGCTTTGAGGCTGCCACCCAATTTTCATCGATTCTATTGTGTGGCAGCCTCATCCCGATTGTTGTTATCGGGATGGGGATGGCTTTTCTTAAGCTCTATAAATACGTTTTTCAGAATATTTATATGGTTATCTTTTAAGAAAAAATAATTGGTACTTTTATCGCCGGGCTGGCGTTTTCTGAGTTTGCTGCCGTCATACCACCACGCAGAATAGCCCTGATCGCAAAATATCTGAAAAACATGATGAGCGGCCGAATCCGTATCGTCCGGTTCTCCTGAAATTTCGACAAGCCATGCGGCTTTAGACTGCGACAAAAACTTTGCCGCTCCTTTTAGACAGGCAAGCTCATGTCCTTCCACGTCGCACTTGATAAATGATATTGTCCCGGATACGCTTAAAAATCTGGAATCGATTGTGGTGGCCTGAACATTTGTCGCTTCTGTTTTATCTTCTTCCATGCGATCCGTGATTATGGAAGCCCTGTAATGAGTTTCGGCCCCGGATGAATCAGAAGGAATCGCCATAGTCACAACAGCATGGGAATCAGAAACGGCGACGTTTATGGGCTCAACATTGTCGAGGCGTAATTTTCTTACGTTGTAACACAATATTTCAAAGGTTGGAGGGAACGGTTCGATGCTGTATACACGCCCATCCTGCCCGACTAATTCCGAGAGTATTTTCGAATAAACTCCGACATTGGCCCCTATATCGATTACAGCGTCTCCTTGTTTAACCAGATATCGGACAATTCTCAGCTCCGGCTCTTTTTCTAATAACGATGAGCGCAGCAGTCTGAGATAGTGACGTTTCTTTATTAATTGAACCGTCGGGTGCGGTAAAATCTTCCATGCCGTCCTTTTCAATAACAGCTTTATCCGGCGCAAAGTATACTCCCGATTTCACCCATACTGCTTTTCCCAGGGATTGTTCAATCCTTTCGGGACAGAGCTTCGAAACGCCGATACAGGGCGGCGGTCTGCTCGGCTATTTTCTCCCAGTTGAACTGCTCAGCGGCGGCCCGGCGGGCATTGTGGGACATTTTCTCGTAGTTATCACCTTCAAAACACTTTATGATGGCATCGGCAATCGCCTCTGGGTCACCGGGGGCGATAACGTATCCTGTTTTTCCGTCCTCAGTCATTTCACCCAGACCGCCCACATCCGTCGAAATAACCGGTACTCCCGCGGCGTACGCCATGACCGTATTGCCGCTTTGGGATGCGCTAATATAGGGTTGAACCAGTACATCGATGACCGAAAGATATGCTTTGATGTCCTCAACCGGCACGAAACGGATGTCCGCCCAAAGGTCGTCGGGCTTACAGCTTTCAGCGAGTTTTTCTTCCCAATTCTTCTTATCGCCTACGAGTACCAAACCGGCGATCAGGAAGAAAGAATCAGGCATCTGTTGTTTGATTAGTCCGAACGCATCGACGAAAACTTCCAGCCCCTTGTACGGACGGATATGGCCGAGAAAGGCAATAATTTTTCGTTTTCCCGCCTTCTGACTTACATTTTCAGCCAGATTGTCGTTACAACCGTATCGCGAAAACAGTGCTTCGTAATCCCCGTGCGGCTGCACGGATATTTTCTCGGGAGGTATCCCACAATGTGCCATTATTTCATTTCGAGTATAGTTCGTCAGGGCGATCACATGGTCGACTCTTTGATAAATCCTGGAATATGTTCGGATGTCACCGGCTTTGGGCTCGTGCGGGAAAGGATTGTGCGCGGTATAAATCACGTGACAGCCGGTCAATTGTAAGAGTTTTATCAGTTGATAGTCCATCCAGGGCGAAACAATCCATATAAAATGGACGACCTTAATGCGTTTTATCAGCACATATGCCAGCAGGAAAAATAGATTCAGCGGATACTCGATCGCTCGAAGAAAACGCCGTACCGGTCCCGACGAAGTCACCCGGCCGGCCATGCGGGCAAGGAAAAAGAAACAGCGGAAAACCGTGACATCCGGTGGATCGGGAATATGGCCGTGCGCAAATTTCGTTGTGGCATAGACTATCTTCTCTCCCTTTCTGGCAAGAGCATCCAACAGGCAATAATTATAGTTGGCGGAGAATTGACAGGCGTCTATTACCAGGTACGTTTGTTTCATTGAGCTGCTTAGCCCTTTTGTTTTGCCTTTTTTTCTTCTACGATTTTCCGTAGATAATCTAAAATCAGGCGTGCGTTGCGTTTTACGCCGAATTGTTCTTCTGCTCTATTTCGAGCGGCAACTTTCATATGTGCCCGCAGTTGATTGTCGTTAATTACCTTGGCAATCGCTTTTTCCAGGTCGTCGACGTTCTCAGGCGGGACAAGAATAGCGCCGTGGCAATCACCAATGGCCCCGGGCAGGCCGCCGACCGCTGTAGCAACAACCGGTAGTCCACAAGCCATCGCCTCCATGACGACGTTAGGCATCCCTTCAGTATGAGAAGCCAGCACGAACAGATCGCTTGCCTGCATCCATTTATTCATTCGTTCCGGCTCGACCTCACCGGCCATGCGAACCATATGCTCAATGCCTTTTTCGCGAATCAGCCTCCACAGTATTGCTTCTTCGGGACCGGCTCCGCACATGACCAGTAGCAAGCCCGGGCACTTTTTTTGTGCTCTGTATATTGCTTCAACCAACTCATAAACACCCTTGCGCTTGGTTAGGTAGCCGGCGTACAAGGCTATGGTTTTATCCAATGGCAGGCCCAACTCTTTTCTTGCCGGCATTTTGTCCGGTGCCGGCGAGAATTCTTCCAAGTCCAGAACGCCGTAAACGCACAGGGGACTCTTGCCGGTTACAGCTTCGATTCCATCCGCAACACTTTGCCCACAGGCTAATGTGCCGTCAAGAGCCTTTGCCGTTCTTACAAAATGCCTGTATATAATTCCGCTGGATTGGGCGGTTATATTTATGTCTACGCCGATGCTCAAACAAGCCGCCGGAAGTTTCAGGTACCTGGCCAATCTTACGGCAGTATCGCCGTCAGGAAAAAAATCCGTAGCGTATATCACGTCGAACTTCCTGCTTTTATGTAATTCGAGAGCTTTACTTTTCATAGCCTGAAAAGCGGCCAGGCCGGACCATCGATTATAAAAGTTCCCCGGCGGCCTTAAATACGGCACGCTGAAAGTTTCTATCCCTTCGAACCGGCACAGCGGACACTTATGATCGTGGTTTTTCCATCTGTCAAAGTGACTGAGGAATCCGGGGCACCAGACGCGCGGCACGATAACCGTTATTTCAGCCCCAAGTTTGCGAATCTCGGAAAGCTGCCGGGCCACAAAGATGCCGTACCTCTTTTCTTTGAGATTTGGAAACAGGTGTGAAATTGCCAGAATTCTCACGATACTAAAGCCTCGTCTGATTGAACCGGCTCATATTCAGTTAATGAGCGATCTTCATATTCGCCGGCAGATTCTGAATTGTCGGTTGGGATATAGATTTTAGCGATCCGTTCGCCCGCCATTACAAACGCGAGAAAAACCCAATAATATTTGTGAAACAACTGGCCGATGGTTAACCCCATCATGATAAGGAATATGAGAACTGCTCTGGTGTATATTTTTTCGAGCCCGAGCGGGGTACGCCTTATAGTGAACAGCAGTATGCCCATGAAACATATAAAGAGCAGGGCGCCGGGTATTCCATAAATCCCTAAAACAAGAAAGAAATCATTGTGTGGCCAGATTAAGGCTCCGGTTTGTTCGAACCAGCTGAAATACCCTGTTCCCGCCGGATTTCTGGCCACGGTCTTGACGGCAAGCTTTATGGGTTCCATTCTGTAGCTAATGCTTTCTTTTGCGTACCCGACATCTGTCAGCCGTTCTGCGACCGACGTTTCCAGCCCACCACCTTTTATCAGCAGCCCCGAGCCGATGGAGACCAGCAGAATAATCACGAGCAGCAGGACCGCGAGTGTGGGTCTGCGAGCGACTTGCCTTATAAACAGCAACGGCGACAACATGGTAAACGCCAGCGCGACCAGAGCCCCGCGTGAACCGATTTTGAGCAGCATTAAGGGCAGAAACAGAATTGTAGCGAAATTTACGATTCGCCATAGTATATTCTTGTTGCGGGCAAACAGGTAAATAGCTGCCAGAAAAGCCGTACTCGTCAATGCCGCCAACATATTCGCATCGATTGCCTCGCCTAACGTGGCTGAATATCTTGTCTCAGTGGTATTTTCCAGCGTTTTGATTGCGGTTCCGGTGATAAATGCCAGAATGATGGTGCCCAATGTTCCGAGGACGTATGCTCTCAGTGCCCATTGAAAAGTTTTTTCACTGTTTGTTTCGAGTATCCAGTATACAATCAAAATGAGCATAAGAAGCTGAAACTGGGTAAAAGCACGCATTAATTCGAGGCCGAGATAGGGTCCCGCCAGCGAAACCAGAAATATCCAGACTGTATATAGTCCCATTACCCATATCGCTTTGTTACGGATGTGCAATCCCGGGCGGGTGATAAGTACATTCAGCGCGAAGCTGACCGCAAGTACCAAACCAACTCCACGGTCGAGACTGAAAGCCTGCTGAAATCCGATGCCGGCACCTGTTGGCAGCACCAGCATCAGGATACAGAGCCCAAAAGTTGGTTTTAAGACCATCCCGATGAACGTCGGTAAAGCTATAATGACGATACCAGCCACAGGATTTTTTGCGAGAGAAATGACTGCGAATCCTATCAGGCAAATAACAATCCAGCTCACAAAAAGTAAAACGTTAATTACCGGCGGTAACGGTATGTCGGAAAATCGCTCGCCCTGTTCGTGATACAGATAATCCTGGTCAAATTCAATTTCATTCGCATATTCGGCATACATAATTAACCGGAGCCTCCGGTAAAACTATCGGACTTAATCGTGTCCGGGATGATAACGGGCAAACTTTGGGTAAATTATAAACTGGTACAGCAAATACCTGGCTGCTTTGTACCAGGACCTTTGTTTGGCGAGATACCATACAGTCTTACGATAATATCGACGCATGAGCGGCTTAAAATCACCGGATAAATGCTGAATTATTTCAGGATGGCGTTCCGCGTATCCTGATAGGAATGCGTTGGCCATGCCCTGAGCGTCCCATTTGAAAAGGCAGCGCCTTGGGGCGCCGTAAAAAATAAAGATAACGAGCCAGATTATGTCGAAGAATCTCGAACCGTAAGTGGCATTTCGCCCCAGAAGCGGTGCCGAACTCCAGTCCAAAATCACGAGCCGGCCGGAGGATTCGTCAAAGCATAAATTAAAACCTGCAAAATCGCCATGGATGAAAACATTCTCGCTGGGACAGGCCATCCACTCGGCCGGCAATTCATGCTTCATCTCCCGGGGCAAGACCAATTTTTCATGAACGACAGCCAATGCCTGACCCGCCTTTTTTAAAAGCTCGAATAACCGCTCGTCTTTACGAGCCGCCATATCGAGCAATGTCACCAGGCCGTTTAGCCGCTCAAATTCAAGCACTCCTGTTTTGGCATTGAAATTAACGACCTTCGGTACGTAAAACAGGCCGCAGTCTTTACCGATGTCAAAAGCCTTGGATGCTTTGGCTGCTTCTATAACCAGCGCGCCCGGTTCTCCGGTTTTTTGTATAATCTCGCCAACGATTTCCATGGACTATTTCTTCGCGGCGGAAGCTCCGCTTTTGTAATTATTTTTTCGGCGACAGACGACTATTGGGCTTTCTGAGAATCGAGTCAGGAAATTGAACTTACCGGCAGCCCAATCTATCGCGCGATTCAGGCGGTACGAAACCGGAACTTTTGGCGGGTTAAAAAAACCGGCCGGGTAAATCTCGACGATCTCCAGCTCCGCTTCTTCAACAAGCATTTTCATCTGCTCGATACTCATTACATTAAAAGTGCCTTCCGGATTCTTCTTTCGATGGCGCGTGTAGCGTAGTTTTATCCAGGGCGACCCGGAATTCTGGTGATTGTTGAAAACCAAGTACCCGTCTTCGTCCAACAGCTCGGCAATCGCTCGGATCGCTGCAGAGCGCAGTTCAGGCTCGGCATTGAGAAAAAACCGAAAAGCTGTAATCAAGTTGAATTTCCTTGGCTTGAGAACATTTTCCGCCGTGATGTCCGTTTCGATTATCTCGGTCCGTTTGAGCTTTTCCCTGGCGATGGCAAGCATGGAGCCGGATACATCAACACCCGTCGATGTTTTGACGCGATTCTCCAGGAGTTCCGTGATACGTCCGGTACCGCACGCGAAGTCGAGCAGATGAACATCTCTGCCCGTGAAGTATTTCTTCAGAATCCTCAGGATAATCTCCTGCTCGCGCGACCAAAGGAATCTTTGCCACGCTTTGTTCTGGTAGTACGCCTCGTATTCGGCGCCTTTGCCCTCGTATTTATGAGAATCTCTGTAACTAATCTTGGCCACTTTCCTTTTTTCGCAGAGCAATCTTGACGAATCGTTTCTTCTCAACCTCTTTCAAACTCAGGAACCAGCCGCCTATAACTATCAAGACCATTGCGGCAACTATAACTCCCACAATTTCAAGCCATGAATTCGGTGGTGCCAGATATTTCCAAATGCAGATCATCGCCACAGCCGGCAATGAACCCAGCAAGGCCGGCTGCCAAACGTTCCGAATGTTTTCCAATGCGGAGATATGCATTTTCCGGTTAAAATATATCGGCAGGATCAGCACGGATGTTAGCGCCATCGGCACGAAATTCGACCAGGCGATTCCGAGCAAGCCCCAATGGAAGACCTTTACCGAAAGAATAGAAGCCAGAACACAGAAGAGTGCCGTTAAGGCGGTCAGAATCCCGAAAATCTTATGTTGCCCGCGCCCCACGAGCACAAGGAAGTTGCTGTGCTGCGCCAACATCAAACAATGCCCAACGGTGAGGATGGTCAAGACAACGGCCATTTCACTAATGGCTGCCGGCTCCTTGAACTGGTTGCCCACCCATGTCTGAAGGAATTCCCTGCCCATCATGACCAGGAAACAGCCGCTCGGAAAAAGCAAAAGAAGGCTATACTTCTGTGTCAGGAAAGCTATCTCTTGTACCCGTAGATGATCGTTTCTTGCGTCGAGGTCACTGACGGCCGGCTTTATCGCCGCCGTGAAGGCCTGCAGCAGTTGTGACAATAAAAAGACGCCGCCGGCGGCAACAGTGAATTGACTGACGTGGGCGGTACTCATGAAAATACCGATGACCAGAATGCTCGCATTGTAGATGATTATGGCCCCCATAGCGTAGAGAAAAGTATTTATTCCATAGGCCAGCATTTCCCTCAGAAAACCCAGATCGATCCTTCCAGAGAACAATGGTACCCTGGGCAGCAGTCTCCTGACAAAAATGCCATGCAGCGCTCTGAGGGTAATCTCACTCAGACCGAACACGAGCCCCATTGCCAGCAACCCGTAACCTTGCAGCAGCAGGGTGACGACTAAAACCGTTCGCAAAAACAGCACGGCCAGTGCGAGTGAATTGGTGATATCGTAGCGCTGCAATCCGCTCAATATGGCAGTGGATGGCTGCAGGGGCATCGCAAAGGCAAAGCAGAATCCCACCACGAGCACGAGTCTGCCGGCGGTTCGCACCAGCTCGGGTTCGATCGCAAACCAGGCCCCGACATTCCGGTAAACGACCAGGCTGATAATAATAAGAACTACGGCCAAAGCCACGAAGAAAAACAATGAGGTGCTGATGACTCGCCGGACTCCCTCGTCGTCGTTCCTGGCCAGATAGACGGGTATGTATCTGTTTATAGAACTACTCAAGCCCAAACTCAGCAAAGGTGCATACTTGAAGATCGAGCCGCCGATAAGCAGCCATACGCCGTAGCGGTCCTGGCCGAGCCGGCCGAGGAAAAAACGTATCAGCAGAAATGAAATGACAGCGTGACTGGCCAACGCTGCAACGTTGAAAAACGTGTTGTGGACCAGCTTTTTCGAGGTTGTTACAGATTGCTGATTCATTTGTTCGTTATTGGCTTAATTCGTTCTTCGGATTCAACCACCTGCCACAGGATACCCGCTCGAATGAAATCGTAATGATCAAGCACGAATTGAGGGCAATACCCGGGTCTGGGCGAAACAACGTATACCGGCCTGGCTTCCAGCAATTGCCCTATAGTCCGCTCATTGAACTTCGGCGCATCCTTGCTGCTAATAACGCCCGAGACAATCTTCACATCGGGGCGTATTCCTTTGACCTCCTGGAGATATAGAAGCGGGCCAACTGTGGTGGTATCGGCATAGATAACGGCGTCATCCTCCGACAGATCCAACGCCTCTTCGGCGAAGCGCTCGGCTCCATTGTACCCCGTCTTCCATGGCCGCAGGAAGTATTCGTAATCGTCGCGGTGGGGTATATCGTTTCTCGTGCCTATATTAAGCTGCATTTTTTTGGCAAGCGGCGGTAATGCTGCGTATACGCCGATGGGTATTATACAAAAAAGCAGCACCAACAACACGGGAACCTTAAGATTTTTCTGATTCTGCAAAGTATCCGTTCCAAGGCCTGTCAGGATCGAAACCAGACAGTAGAACGGGATAAAGAATGCATACCGGTCAGGGACGGTATACCGAAAGGCGAAAAGAAAGAACAGAACTGTCAGTGCCAGTACAACATTTCTAAAACTTCGCCCCGGCGACATTTTGAACAGCCCAAAGCAGCCCGCGAAGAACAACAGAAAATTCGGCGTGGGAAAGTTGAGCAGGATATACAGAAAGTTCTCTTTTACTATTCCCATTGAAAGCGAAGCATTAAGGACCGCTCCCTGCCAGCGCAGGCCGAAGGCCGCGGAGGCCAGAGTCCCTGCCAGGTCGCCCGTTTGTATTATATTTTTGACTATTAAATATTCGTAAGGCAGCGCACCGAAAATCCACAGCAGAACAATAATCGCCAGGTTTCTGATATAAATTTCTTTTTTAGCCAGAAGAAAGGCAACGAAGACGGCGTAACATATAAGCGGTATCGAAGCGAGCATGTGGACGGCGATTGAAAGGCCGCTCAGCAATCCAAGCCAGTACAAATAATGCACTCGCCTGGTTTTGGTATATTGAAGCAGCATTATCAGTTCGGCGAGAAACAGGGCGGTCCAGAGTGTGTATGTTTCGATGATGCTTGCGTGGCGCCAGAACGTATGGGACACGGCTAAAGTGAGAGCCGCAACGACCGCCGGCAGATTCCTGCCGAGCCATAGGCGCACGAGTAAGAAAATATTTGCGACCGCAACCGCCCCGGCGATTGCCGAGACCAGATTGACCCTGTGGGCAAGTTCGCCGAGCGGGATGTATTTTGCGCCAATCGCCAGTATGTAAAAGAGCGGATGAGAAATAGCAAGGCCAAGGAAACCTTCGATATCGTTGTGCCAAATGCGATACTGAATCAATCCGCTGTCCTGCCATAAAGTGCCTGGAGCGCAACTGACAATATAAAGCGCAAGGGCACCGCAGAGTACTGCAATATAGTGTTGAGCTGATTTTGTTTTTATGAGTGTCACGAGTGTGCCGCCGGATCTCTCGATCCGATCCGGCCCCGATTAGTCGGTGTAGTTTTGAGTGTAGAGTTTACAACCTTTTGCGATTAGCTCTATACCAATCTATTGTTGCCTTAAGCCCTTTATCGAAAGGGATTTTGGCTTCGAAGCCGAAATACTTTTTAGCTCTTAAGACATCCAAACACCGCCTCGGCTGACCGTCCGGCTTGGAGCTGTCCCAGCGTAGTTCACCGGGAAAGCCCGTTAGCTCGGCGATTTTTTCGCTAAGCTGCTTTATCGTTATTTCAAAACCGGCACCGATATTGACCGGCTCGGAGCTGTCGTAATGTTCCGTCGCAAGCAGAATCCCCTCAGCGGCATCGGCGGCATAAATAAACTCGCGCGAAACATTCCCCGTACCCCAGCAATCGATATGGTCCGCACCTCTGTCAACCGCATCGACGCATTTTTTTATCAGCGCAGGTATCACATGGCTGCTGGCGGGATTAAAATTGTCGCCGGGTCCGTAAAGATTTACCGGCAGCAGAAATATCGAGTTGAAACCGTATTCGGCACGGTAAGATTGCGATTGAACGAGCAACATTTTCTTGGCCAGCCCGTAAGGTGCGTTGGTTTCTTCAGGATACCCGTTCCAAATATCCTCCTCCTTAAACGGCACCGGCGTAAATTTCGGATATGCACAAATTGTGCCGATAGCAACAAACTTCTCGATGTTTCGAAGTCTTCCCTGCTCTATAAGCTGAACACCCATCATTAGATTCTTGTAGAAAAACTCGGCCGGGTGTTCGAGGTTGGCGCCGATACCGCCCACAACCGCCGCTAAGTGAATGACGATATCCGGCGTCATATCTTCGTACATCCGAACGATGTCATTAATATCGACCAGATCATAGTCTTCGATCTTCGGCACGAGAATGTTCTTACAGCCCCGTTTTCGCAGCCCCTCAGTGACATAGCCACCCAGGAAACCGGCGCCGCCGGTAACGACAATTCGTCTGTTCTCAAAGAAAGTGCTCATTTATTTGCCTTTTGGCGGTCATTGATAATCTTCGAGTTCTCGGCGCTTCGCATGTCGGCATCCGTCATCATTCTTGCAAGCTCTTGAAAGCTAACTTTCGGTTTCCAATTGAGGATCTTTTTTGCTTTGCTCGCATCGCCCTGAAGATAGTCGACTTCGCTCGGCCTGAAATATCGCGGATCGATCTCAACGTACTTATGCCAATCCAAATCAAGATATCCAAAGACCTCTTCTATAAATTCTCTGACCGAATGACATTCGCCGGTGGCTATGACATAATCATCCGGCTTGTCCTGCTGGAGCATAAGCCACATTGCTTCGACGTAATCACCGGCGAAACCCCAGTCTCGTTTTGCATCGAGATTGCCCAGATAGAGCTTGTCCTGTAAAGCCAGTTTGATACGTGTCGCCGCCCGTGTAATTTTTCTCGTAACGAACGTCTCGCCCCGCCTGGGGGATTCGTGATTGAACAAAATTCCGTTACAGGCAAATAATCCATAAGCTTCTCGATAGTTCACAGTCTGCCAAAAGCTGTATACCTTTGCACATCCGTACGGGCTTCGCGGATGGAAGGGTGTTTTCTCTGTCTGGGGTATTTCAACGACCTTGCCGTACATTTCGCTACTGGAGGCCTGGTAAAACTTTGCCGGCTTATCGCAGGAGCGAATCGCCTCTAATACCCGAAGAGTGCCGATCGCATCGGTATTAACTGTATAGATGGGCATATCAAAGCTTACCCGCACATGACTTTGTGCTCCTAAGTTATACACCTCATCCGGCTTAATCTCGTTTATGATTGTCGAAAGGTTGCTGCCGTCGGTTAAATCCCCGTAAACAAGCCTGAGTTGAGGATGTTCATGCGGGTCTTTATACAGATGGTCGATCCTGCCTGTATTAAATGACGAGCTCCGCCGCATTATGCCCCAGATTTGATAACCTTTTTTAAGCAGCAGTTCAACAAGATATGAACCATCCTGCCCTGTAACGCCGGTAATCAATGCCTTTTTCATAATGTCCCAACCTTCAGGAAACGGTTACGGTTAATCCCTCGTTACTGATGTCGAAATCGAAGAACCTTGCCCGCTCATTGGGCGGTTCGGCTTCGAGCATCTCTCGCACGGATCGAGCGTCCTGGGCCGATTTACAAATCATAAGCATGAAACCGCCTCCGCCGGCGCCGAGGAGTTTGGCGCCGTATATGAAGGGGCGGACTCGTTCGAACAGCAGTTCGATTTCATCGTTGCTGGAGTTAGGATCGAGCTGCTTATTGAGCTGCCATGCGACATCAACCAGATGCCCGAATGTCGTTATGTCCTTGCGAAGGAGTGCATCTGTTACTTCTTCGGCTATGGTGTGAATTTGTTTTAGCGTGGCCATTGTAGCGCGTTGCCTGTTTAGATATCCTCCAACGACCTGCTGCAGGATATTTTTTGCCAGTCGTGTGACGCCTGTGTAGTATAAGAGGCTGCGACCGCCGTTGGCTTTCGGATCCAGAACGTCGGGCAGCACGTAATGGATTCTTGCGTGGGGGACAAATCCGGGCTCCGTGACAATCATTTTCACGCCGTCGATTGCCCCGCCGATCTGGTCCTGCCAGCCGCCCCCGGTTGTCAATGCCTGTTCCAGGCGAAGCACGCTGTAAAACAATTGTCGCTGTGATAATTCTATGCCCATTATGCGCTGAATCGCCGCGAGAATCACCGCTCCCATTATGCTCGATGTGCCCAGGCCGCTGCCTTTTGGAATCGCTGCGAGTGTGGTTAGCTCAATTCCTCCGCCGAATCGCTCTAACACTTTTTTCAAACTGGTGTTTTTGTTGCCGCCGTTCCGTTCGGGCGACAGGCACGACAAGGCCAGGGCGGCCTTTGCAAGGGCGAAACTGCTGGTCGCTTTTCGATAATCCAGAAGCTCCTTAAAACCGGTAATCTCGGCCCGTACTCCCTGGTCGATCGAGCCGATGCGAATGACCGGTTTATCGATGACACGGGCATAGGCCTGGATGGGAGGCTGGCCGTTGAGATTGACCGCGGCGTTGACTACGCAACCACCGTGTTCGAGCGAGTAAGGCGGTGTGTCCGTCCAGCCGCCCCCGACGTCGAGGCGTGCCGGCGCTCGTGCCCAGACAATCTCATCGCTTCGTAAAACACTTCGAGGGTGTGCATCCTGTTTCGAGCCGCCAGCACTGATTGCACGCTCCAGACTTTCGAACGCGACACTTTTTGCCCGGTGAGCCCAGCTAATAATAGAAATCTGCGAATTCAAATCAAGGCCCAAAGACGCTAGCCAGCGGCGCTGTGTCGGACTTAGAAGCTGCTTCAATCCCGGCAAAGCTTTTGACAGCGGGGGATCCGTATCTTCGTAAAGCTCGGCCAGCGCCGAACCCAGCGTATGAATAATGCGTGGAAATACGAGCGATTCGGTTCCGCTGTTGTCGCCGTTTCTATAATGCCAGTGGGCTTCAGTGAGAATATCTGAGATCCATGCACTCAAATCCTCGGCATCGTTCAGCAGGTATGCCAGCTCTGAGCTTGAGAATTCGCTTTGCGGGCGAAACATTTGCCGAAGAGACTTTTGGATTAATTTCGCTCGAATCTCGTGGCGTCGTTTGTAAAAGTCGCTGTAATCAGCCATGTATAAAATCTGTTCGAGGTTATATCTATCTGCCTTTTGCCATGCCTTGAAGTCCTCATCGCAGGCACCGGCCGGATCGAGCATCCACAGCCATTGTTTATATTGTGTGTGAGTTTTTACCGCCGGGAAGAGCCGGGCATTCCAGATGCTTCGCTTTCCGGCAGGCAAATCCGCATCCCAGAGGTCTTCCGGCCCGGTGCCGACGGCGTTAAGCCATTCGAACACATCAAGACCGCAGAAACTGCCGCCTTCTTCTATTGTCTCCTTGAACGTGTCATCCAGGTTATAACAGCGTACGAACCAGACGCTTGTGCCCTTTCGGCTGCGTCCCCTGATAACGTCGAGACATGCTCCCTGCGGCAGAGAAATCGGCTCATCAATGTCAATACCAACAACCACGTTTTCTCCGCCCAGCGTTAGTGATGAATTGATTCGGCATCCCTCCACCCAGGAAGAAGCGCCTTTGACAACGCCCTTGTCGGTCATCTCGTTGTTGATGTCAAGGAAGGTCTGCAGATGAGATACTCCCCGGTCTTCCTGAAGCAGCCGCGTGCCGCTGCTGATAATTGCTCTGCTGGTCCCGAAATCCAGGAAATCGCAATGCCTTAAGAGTTTCATGCTGAAGGGCACCGGCGAAAAAGCCTTAAACAATTTCCCCAGCAGATTTTTAGTCCATTTTGAGCCGCTGTTTTGCGCAGACTCCTGGTGCTCGGATTTGGAGGCTTCATTGCCCATCGCAC
>Ga0315288_10005052_pt1 | contig 16782 bp, 7 predicted proteins | sample YL17G11_20_MG_FD_203454 | JGI IMG/M metagenome (GOLD analysis project Ga0315288, IMG submission 203454) | Sediment microbial communities from Yellowstone Lake, YNP, Wyoming, USA - YL17G11_20 | ecosystem: Environmental > Aquatic > Freshwater > Lake > Sediment | place: USA: Wyoming | collected... | reverse complement strand
GCCGATACAAGAGATATAGCGTCCATGCCGACCTCCCAATATGTTGTCGGTTATCCAACACTCATATCGGGTTGTCGGCTTCTTTCTTATCACTATTACATCTCCAGATTTTGGCTAAAGTTCACTGATTCTCTAAGATCAGATGCTCCGGGGGCGAAGTATTTTCCCAGGCTGCTCCCAGATCGATCCATTCAACGAAGGCTCGTTTTTCTCCTTCGGTCAGCGCGGTGGCTTGAGAGGGCGGCATTTTTCTGATGGGGGATTTTTGCGAAACGTCGCCGTCCCACGGTCTGGACGTATTTCTGCCAAAGATGTTCCAAATAAGCGGGCTTGTCCGGGCCTGTCCGGGGTGGACGTATTTTCCCTGACCGGGCTTATCAGCGGGGGCAAGAAGATTTGCGTAGGCGCGATTCGGAGGGCTGTCTGTTCCTGACGCCGTGACCGGCGGTGTTTCCGGGGTAAGACGAAGCGAGCCATCGGGCTTGTTGTGACATCCGGCGCATTTGCTGTTTACGATGGGCATAATATCGCGTCGAAAATCCACGGTCCTTCTTCGTTCGGGCGGCAAGGTTAGTTTTATGGAAGGACGAATCAGAGCGTCAACCAAAGCGTTTTGTGGAGTGAGCTCGCCGTCTTCATGACAGCCAATACATCCGCGAGGTTCGCGGTTCTTCGCCCAGATCCAGCCGCATTTCCGCAGGGCCATACCGTCGGCATCCAGGGTTTGCAGCTCGATTGGGGTGTTCGCGGGTATCTCAATGTTGAAGGAACCGTCCGGCTCTATATCGATTTCACCAAGGATACGTCTTTGCGCGAGCGTGGGGATTGCTGTTGTGGATTGGAGGGCGTCAGAGGGCGGCGCGGGCGGGATTCCCTCTATAACTCGGAGCCTTTGGACAGTTCCCTTAGGTAATTTGAGGTCCGAGAGACCGACGTCCAGGCAATAAAGCTTGCCGTTAGGATCTTCGATGTTGACGACGCTGGATCTTCCGTCCGGTTCGGGACGTGCGTATATTGCCTTTGCCTGAATATCGTGGTAGGCGGGGTCGTCAAAGACCGGCTCAAACTCTCCGGTCGAAGGGTCGAGGCGTCCGACGGCATGGGTATCTGAGCCGTTCTTTGACCTTCGAGAGACGAGGATGGCGCCGTCAGGCAGAGGCGACGGCGAATGGAAGAGTCCGTCGGATTCACCCGTGACGGGTCGATAGGAGTGAAGAGGCCTGCGCAGGCGGACAGATCCGAGGGTGCCTGCTCCATCCCAGGGGACTTCATCAGCTTCGACGAAGACCGCCAAGCCCTTTGTAGTGGTGCAAGGCATGTGTTTTATGCGTTTACCCTCGTCGGCCGAAAACCCTGCGTAGTCAGTACCGTCGATATTGACGCCGAACAAAGCGACACGCCCGCGGAGTCCATGATTCAGGCCGGACCGTTGCCAACCGGCAAAGAGCAATCGCCCATCTAATTGGATGAATGGGTCCTTATCGCTTGAAAGGTTGTAAGTCAGCCTGCGGACAGCCGAGCCATCGAGCTTGCAGGAATACAAACTTGTCGCCGGCGAGCCGCCGTACTCGTTCATCGCGCCGGTCCGCGCGACAAAGGTCAGGTGATACTCCGGCTCAGAAGGCACACCGATAGGCTTGAGCGTATAAAGCGAGGACTGGTAAGCCGGGCTACGGAAGTCTATCGGCCCGCTGGTGACTTGATGCAGATTTGAACCGTCGATGTCCATCTCGAAGATGCTCCAGGCATCGGCAGCCTTCCTTTTGCCTGCGAAGACGATGCGCGACCCATCGAATGAAATCTCTGGGTCAGAGGCGCTGTCGAAACCTTGACTGATAGTCTTTATAGAGAGGTCGGGGGAAATGATTATGAGGCGGGCCCCGTCACCGTAGTCAGCGTGCAGCATTCCATCGGCAGGCGGGCCTTGTTTCTCCGAGGCGGCGCCGGCTGGAAGCTGCGTTACCACCATCGCATGCTCGAGAGCACAGTCTGAATGTGCGGTTGGCTCGGCAGGGCCGCCTTGCACGGCGACGGTAGCGGCCAACAGGATAAATGCAGAGAAGAGCAATACACAATCTGCCGCTATGCCCTTACCGAACAGTCCTACGCAGCCTGCTGCTGTCGTCACATACATTTGTCTGGCAGTGTTCCTCATCATTGCAATATTAGCCATACAATGTGAAAAAGACTAATTCAACTTTATGGACCAACGGACACAGCCAATACTTGCCGGGCTATTCATAAACTTGCCCAGATACTATCGACTAATACCGGGCTTTAGGCTCAGGGCATTCAACTGTTTTTGCCATTGGATATACGATGGTATAGTACGAAGATTATATGTATCCGCGAAAGGAGCGGCAAGGTCGTAGAAGGGTGCGGCATCAGCCTTGGTAAGGCGGATTTTGGCACTGCAGAAGTTTCTTTCGAGATACTTGCTCACATAACGGAGTGGTTCTGCGGGGGAAAATTATGGGACGCGCAGGTCGGTTCCCTCGGGTCGGCAGCAGTCGCCAAAGAAGGCGTGGGTGAGTGGATGCACATTTGGGAACCTTCGGTCGCGCGAGATGCATAGCTCAACGGAGGAAAATGCGGGGCGGGACAATCGCCAGCAGTTGAACCAGAGGCATCCGCGTAGTGCAGACTTTTGGCTTTCAAGGCCGATTTTGGGCGTGGTTCAATTCCGGGTGGCAGCCTCAAGCGCAGCTTGGGGATGGCAAAGCTCCAAGAGCGGTGCAACCATCCCCAAATCCTTCGGATTTGAGGATGCCACACCCTATGAAACCACAAATAATGTTACCCGGAATTTGACTTATTTGAACCATGCCCGATTTTGACCACGCCACGCAGGTTCCAACCCTCGAATCCGCGAAGTCGGGATAGGCAACTGACAGCAGTGGATGCATATGAGTTTTGCGTGCTGACGGGCTTGGTGTTAGACAAAGACAATCTCTGCGAAATCCCTTTTTTAGCTCGCCTAAGTTGCGATAGAATGGGGACTTATGAATCCGCGAGCCAGCAAAAGATCTGGCGAATTCTGGCTCCTCTGTGAAAAATGCAAGACGATCATGGCCCCAGCCTGCAAACGGGTGCTGTTCGAGGGAACGGCGCTCTTACTCACTCGCGCGATGTTGCCGGTCACCAAATGCCACGAATGCGGGAGCAGTAGCTTACTGCGAGGAGAGCTGCTTGTGGGCGAGGATTCCGACGGCCAAGCCCCACCATAGAGGCGTGCGCGCGACGTTGGGGGCAAATGGGCGTTTTGGAGCGATGGCCAGGCCCGGCACGCCGGATGTTCCTATTCACCCCTTCTCGTCGGCCTTGTCATTTCAACTTTACCAGGGCGACCCAGTCTTTGCCGGCTTCGCCGGGCGGCTGGCCGATAGCGACCGAGCCGGGGCCTTTTACATCAGAGACAGTACCTTTTTGGAGGTTCCCGCCGGTGCGCGGATCGAACCATTGGACGGAAAAGGTCCCGGAGCTGCTGCCCAAATCGAGCTGGGTTGTGCCGCTGGATGGGAGGTAAATGGCGTAGACTTGGCCGGGCTTTGCGAAGCAGTAGTCGTCCGGGGCGGCGGTCAGCTCGTCGTGGTGGCTCATTTCGGTAAACGGCAGGTGCTGATGGAAGAATTCGAGGGCGTATCGGGTCAGGTCCCAGAGGTGGTCTCGGCTTCGCCAGTCCTCGCAGTTGAGGTCGTTGTGGGCGAACTTGTAGCCGAAGTACCATTCGACTCCTGCTCCGCCGGCCATAAGGTTGCCCCAGAGATGTTTGGTGCGGACCTCATCGTGCCAGTAGTCTTCGGAGTCGGGTTTCACGCCCGTGTCGGCGGGGCCAATCTCGTCGAGGGAAACGAACCAGTTTCGGCCTGCTTTAGCCGAACTGTCTATCCATTTGACGGTCTGGCTGTGCGTGTCGTTGGTCTGGAGGGATGGGCCGTCAAAATACTCATAGCCGAGCAGGGGGGTATAGACCTCATCGTATTTGCCTGGGAAGGTGTGGCAGACGATGGGGTGGTCGTAGGGGTCGAGGTCCTTGATATACTTGCAGAAGGCCTTTCGCTGGGCGTCGGTATTTGTGTTTTCCTCGCCGAGGTTCCAGACAAGGGCCAGATGATGTGCGAAGCGTGCGATAAGCTCTCGGTAGTAGAGCTTTCGCTGCGGGCCGAGCTCGCCGCCGTCGAGTCCCTGGTCGTTTTCCTGTTCCTGGGTGATGATATGCAGCATCAGGCCGAGCTTGTCCATGTGCGAAAAGACGATTTCCCACTGGTCGAGTTTGCTGCAGTCAAAGCGGTACTTTTCTTTCGGGTCGGTCCAGGGCCAGACGTCTTTGCCGTCGCCGCCGTCGATATTATAGGGGATGAAATAGACGCTGTTCATCCCTTTGGAGGCGAGGTAATTCAGCGCTCCGATCATGCCCTTGCCTTTGCCGTCCTTCCAGGTGGGGTCGCCGGGCTTGAAATCTTTGACGTGCGGGGTGTAGTTGTGTATGAATTTGTCGCCTGCGGCTTCGCCTTCACGCTTTAACTCTGCGGTGTCGTAAGTGCCGTCAAAGTCGGCATACGCGAGGAAGTTCTCGGGGCTGTCGGCGCCGCCTTTGAGGAAGTATTCGCCTGTCCCGGCGAATTGCAGATAGCGCTTGCCCGCCCAAGCACCGGCGGGCTTGCCGACGTATTTGAGCAGCCCTTTGCCGCGGTTGTCACGGCCTGTTTTGTCGGTTGGGCCGACGGCGAAGGTTCCTTTGGCTCCATCGAAGGTGGCTGGGGCGCCTGCGGCAGGGTCGCTGCTGATCGCGATGTCCGGGCCTGTGCGAAATGATGCGGAGTATGACCATTGGCCCTGCTCGTCCGGGACAAAGTGCGCGCGCCATTTGTTGCGGCACGTGGCGCTTGTATTTGCGGCGTCGCCATCCGCGGCGTAGTAGCCGGGGACAACGACCTGTCTGTCGCCGTTTGTGAAGGTCACGGTCAGGCGATAATCGCGGAACGGATTTGGATTGGCTTCTTCGCCTGTGTATGGGCCGGCATAAGTGAGCGTGATGTTGTGCCATTTCTTCAGCTCGCCGGTCACTACCCCGGCGTTATCAGCGCCAAAAACGCTGCGCGCGGCAAACAGCACACAAATCGTACACAGCATAATCAGTCCGCACCGTTTCATTTTGCAGCTCCTAATACATGGCAGAGAATTCAGTCGCCATATACTAAGGGCTGAAAGGGTCGCTCTACAACAGCTTTTTCCAGCCGGACTCTCTGCCGGGCTTGTGAAAACCTCTGGGCACATGCGGACAATGAGCAGGAACATCGAGGGATCGGCGATTCGCTATGCCTCAGAGAGGTCCACCCACTCGACTCCGAGCTTACGAGCCGCATACCCCGCCTCCTTGAGGCAGTCGCCATAGGCCATCATCCAGTGAGAATCACGAACCTCGTTTAGGAGCTTTCGCCAGTCCCCCTGGATCGCCACATCGTGCTGCGTCCGGCATATTTCGTAGAATGGGTTGCTCTTGACGACTCCTGTGAAGCCCAGCCAGCGGCCCGTGCTATATTGCGGGTCGATGAAAGTGACCTGCAGGCCCTCGGGTAATTCCACCTTGGGCGCAGCGCCATACTCGGATTCGTAGTGAGTCATGACCTTCACCGGCTCATAGTGCTTGCCGTTCATTCGGCGGGGCGCACTGCAATGGGCGCAGGTGCATATTCCCTGGTGCGGGAAGGTGGAATTGTGCAGGAATACCGGCCTGCCGGATATGCACCGCAGCAGAATCCCGGCGGGAATCACCACAAAGTCCGATTCGCAAAAAGCCATCAGGCCCTCATCGTTCAACAGGCTCAATGCAAGGCAGGGAGTCGTCTGCGCTATGGGCAGAATCTTGGTCATGCAGTCCCTGATGGTGAAAGCCGGGGCATTATGCTCCTGCATCAAATCCTTGAAGACACGGTACAACAAAAAGGCATTGGTCACGTATTCCCGGTCGGTCATCAACACAGTGCCGGGCAAGGCCAGATATTGATCTATCCACTTCCGGGCTCTTGCCGCAAGATCACTGTTCTTTCTGGCATCCTCAATTCTCTGCGTTGCATCGTCGTAACCGACTTCCACAATCTCAATTCCATATCTTTCGCGGGCGACCTGGGGAGCTTCCGGCGAATACTTGCCCCCTGGTCCGCCGAGCGCGACTATCCTTGCGCCTACGAAGTTCTTAAGCCCGTGGAGCGCCCGAAGCCTCCAGAGAAGCTCCTCGCCGTCATCTACGACAACGTCCTGGACATACACGCCGCCATGATCGAGGTGTGTGTTTCCGTCCGACCCGGCGCCCCGACTCGCCCGCCAGTGCTTGGGCGGGCAAGCGTCGGAAGACGCGGGGGCAGGGCCGCTGTCATGGGTCTTGAGATACTTAGTGCTGAGCGCTTCGTACCAGTAGTAGGCAGGCCCGGATTTGTGCCGGACAAAGATTATTGTGTCCCTGTTCTTCTTTTGGGCAAAGCACGCCTTGAGCAGCTCTCCTGAACCGGCGGCGGCATAGACTATGACAACGTCGTAGTCCTGCTCGTGGACCTGCTGGGCATCTGCCGCCGTCTTGGCCTTGACACAAGGGTAGATTTGCATCGGGAAGTCGGCTTGTCCGGCGAGCAGAACCAGCTCCTTCGATATCCTCTGTGCCTCCTGGGATGCGGCATCCTCGCTCTGGACACCGCCCCACGATTTCCACGAAGTTGCCTGTCTTTTCTCGGAAATCCTATACATAAGAACCGGCTGCACCCGCAGGGGCTTTCCTATGACGATAAGCGGCCTTTTCGGATCCCAGTCTTCTGCCGCCGGGGTGGCATGGGCCACTTTCGCACTGGCAAACGATGAATCGCCCAGAGAAAAAACGCCTCCGGCAACAGCCGTTGTCAGGCCGATGAAATCTCTGCGGTCAATCTTTTTGAAAGGCATGCGTGACTCCTTCGTTGGCAACTCAAAAATCAAAGTGCAAAATGCAAAATTGAGGAAGGCTCTTTCTTTTTCAACATTTTTGATATTTCATTTTTGACCTTTGCTTTTCTTATGCAAAGCGGCAGTTCCACATTTTTGATATTTCATTTTTAGCTTTTACATTCCTTCGATGCCGGCTCTATCTTATTGAAACATCATTTTGCTGCAGAAGAACTCCTGGCTCAAGCATTTTCCCGCACTATCCGGGATCGGCGGGTGTGGCTAATCTTTCTGGCGTGCTGTAATCCTTTTGGTAAAAGTCTGTTACGCTCAGGTGTCATTCTGAGCGACAGCGAAGAATCTGGCCTGCGGGTTGAGAGTATCTTTCGCTGGGGGACATGCTTCCCATTCGCAACCCAGATGCTTCGCCTTCGGCTCAGCATGACACAGGGAGATTCGGTTCCCAGAAAATGATTTCACACCCGGGATTAGTTGCCCTGGCGCTTGCGAATGATGTATGTTGTCATATTGCGGGTCTGCTCGGTGAAGGTGACGCCGATTTCATCTTTGAACCATTTACGGGCCATTTCGGCGCCTTCGGGGCCGGCGAAGCAGGGACCTTCGAGGCTGACCTTATCGGCCAGGCCGGTTTCGTCAACGACGATGATCCCGTCTGCTTTTGTGTTTCGGTTCTGGTCGTCCATAAAAGTGCGGAAGAGGTAGCTCAGGTCGAATCCTGCGCTTGCCATCGACGTCATCATTCCCGGTTTAGGAGTCCCAGAATTGTCGTAGGGGACGGGCGCCTTGACCTGCTTGTAATCCTTCAACTCCCGCCCATCGTGGCGCGCTATCCAGACCAGGCGAGGCTCATTCACCTCGATAACTTCAAGCCCAAAGCGATCCAATACGAACTCGATTCTTTCAGGCTGCGTTGTCTCGGTCTTATAGACCATATCATGCCCCAATTCGATATCCGCAATATCCGCTTCAATCCGCAGACGTCCGGCGGATTCAGGGTATTTGTGGAATCGTGCGTAGTCCCACAGCTTCCCCCGGAGCGGCTCGGCATAATGCGTCTCAATGCCGGGCATCTTCAAAAAGCGAACGCCGTACTCCTGCTTCGTACCCTGCTTGAGCAGCTCCATCTTTTCCGGCAGCGGATGACTCTTGTAATACTCAGCCAGCTCGCCTAAATGCCGCTCCCAGTTCTTGTACTTGGGCTTCTCGAATTCGGGATTCCAGTCCCAGAAGGTGTAGTTCCTGAAAATCTCATTGTTTCTGATGTCAACGTCGAATATGTCGCTGAGCTGTTCGACGGTCAAATGGGCATTGCGCGACACCTGGGGGACAAGAATTCTCAGAGCGCTGTCGAAGCCGGCCTGGGTGCTCTCCTTGATATGCCCTCTGGCGCGCTGATTCAGCGTGTCGGGGATTTCAGGCTCGATGGCCTTGATTTTCAGCCAGGTCTGTTTGGCTTCGTCCAGCTTCCCGGTGCAGGCCAGGGCCAAAATGTAATCAGTGAACATAGAAGGTTGGGGTGCATAGCCTTTCCACGCTCGGTAGTCTCTCTCCAATAAGGGCATGAGCCTCCGGCCAACGGTTGTTGCCTCATCGAACTTGGCCTGGATTACGAGCATGCTCAGGCGAATCCCTTCTCGATCGAGGGCCTGGGGATTCTCTTCCGGCTCGCCTTTGATCGTATCCATTATGCGCCGCAGCCTTTCGTAGTCTTTGCGACTGAGCATCTGCCATGCAAGCGTTATTCTCAAAGAGGCCTCATCGTCGCGAGCGGCGCCTGCCGGCCACATAAGGTTTTGCTTCCATTCGGTCAGTTCGACTGTGCCAATCAGCTCCGGGTCTTTGTGCGGATTGTAGTCATCCACTCCACAGAGAAGGCTAAGCCTGCCGGGGACCCTTTTGTCAAAGGGATAGTCCGCGGGCACAAAGACCTGAGTGCTGACGTCGGTTGCGGTTCGGTGCGAAGAGTAAGCCGATATGTACTCTCGGCCCAGGTCGTCTTTAAGGCGGCTGAAGCCGTCGAAGCTGCGGCCGGCGGGTGTTTGGTTACGGCCTTTCCGAGCGATTACCCACACGGCGCCGTCCGGGGTTATTCCGGCCTGCTCGATTTCCGGCAGATGGTAGCCGGAATCATCAAACATATCCTCCGGCGTGATCTGCTTCCTGCCGGGGTCTTTGAGATATGCGTAGGCGAGGTTGACGATGCTGCCGGCGCGGCCGCTGCGGAGAAGCTGCTCAAAGGCATTGGGGTCGAAGAATGCGGGGGGCTGTTCCTTTGAGTATTCGAAGATGGCGTCTGTCGCGTCGCCGCCGCGCGGGTCCCACACCTTAATCCGCACCGGCAGCCTGCTTTCGCGCAGGGCCCATATCCGGAGCCACTCGGGACTGATTGTCGATTGAATATCGAAGACTACCATATCGCGCGATATCACTGCATCAGGATTTATCAGCGGCGTGACATCCTCCAGCTTCCCGCCGAATATCACCTTTATCACTGAATCCAGCGAGAATTCGTTTGCCGCCCCGAGTTTTTCCAGCAGAAACCCAGCGTGCTCGTCGGGTTCAACCGCTGAACGAGTCTTGATGTCGAAGGCCTTTGCGACCTTACCCTGGTTGCCGAAGATGACCTGTGCGCCGGTGCGGAGTCGTGCGCGGCCATCGCGGCTCATCCAAAGCTCGATCTGCTTAGGCTCGGCGGCGACGTCCTCCTTAATGTATATTGCGGCGCTGAAAAAGGGGACCGAGCGGAAGCTCTCGGCGACATCGGCCCAGGCGGGCGTCGTGACGCCGACGGAGCCAACAAAATGCTGGATTGTGATAATCGTGGCTATGACAATAACGGCGGCGGCGGCGAGTTTTGAGATTGGATTTTTCATGATTATACTCCATATACGTAGCGGCGGGGCGGGACGCTCAGCCTGAGCAACCTGCGATTCGTAGATTTGAACTTCTTTGCGGTGGGCCTGTTTCCACGTCTCGAAATCGAAGGTGAGATTCTCCCTTCCAATCGAGGCCGAGATGAGTTTGTCGAGGTCCTTTTCGTGTCTGTCGGGGTTCATTGTTAGCTCTCCCAAAAACCGTTTCGGTTCAGGTGTTTTGCGAGTTTCTGCTTGGCTCGTGTGAGTCTGCCGTTGATGGCCGCCTTGGAGACGCCGAGGACGGCGGAGATTTGTTCGTAGGACAAGCTGTTGTAGTATCTCAGGACTATCAATTCTCTGTCGTGTTCAGGCAGCCCGGCGATTGCGTCTCTGACAATTTCGGTGTCCGGGACGTCGGTGCGGGCATCCGGCAACTGTGAGAAATCGTCGGAACTGGTCTGCCTGGCTTTTACTCTGACCATATCGACGGCTGTGTTTCTGCAGATCCGGGCGAGCCAGGGCGCGAACTTTCGGGCCTTATTCAATTTTCCAAGATTCGTCAGCGCCTTTGCGAATGCCTCCTGTGCGGCGTCTTCGGCGAGCTGGTGGTCGGCGAGCACAGAGTATGCGATAGCCACCATCGAAGGGTAATAATATGTGCACAGTTCGCCGAAGCTCTCGATATTTCCGGCAACGGCTGCTTCAACGAGTCCTGTCTGTAATTGTCCGGTCGCCTGCAAAAGTTTAATCTCCAGGATACGTTTCACTGATTCAGTGTCTGCTATATTGTCTGAATTCGGGCCAAAAGTAAGCGCAAAAAACCGGACTTCCTGAGATTTTGTTCCGTTTTGCCTGCCAAGACGGTATGCTTGGGTGAATGATAGGAAGGAAAATGGTGTTGTTTGCCGCGATTTGCGGGATGTGGGTGTCGATTGGCACTCTATGTGCTGCAGAGGACGACGTTGGCCGATATGACGTGGTTTGGACCAGTCCAAGCAAAGACTCAGCCGGCTCTATGCCTATAGGCAATGGCGATATCAGCCTGAATGTCTGGATGGAGGAAAGCGGCGATATATCTTTCTATATCGGCAAAACCGATGCATGGGGCGATAATGCCAGGCTGTTAAAGGTGGGCAAAGTGCGGATCAGCATCACCCCCAATCCCCTCGGGGATGATGTTGAATACCGGCAGACCCTGAGCCTACGAAACGGCGAGATTGTCTTTGAATTTAGACCGAAAGCATCGGGGGCCGGCGATTCAGAGGGGTCAACGCTCCGCCTATGGGTTGATGCGAACGACCCGGTCATTTACCTTACTTCGGAATCGGCCAAGGAATTAAGCCTCACAAGCCGAATCGAGCTGTGGCGGACGGAGCGATATGAGCTGCCTTCTATCGAGGTGAGCGACGTGCACTTAGACCGCTCTAAGCCGGATCAGAAATACGCCCCCACGGTTGTCGAGCCTGATACTATCCTGCGAGACCTTGGCGACCGTATCGGCTGGCTGCACCACAACAAGAAGTCCATCGGGCCGGAGCTTACCATGCGCATCCAGGGCCTGGCGGACTATCATACAGACGACCCTCTATTGGGGCGCACATTTGGCGCGGTAATCACGGCCCTGAACCCCGTTAGAAATTCCGACAAAGGTAACACTGTGCCACAAAAAGCGAACATTTCTAACGGGGCGAACGGCCAACGAACGGACGACGTGACTCTGACCACGCGGCCCGGCACATCGCAGCGGCTGGCGATCTTTGTGCTCACTGATCATCCCTCGACGCCTCAAGAGTGGCTTACGAAGGTCAATCGCATGATTGAACGGGTGGAGGGCGTGGAATTCCAAAAACGCCGTGAACGGCATTTGAATTGGTGGCGCGACTTCTGGGACCGCAGTTGGATATATATTCGTTCCAACAAGGCAGAGTTACCTGCGGCCATGGTCGGCCAAAATGACCATCCTGTTCGGATCGGCGTTGACCAGTCCGCCGCGGCGGACCAGGCCGGCGGCAATCGATTCGTCGGCGAGATTGGGCGGCTCAGTCTGCTGCGAAAGGTCTTGTCGCAAGAGGAGATTGCACAACTGAGTCAACAGGGCAGGGAAGCCTTAACGCAAAGCGGCGTTGTCGGCAGTTGGGTCGATGTACAAATCGGACGGGAACTCTCCCCGATTGAGCACGGCGACCTGGGCGGGCCGCTGAGCATCGAAGCGTGGATTTGCCCCGGCGTGCTTCCTGCCGGGGGCGGTCGGATATTTGACAAGGTCACGCCTGGCAAGGACGATGGGGTGCTGCTGGACACCTGGCCCGGCAGCAGCCTTCGCCTGATCACCGTGGCGGGGCACATTGAAAAGAAGGACTGCCTGGCTAAAGGCAAGTGGCATCACGTAGCGGCAACGATAGATCCTAATGCCGGGATACAGAGACTCTATCTTGACGGCAAGCTGCTCGGCGAGCAGCATATAGACACGACTGAGCCGGCTTTTGTTGTATCGAGGGGCTATCAACTGCAGCGGTTCATCAATGCCTGCGCGGGTCGCGGGCGCTATCCGATCAAGTTCAACGGCTCGATCTTCACTGTTCCTTATCCGGGCGGGCCGGGCGATGCGGACTATCGCCGATGGGGGCCGGGCTATTGGTGGCAGAACACCCGCCTGCCGTATATCGGCATGTGCACGTCGGGCGATTTCGATCTGATGAGGCCGTTGTTTCGGATGTATGTGGATGAGGTCCTGCCGCTCAGCGTGCACCGGACGAAGAAGTATTGCGGGCACGGCGGGGCATTTTTCCCGGAGTGCATCTATTTCTGGGGGGCGATTTTCAGCGAGACGTACGGCTGGACGCCGTTTGAGCAGCGAGATGACAAGCTCCAGGAAAGCGGGTGGCACAAGTGGGAATGGGTATGCGGCCCGGAGCTGGTTTTCATGATGCTCGACTACTACGAGCATACCCAGGACGAGGTATTTCTTAGGGAGAAGCTGCTGCCCGCAGCCGACGAGGTGCTGAGGTTTTTCGATGAGCATTATTCGGCAGGGCCGGACGGCAAGCTCGTGATGCATCCGTCGCAGGCCGCCGAGACGTGGTGGAACTGCACCAATCCAATGCCCGAATTGGCGGGGCTGCACGCCGTAACTGAGCGGCTGCTGCGGCTGCCCGAAGAATTTGGCGACAAGCGGCAGCGTGCGTTCTGGCAGTTGTTGAAGGATAAACTTCCTGAGCTGCCTACGCGTCAGGTCGATGGCGTGCCGATGCTTGCGCCTGCCGAGAAGTACGAAGATAAGAGAAACATAGAGAATCCAGAGCTGTACGCCGTCTTCCCATTTCGCCTTGTTTCCTTTGAAAAGGACAGCGCACAACTCGGCGTTGAGGCGTTGAAGCATCGTTGGGACAGCGGCCATTCCGGCTGGCGGCAGGACGACATTTTCATGGCCTACCTGGGCCTGGCTGACCAGGCAAAGCAGAACGTCGTTGCCCGAGCTGGAAGCTACGACAAAAACTCGCGTTTCCCGGCCTTCTGGGGGCCGAACTACGACTGGACGCCCGATCAGGACCACGGGGGCGTTCTGCTCAAAGCTGTCCAGGCGATGCTCCTTCAGACCGAGGGCAAGAAGATATTTCTCCTGCCGGCGTGGCCTCGAGAATGGGATGTAGATTTCAAACTGCACGCGCCGTACAGGACTGTGATTCAGGGACGCTTTGAGAACGGGCGGTTCACTCAACTAAATGTTTTGCCGGCGGACAGGAGAGATGATGTGGTCATTGTCGGCGATGTTACGGCGAAAGGAGGTCTAAGCAGATGAGAAAGCGGTTCGGTTTCTACAGCGTGATCGTGATGAGCTTGTTTGCGGCGGCGATGGTGCAGGCGGCACAAGGCCCCTCCGCTGGGAGTCCCAAGTGGGACGTGGGGGTGAGGCCACAACCGGACGAGTTTTATTTTCGCAACCAGTGGGTGGGTCCGCTGCTTGGCAGGACGGAGCAGATTACTCGTCCCCATCTAAAGCTGCTTTACGAAGATACGATGGAAGGGGTGTCTCGCGGACGGTCCTGGCGCGGCACGCCGTACCAGCTTGGCGACAAGACCTACACCAACGGGTTCGCATTCAATTCCACCAAGCATTTTATGGTGGTTGTGGGGCAGCCCGCAGAAAGGTTTGTTGCGGAGGTGGGATTGGAGAACAACGACGATACGCAGCGCGGCGCGGCGACGGGTTATGGCTCGGTGACGTTTCATGTGCTGGTCGATGGCAATGAGGTTTTTGCCTCGCCGGTGCTCCGGCTGAAGGATGGGGCGCGCGCCGTCAATGTGCCGCTTAACGGCGCCGGCGAGTTCGAGATCCGTGTCAAGGACGGCGGCGACGGGCGCAGCTATGACCAGGCGCTCTGGGCCGACGCAACGGTGCGGCTTGCGAACGGCGCAAGCGTGACACTGCAAGAGCTGCCGTTGGAGGGGACCGGCGGGAAAAAACTCTCCCTCACCGAGCCGCCGTTCTCGTTTCTGTATGACGGCAAACCTTCAACGGAGCTGCTCAAGCAATGGATAGTCACCCGCGATACGCAAAAGCTCGATACGCATCGCACCGGGCATACGCTGACTTACGCGGACTCAGCGAGCGGCCTGCAGGTCCGCTGCGTTCTGATTGAATATGACGATTTTCCCACGGTGGAATGGACGGTCTATTTCAAGAACACCGGCCCCAACGACACGCCGATTATTGAGAAGATTCAGGCGCTTGACATCGAGCTTAGCCGCGGCGGCGAGGGGGAGTTCCTGCTGCACCATAACATCGGCTCGCCCGCCGGCGCCAATGACTACGGCCCGCTGGAAACGCGATTGGGCACAGGCGCCACGAAGCGTCTGGCCGGCTCGGGCGGGCGTCCGACCAATGCAGACTGGTCGTACTTCAACCTTGAATGGTCCGGCGAGGCCCAGGGCCCCGCGGGGGGAATCATTGTTGCCGTCGGCTGGCCCGGGCAGTGGGCGGCGGAGCTTGTGCGCGACAACGCACGCGGCTTGCGCCTCCGCGCTGGCCAGGAATTGACGCGATTCAAGCTTCTGCCCGGCGAAGAGGTCCGCAGTCCGCTGATTGTCCTGCAGTTCTGGAAAGGCAACTGGATTGTGGCGCAGAACGTATGGCGCCGCTGGATGATGGCCCATTCGATGCCTAAGCCCGGCGGCCGGCTTCCACAACCGCAACTGCTTGCCTCCAGCTCGCGCCAGTACGACGAGATGATTAACGCCAACGAAGCCAACCAGATGATGTTCATCGACCGTTACATAGAGGAGGGTATCAAGCTTGATTACTGGTGGATGGATGCCGGCTGGTATGTGCATCATGGCGGCGGCTGGCCTCGCGTGGGCACGTGGGAAGTGGACGCAGGTCGTTTTCCACATGGACTGCGTGCCATCTCGGATTACGCGCACAGCAAGGACCTGAAGATATTGGTCTGGTTCGAGCCGGAGCGAGTGACTGCCGGGACGTGGCTGGCGAACAACCATCCTGAATGGGTGCTGGGCGGCGACAAGGGCGGCCTGCTAAATCTCGGCAATGATGCTGCGCGCCAATGGCTGACTGAGCGCGTGGACGGGCTGCTGAATGAGCAGGGCATCGACCTTTACCGTCAGGATTTCAATATGGACCCGCTGGCCTACTGGCGCGGCGCCGACTCGCCGGACCGCCAGGGCATAACCGAAATCAGGCATGTCACGGGGTATCTGGCCTACTGGGACGAGCTGCGCCGCCGGCATCCGGAGATGCTTATCGATTCATGCGCGAGCGGCGGGCGGCGCAACGACGTTGAGACGATGCGCCGCGCCGTGCCATTGTGGCGGAGCGACTATGCCTTCGAAGCCATCGGCCACCAGTGCATGATGTACGGCCTGTCGCTGTGGCTGCCGTATCACGGCACCGGCACCGTATTCACGCGCAATGCGCCCTACTACGGCAGCGGCCATACGCCCGTCGAGCCTTACGCCTTCTGGAGCAACGCCGGTCAGAGTATCGGCTTTGGCCTGGATGTTCGTCTGAAGGACCTCGATTACGCTGCGGTGCGCCACCTCATCGGCCAGTGGCGTCAAATTGCGGCGAATTACTACGGCGATTTCTACCCGCTCACGCCCTGGTCTCGTGATGACACGGTATGGATGGCCTGGCAGTTCGACCGGCCGGAGGCGGGCGAGGGCGTGGTACAGGCCTTCCGCCGGCACAACAGCTTCTATGAGTCCGCATGCTTGCGGCTGTTCGGCCTGGATGAGCTGGCCGATTACCTTGTGTCCAACCTCGATACAGGCGAGCAAGAACACCGCAGCGGGCGCGAGCTGCTGGCCGACGGGCTGCCGGTGACTATTGCGGCCAAGCCGGGGGTCGCGCTGCTGACATATCAGAAACAAAAATGAAGGCGCCGATGAAGCAGTCCTATCTGATTGTGGCGTGGTAGCTTTGGAGTGATTTCACGGTTGTTTCTCTACCCCGTCTTGCGGCGATGCCTTTGGCAGTGGCGGCAGCGGCGGTTGTTGTAGTGATATATGGTATCTTGTACTTGATGGCGGCTTTCCTGATGTAGGAATCGTCATGCTGGCCGTGTTTGCCCACCGGGGTATTGACTATAAGCTGAATCTGGTTGTTCTTTATAGCGTCAATGATATTCGGCCTGCCCTCGTGCATCTTAAAAATGCGTTGTGCGTTTATGCCCTTTTCAATCATAAGCTTGTATGTTCCCTCCGTTGCCATGATCTCGAAGCCGCAGTCAGCGAAGGCCTTGGCGGTATTGACGATTGCCGGCTTGTCGGGATCGGCGACCGTTATCAGGACCGTTCCCTTCGAGGGAAGGGGCTGCTGCGTTGCCTCCTGGGCTTTTGAGAAGGCCAGCCCGAACGAATCCGCCAGCCCCAATACTTCGCCGGTTGAACGCATCTCAGGCCCGAGCAGCGGGTCAACTTCCGGGAACATATTAAACGGGAATACGGCTTCCTTCACGCCGAAATAAGGGATGTGCCT
>Ga0315288_10005051_pt1 | contig 16782 bp, 39 predicted proteins | sample YL17G11_20_MG_FD_203454 | JGI IMG/M metagenome (GOLD analysis project Ga0315288, IMG submission 203454) | Sediment microbial communities from Yellowstone Lake, YNP, Wyoming, USA - YL17G11_20 | ecosystem: Environmental > Aquatic > Freshwater > Lake > Sediment | place: USA: Wyoming | collected... | reverse complement strand
TGGGAACAATGTCTCACATGTGGGGGCAAGCACATCAGCAATTAAATTATAGGTTAATCGAATCTCAAAAGATGGCATTTGAAAATTGGATTAAGGTATATCGTGGGGATTTGGGATATGCTTTAGCTGATACAATTAACACGGATGCCTTCTTAAAAGATTTTGATGATCCAATGTTTTACAAATTATTTGATGGAGTGCGTGAAGATTCAGAGCCAGACCCTATAGCTTTTGGTCACAAGATTATTAACTTTTATATTTATCGTGGGATCAATCCTAAAACAAAAACTATCATTTTTAGCAACAATTTAAATTTTGAAAAAGCAAAGAGTATTTATAATGAACTGCATAATCTTATTAATGTTTCTTTTGGTATCGGTACAAATTTAACAAACGATACTGGAAAGGATACAAGACTTGATATTGTTATAAAAATGGTTAGATGTAATGGTCAACCTGTTGCTAAAATTTCAAATGCTCCAGGCAAAACTATGTGTGATGATCCACAGTTCGTTTCTTATTTAAAGTCTGTCTTTTCTATAAAATAAATTAGAACAAATAATACTGTGAAACTATTTTATCGGGGATAGGTCTTGTTGGTAAGACGTCCGGTTTGGGGCCGGAAAGCTCCGGGTTCGACTCCCGGATCCCCGACCATCATTTTTTAATGCCTGAGTGGCGAAACTGGTAGACGCACTGGATTTAGGATCCAGCGGTTAACAGCCATAGGAGTTCGACTCTCCTCTTAGGCACCACTTCAAACAATCTCAAGACTAAGAAAGGAAAAGAAGTAAATGAAACTCATCGAAGCAATGAAAGAATTGAAGGTTATTATTAAAAGAATGGGAAAGAATACCATTCAGATCAATGAATATGCGGCACTGCCGGATACTGAGAGACTTCACTTCGGTACAAAGGATGCTCAAGCAAAAGAGATTAAAAGTCTCATTCAAGCTAACGCTGATTTGGTTGACACTTATTTGAAATTGAAGCAAAGAATTGAATACACCAATTTGAAAACCATGGTTGAGATCAACGGTATTAAATATTCAATCAGTGAGATGCTGGTATTGAAAAGATCATTGGCCAAATTGATGGTTGCAACATTCAATGCTTTGAATGACAATCAGGCAAGAAGCAGATCAACATCTCATTTGGGTCGTAGTGAAAAAGCTCCTATTGTTGAGAAGTTTTATAATGAATCTGAAAAGACTAATGGTCAAAGATCATGGGATGACCTTTATCATGCAATTGATTCAAGATTGGAAGTTATCAATGCTACAACAGAGTTGATTGATCTATAACAAATTTTGGCTTCTATAGTGTAAAAAAGCGGAAACAAGAGAGCGTAAATTCATCGACGATATAGATGATACTATACAATGGCTAGATCGCTGATAACGATCTTCAGACTGGGTTCGTAGCCCATATTAAGTCTAAAGCGTTTATGACTCAAGTCTAAGACTGCCCAAGTCGATAAAGAGGGCTTTCAAGTCTTTAGAGTCAAGGTTTAAGCAATCGGAAACTATGTAACCGAAAGGCCAGATAGTCGAAGATAGTAAAAACCCAGGTTAAGTGTTTGTTCACTCTCTGACATCCTAGCACTTCTGGCTGCTATATGGAGCCTTTTATTGTTGCCGGCGTCGCATAGTGGAGATTGCACCTGATTTGTAATCAGGAGACCTTGTGTCCTCGGGGGTTCGAATCCCTCCGCCGGCTCCATACTTTGCCCTCATAGCTCAACTGAATAGAGTACTGGACTACGAATCCAGAGGTTTGAGGTTTAAATCCTCATGGGGGTACCATTTAATAAGGAGTTGAATATGAAATTTTTTATGTGGGGAGTTTTTATTTATCTAGTAATTTCTTCTATGAGTAAACCCGACTATTCAGGAATTATATCTGCATCATTATACCTCGTAGTAATCTTATCATTATATCCGGTTTTCAGGCGAAGACCGGAACGCCAGCAACAATAATTCTAAATAAAATGCCCTGTTAGCTTAGTGGATAAAGCTACAGACTTCTAATCTGTTTACGGGGGTTCGATTCCCTCACAGGGTACCATAATATTAAAAGTGAGTTCAATGAGAAAAGGACTAAAAGAACATCCAGACTCAATATGCCATACTTGCTTGATTAGAGCAGCATGTACACGAATGTGTTATGAACAAGCAGAACAAATGAAAAATAGTTTAGATATCTATTTTACACAAGATATTGCTGATATTGTTAGAAAGACTAAACAAAATCCAATAGAACTAATAATGTCAGCAGAAAATACTTACGAACACATAAGGGACAAGAAGGAAGACGAATATGGATAAAGTCATTGATCTTGCTTCTAAAAGAAAACCTAAAGTAACTCATTCAGATAGAGTTGTATTATACACTTTAAAAGTATATAATGATCTTTATGAAAAAGGATTAGTTCCTGCTCCAAATCTACATGTTACAGAAGCAGGATATGAAGACATTAAAGATTTTACTGCGACTAATGATGAGTTAAGAGTTGGAATGAAATACTTAAAAGAGGAAGGAGTAATACCAAATGTTGGATCAGATAATTTATAACATATTAAGTTCTATATTCTTCCTATTCTTTGGTATTATTTGGAAGAGCAGTAACTTTACTAATGTATCTATTAAAGTTTTCTGTATTGTCCTTGCTATTGCTGGAGGGTTTATAACTCTTAAAGAGCTTGGTTATATTATAAAAGTTTAATATGATAGAACCATTTGAAGGTATCATCGTGATAATAAACTTACATAGAGCTCTTTTTGTAAAAGACCCATGCAAAAAATGTTTAGTATCCGCATGTTGTCGAAATATGTGTAATAATAAATATGATTTTAGAGAAGCGTTCTACCCTTATGGAAATAGAATGCCGGCATTAATAATGTTATTAACTTGTTATATTGCATTTTCAGCAATAATTATCTCAGCTGTTAAAATTTACAACACTGTAGCTCCGTAGCCAAGCGGAAAGGCGCTGGACTTTGGATCCAGTATTCCCTGGTTCGAATCCAGGCGGAGCTGCCAACTTTTTAAAAGGTCTAAATGAGAAAATTAGCTTTAGTTAAAATAAGTGAAAAATATGAAAATCAAATGCAGTTTAAAGATGACGTACTTATATACTTAGGTGAAATTCCAAATATGAAAGGACATGGAGTATTCATCGGAAGTAAAACTGGAAAATTATATTCCGGGTATCACATTGAACAATTTAGAGAATTAACAGATGAGGAAACATAAGGAAACTGAATGGGAAGGTTTAGAATTTACGCTCAGAATGGAATTCAAGATGGAATTTTGGAACATATCAAATCAGAAAATTATATTACATCAACAAGCGTAACATTATGTAATTCAAGACATGTCTTCTGGGAAATTATGTTTGGTGGGTTCAATCTTAATCTTAAATATCGAAATAGAGATACTATACCAACTTCAATGGACAGAGTACTTGTAGTTAAAATTGAAGAAGCCAAAAGATGCCTTGAACAGTTCATGAAAGTTAGTCCAAATCCATTTGTTCAACCATTTATTTCGCAAACAGAATTTGAGCTTTTGGTTGAAAGATTTATCAATCATATATCTAATAGATTAGATAAAAATTATATCATTTATAATATAAGCGAAGTTTTACATACTTATGATGTTGCAGCACTTGAACCTGAATTGATTAACGCAATAAGATTTACAAAAGAATTCTATACAAAAATTTTACTTGGGCAACCATATAATTATCAAGAATCATTATATGCATTGTCAGGGTCTCCATTTAAAGTTAACTTACAAAAATTCAGTCAGATTCAATGTCTTATTGAAAGCCCAACTCTTGAAGAATATTACGTACTTCTTTCAGGTGTGGATGATATGTAACTTAGCTCGGTGGCGGAACTGGTAGACGCGCTGGACTCAAAATCCAGTGGGCGAAAGTCCATGAGGGTTCGACTCCCTTCTGAGCTACCATTTAAAAAAAGGAACATAAAAATGTCTGACTTTGTTAGAGTTATGATCAAATGGGAACCTCCCATGAAACTGTTACAAGTAGCTCAAGGAATTTTAACTTGTGAAAAACAAATTAACAAACAAAATCAAATAATTTTTGAAGAACTCTTTTCTTGCAGAGTAAAAGTAGAAAATGGAAGTCATGGGTATTCTGGAATTAAAGAAGGAGAAGGAATTCCATCGACCCCATTTAACAGAATAAAAGATAAATTAGAAATAATGCTAAAGTCATATCATAATGGATTAGCTTTATCAGAATATAGTTTCTTTTGGATTCAAGATGAATATTATTATACAATTACAACCTTGTATTTTAGAAAAGGAATTCCAAAAACAAGAACAGTTGCAGTTGTTAAAGAAGAAATGGAAGCAATTGATATTGTTAGAGGAAATTATGGAGACATCCACGAAACCATATATAACTATTGTATTATTGAGCAATTACAACCAGGACTTTATCCAACTGTATTAAAAGAAATGTGGTTTAAATGGAATCCAATAAAACAAGAATACTTAGGGTGTGTGAAGCCAAAACAAGTGGCTCACATGGTTAGTTTTTCAATAGGTTAATTAGCCTTCGTAACTCAGTTCGGCAGAGTACTTCCTTGGTAAGGAAGAAGTCGTCGGTTCAAGTCCGACCGGAGGCTCCACAAGAAAGGAAATTGCTTCAATGAACATTAGATGTTATTTTGGAATCCATGATCATGAACCTTTTGGTACAGGTATAAAATTAAAAGATATTATTGAAAAAGCAGTAATCACTAAAACAACAGAAGAATTTAATATGGCAGCAATTACAGATGAAGTTATGGATATAGTAAATTATCAAGCATTAGATGATATAATTCCAAACACTTTCGCAGCAGACCCAAAAAAATATAAAATTGAAAACACAATTGTTAGAGACACAATATGTTTAAGATGTGGAATAATTTCAATGGTTGTAAAATCATGCAGAGAAATTATGGAGAGTAGAGCAGGTATTGCTCTTACTAAAATTATAATGAGAGAAGAACGTAAGAAAAAAGCAAAAGCAATGATAGAAAAGTTAAGCAATATGTCCAAATGCATCTAATAGAAAGGAAATTACATTGAAAATAAATTGGAAAGAAATGGTTGCTGCAATAACATTTTCATTAGTAGGAATTTTCTTTACCTGGTTAGGTATTTATGGAATAATTAAAGAAAAACAGATTACCGATATAATATTTATTGGGTCGATGGGACTTTTTTGTTTAATATCTGGAATACTGTGGTTTATATTCACAAATGATTTCTTTGTAGTAGATTATGAAGCACCAATTGAAGATTTTAAAAAGGTTTTATTTAAAAATAAATATCTTCTAGTAAATATGTCCACTAATATGGCATATGAACTTCCAATGGAACTTTTTAATGAAAATCTAAAATATGTTAAAATAAGATTTTGTTATGATATAAGACAAAGATTTAGAACGGAACAATTTAATTTACACGATCAAGTATTTATTAACTAACAAAAATGCCTGGGTGGCGAAACTGGTAGACGCAAGGGACTTGAGAGGATTGTGATGAAAGTTTATGGGCCTTACACTAGAAAAGACGGCAGAAAAATAGTTATTCTTTATGAAGATGGAAAAAGAAAAACTGTTTCTTATCCTAAGTTTTTAGTAGAAACGCAACTTGGAATTAAACTTAAAGATAATGAAACTATTGATCATATTGACTGTAATATCAATAATGACAATTTTTCTAATCTTCGTATTGTAACAAGAAGTGAGCATGTTAAAGATGACGTTATAAGAAGAAAACCACAACAAGTAATTTGTAGTGAATGTGGAAAAATATTTACATCTAATATGCGAAATAGAAATAGGGCTGCCGGGCCTTTCTGTTCTAAAAAGTGTACGGGAACATATGGTCAAAAGGTTCAAGTTGATAGAAATAAAAAAATTGAACCTTATAAACCAACTGTTACATACTATAAACTAAAAAACACAAAACAATTTGAGCCCATTATTGGAAACAATAATGGTGGACTTCGGGATATCGGTGAACCCTTAACTGGCAACACCGAGGGAACCTGAAAAGGGCTCCGTAGAGACTAGATACCGAAGCGCCTAAACTAGAAATAGCACGGTGAAGATATAGTCCAGACCACAAACACATCATGTGGCGGTGAAAACCGTAGTGGTAAGAAAATCCCTCGGCCGCAAGGCCATACGGGTTCGACTCCCGTCCCGGGCACCATTTTAATCCCAAAAGGGTTGCTAATGACTTTAAACTCAGAATACAAAAAATTTTTTATATTATTGGGGATAATGTATATTATTCTTGGCCCTATATTTATTAGCACACTAATTTATGCTCCATCAGATATAAAAGCTATTGCTGCTATTCCCGGATTATTATTAACAATAGGAACAATTATTGGAATCTTTACTTTCAAAAGTAGAAATAATAAAAATGAAAAATGGTATTCTGAAAAAGCTCTAATTGATATAACAAAATTTAAACGAATTGAATATGATAATAGAGTTTTATTTGTAGATGGAAATTGGGCTTGGTCTTTTCCAAAAGATTGTAAAGATAAAATATATACTAGATTTGAAGTTACAAAGTATTATAATAGAGAAGAAAAATACATATCATATTTACTATTACCATATTCAAAGCATGAATTTACAATAAGGAAATAAAAATGATAGAAGTCTACTGCTTTTCTAAAAGAGAAAAACTTCAAAATAAAAATTGGCCTTCTGCTTTTACTTGTAGACCATTAGAAGGTGATTGGGTTAAGGCAACAGATGGAACTCTTGGTAGAGTAATCTCTATTTGTCATGCTCCAGGTCATTTGGGTGGGCTTGTATTAGAAGTTGAATTATATTAGAACAAACAGTAAACCAAGGGGGCGATACGGTTTCGACGTGGTTGAAGAGGCTCGAGATGCACTCCGTGAAAAGTCATTGTGTACACGATAACCTCAATGGCAAAAATGTAAATGCAGACGACTATAGTCTAGCTCTAGCTGCTTAATCGCAGCTGGCGTCCTACTTTTCTTTCACCTTCGGGATTAGATAGGGCGACGACTTGAAGGTTGCTACTTTCATTTTGCTTACTGGAATGAAAGTTTAAGATCACAGTGAGACCCTCCTAAAAAGGTTGTTGCTGGCCTAGTTTAGGTTGTATTAAACTAGCAACTATGAGTGTAGTATCAACAGTTGAACAATTGCGGACGCGGGTTCGACTCCCGCCGCCTCCACCACTTTAGAAAGGATACAGTTAGTGTACAAACATGCAAAATTCTATCCTTGTAGTAAAAAGATTCCTAAGAGTCCAATAGAATTTAAAAAAACTGTTAATAATCTTATTGAACTCTTACGCAATAAAAAGATTTCTGAAAAACTATTTATGCCTATTATTGAATCGTGGAATGATAGTCAAATAAGAAAATGGGAAAAAGATGGAACTGTAGATTACAGATTATATTATACGCTAAAAGGTTATGATATAGATGTAGTTATGAATAAAAAATAACTTAGATATAGAATGGAAAATAAAAGAAATGAATACTGGAGTCCATGAAACCCATTGCTGTATTATGCATGGTTGTAAATATATGAATGAAGATTGCCCAGTTGTTCTTGATCAAATAAAACAAACTTATATTTGTGAAGAATGTAGTGACGAGCATATAAAAACAGTAGAAGAAACTAGAGAATTATTTAAATCTGGAAAAAGAAAATGTGAGACCTGCGGGACGATATACCAATATGATAAACCCAAATTGGATTAGTTTAAACTACGAAAATAAATCAGGAGATATTTTTCTTGATGAAAAAAAGATAGGGGATTTTTTAGTTAAAGAGCTTGATGCTGTTTATTTAGATACAATTAAAACATCAATAGGAACGTACTATAAATATTCAGTTAATGATCTTGCAAAAGCATACCATTCTATAAGCATAACGTATAGATATTGTTTATGGTAAAACAATGAAAAATCCATGTGATACATGCCTGATACAACCAATGTGCAGTAAAATGTGTCCGGCTAAAGCTGAATATAGGTTATATTGGAATAAACAATTAGAATCAATATGTAAAAACCACTTATACACAAAAGGCGGAAATAAAAGAAGTGAAAAATTTATTAAACCAGAAATATTAAACCTTAAGAAAAAAATAACTGAAAGATTAGACCGAAACTCATTTGAGCTTTTAAAAATTCTTTTTAGGGCACAGGGAACTTTTGAATAATGAGAATCAGTAGAGCACTCAAAATAGACGTTAATAAAGTAGTAGACCTCTTAGTCAAGCAAAATTTATTTGGTAAAATTATATGTTCAAATGGAACTGAAAAAAATATAAAAGTTACTGGCATTGCTACAAATGGAAGATATTTAAGCGTTTATTACAATGATCCTAGTCGAAATGAAACAGTTTCTACTTCTCCTTTAATAAGTTTTGAGGAAAAATAAATATGATAATGGACCTTGTAGATGACTATCGAAAAATATTTAAACCAGGAATGAAAGTCAGAATAAATGATGTATGTTTAATGACAAGTGATAAATGGACTATTGTTTATGGAATGAAAGAGATGAGAGGGGGCCTATATCATATAGACTCTGTTGATATTGATAGAGTAGTAATAAATGGATACATATGGTGTGGAGACGACTTAACTATAGAAGATGATATTCCAATAGATAAAGATAAAAATATAGAAAAATCAAAAGATTTGAAGTTAGAAATTGTAACTTTTAATCCAAATGATTTAGTATTATGAAAATATTATTTGCAATCTTAATAACCTTAGTATGTTTTACTATTTCTTTTGCTGGAAGTAAAAATAGAAATTATGATCCATACTGGATGGAAAATGATAAGAAATTAAGATCAATGGAAAAGAGTTGCTCAAAATATGAATCAATGCAAAGAGATTATAATGAAAAAGTATGGAAAAATGAAAATGAAAAACAATTATATATTGACACAATGAATAAATATAAAGAAGATTGTCAACAACTAAAAAAAGAATTAATGAAAACTTTAAAACTTAAATATACATTACGCCCATATATTCCTAAAGATCCTTATCCAAAATGGTTATCATTATCACAACAACAAAGGAAAGAAAATATAATTGAGTTTGAAAATTGGTTTAAAACTCTTTCTTATGAAGAAAAATTAGAAAATAGAACTGAATGGTTACATATACTACCATTTGAGAACAAACGATTAAATTCAGAATTAAATAAGTGTGAAGATTTTGATTGTAGAATGAAATATACGGCATATATCTATTCTTTAAACTCTTGGCTTCAAGTAATTGATGAACTTGAATAAATCTCTTGTTAAAAAGGAATCCAAAATGAAAAAAGTTCTTGCCATCGTAATAATTGCTCTCTTAATATCTAGCGGTATTGCACACGCAAAAAATTGTTTATTTGCTTATAAGAATGTAAACACAGTTACTGGTCCAGCCCTTCAACTAACAATTGGAGATGTAATAGATGGGCAATGTATAAATTTAAATATTGACCCCACTCTTGTTTATGGAAGTTATGATTGTATTAAACTTATTACTTATAATAAGAATGATACTCTGGTTGTGGTTCCAGGAATAAATAAAAATGGAAAGTGTTCTTCAGATTTGACAGTTATTCTTATTGAAAAAAATATGGGACCTAAATGACCATATTTTTTACTGGTGACGAGCACCACGATCATCTGAATAAACAAGCAACAGGTATCATTGATTATTGCAAAAGACCATTTAAAAATATTGGCCAAAATTCAAAAGTAATAATCGAAAACCATAATGATACTGTAAAAGAAGATGATACGGTTTATCATCTTGGTGACTTCTGTATGCGTGGTGCAGCTCACATGTCTTATTATGAAGGATTAATGAGAAAGTATAAACAAGTTAAATATCGGCATTTGATTTTAGGAAACCATGACGAGATGGAGCCATTTAAATATCATAAAATTGGGTTCACAAGTGTTCACACCGTCCTATGGTTAGATTTTGGTTTAAAATTCCTTTTAGCACATGATCCTGCTTTTTATCAACCAGCAGTATATGATAAATATATAATGATATGCGGGCATATTCATAATCTATTCAAAACATTACCAGATCGTAAGATTATTAATGTTGGAGTTGACGTCTGGGATTTCACACCAGTAAGTTTAGAACAAATATTAACTACGTTGAACCTATCATAAAAAAGAGAATTAAAATGGGATGTGAAAGTTGTTACTGTAATAGTCTTATGCAAAAACGAAAAGGATGTCTTTATATGTTTGAAGAAGCATATAACAGACTTAATTATTTTTGTCCATGCCTGGAATGTGTAGTTCAAATTATGTGTAGAGATAGATATAATATATGTGAGAAATTTCATAATTTTTTGAATAATGGTCAAGTAGTAATAACAGATGAAGCTAAAGTTTTCAATTGCAAAACATGATGCGGTGAGCAAGGTGCCAGTCTGGGCTCATAACCCACGATTTCCGGGTTCGATTCCCGGCGCCGCTACCAAATTTTTAAAATAAAAACCAGATGTAGGTTGAGGAGGGTTATGAGTTGGAAAACACAGATATCACACACTTCTTGGTCGGGAATCGTATTCCCAAGGATTTCTTTGTAACAGCAGGAGTTGGAGAAAGCGATCTAACAGTTCACGCTGGTTCATATCACCTAGCATTGAAAGATGCTGGGATTGAAATGTGTAACATAATGACTTATTCTTCCATCCTGCCTGGTATTGCATCTGAAATTCCCCGCCCAAGAAAATTATCTCATGGTTCTGTAATGGAATCTATTTTCTCAGTATGTAATTGTGAAAAAGGAATTCGCGCTACCGCTGGTGTAATCTTTGGGTGGTTATATGATAAATCAAATAAAAAATATGGCGGATTAGTTTGTGAAATTTTTGGAAATGATTCTAGTATAATTCTTGATAGAAAACTTCATGCCAGTATAGAAGAATTATATTATAATGGTTATTCAGATGATTTTGAATTAAGAGATAGAAAAGCTATTATAAGAAGTGTTATCCCAAAGAAAAATTATGGGACAGCATTAGTTGCCCTTTGTTTCATAAACTACAAATATCCAATCATAAGAGGTGTTTCTGATGGGGAAAGCAAGCTACAAAGTAATGGAAATTGATAGATGGGAAGATGAAATTTTTTATCGCGTTTCATGTAACTGTGGAAGCGCGGATTGTGATATGCACATGACATTAACATTAGATAGAAAAACTGGTTATATTTCAATGCTTTTTGAAAAGAAAATGTTAACCACATGTGATTATGATACTAAACCAGTATGGATTGATTTAATAGATGATTCATGGGAAGAAACAAAAGAAAATATTAGAAATTGGATCAAGAATCTGTTTATTAAGACTAAGAACAAATTGAAACATACATGGACAATTTGGGTGCATGGTTATCTTGAATCAAGTGCAGACTTGCTTATGAATAATGAAAGACATATTGAATCTTTTCTAGAGGCTATGGAAGCAGGCAAAGGAGAACTTAACAAAATTTTTGAAGAATATAAAATGGAGCAAATTGTAAAAAGTGAAGAAGCCGCCAAAAATAAACAAAGGGAATCAGATTCAATTGAAGGGCTTCAAAAGGGGAAAGATAGTACAATTTAATAAAAGTATGAGCGAAGATGAGATTTTTGAAATTGCAGCTGCTAATGGCCATTCCGTATGGTTTTACGAACCTGGCACAATGGAATTTCAAAAGTTTGGGAAAAATACTTGCCGGCTAATTTAGGAGGAACCAGTGGGAAACAGATTTGTGTTAACTGGAGTTCAACTTGGAGTCATGAAAGGACTAGTGAAAACTGGTAATATTGAAGACGCTGTTGTTATGTTAGATGGAATAACTTCATCTCAATATATCGGTGAAACTGAAAACGCAATTGAGGAAGATGTTAAATCTCTTTCTAAACATGATATATTTTTCCCAGAAGATAAGATAGAATAAAACAATCGGAGAGGTCGCATAGCTTGGCCTAGTGCAGCGGTTTGCTAAACCGCCAGGTGTAACAGCCTCGCGAGTTCAAATCTCGCCCTCTCCGCCAACCAAAAAAGGAAAGTTAAATGCCTCCAGGAACCGAATATCTTTTATTAGCACTTGGTATAATAATAATTGCTTTTATAGGATTTGCCTTTTTTATAATAAAAACAATAAATATAGATAAAAAAAATAGATTAAGAAAAGAGCTATTGGTTGAATTGAGAGATAAAGACCCAGATATGGAACATACAATATTATTTGATTTAATAGATCGAACAATACTTTAAGAAAGGTTAATAAAGGAATGAAAATCTTAATAACACTCATCATAGCGGTATCTCTATTATGTGGTATTACTCAACCCGTATTTGCACAAACTGGTTCAATAAAGGTTGAGGATCTTCTTACAAATCCAAGTCTTACAGCAGAAGAAAGAAATAAACTTGCCAAAGTTATTCGTGAAAAAGCTGATTCACAAATGACTCTTGGTGGAGTTGTAAGCACTCTTGGAAACTCAACAAAGTGGCAAGAAATAGGAATTGCATTTTCAGAAACTATAAAGCAAGTTTGTCAAACCTTAAACGTAGAAGTAAATCAATTTATTAAATCAGATGTTGGTAAACTAACAGCTGGAATTATAATTTATAGAATGGTTGGAAAAGATTTACTAAGAATTGTATTAATTTTATTATTTATGTTTACCCTTACAGTATTTATCTTTTGTAGTATTTACTTTGTTCATGGAAAGAAAAAATGGAAAGTTAAAGATAACGATGGTAATGAACATATTGAAGAAAGTGAACGCTGGATTAACTGGGGAGAAGGTGATGGAAATAATGCAAGATTATTTTCTGTTTGTATTCATCTCATCGCATGGTTCGTTGCCATGTGCATTTCAACAGTTCAAATGGTGAGCTAACATGCATCCATATCTTGAAAAAATCCTTTTAGAAAGATACCCAAATATATTTAAAGACCATGGTGGGGATATAAAACAAACTTGTATGGGATGGGGACTATCATGTGGTAGAGGATGGTTCAAAATTATTAATGATCTATGCATCAAATTTTCAAAATTTGGTGATGAAGTTATTGCAAGTCAAGTTAAAGAAAAGTTTGGCGGATTAAGATTTTACATTAATGGTGTTCCAAAAGAACACTCTGATGAAATTTATAAAGCTATTGAGGTAGCAGAAATAGCATCAGTTGAAACATGTGAATATTGTGGTAAACCAGGGAGACAAGCTGGTAAAGGGTGGATTAAAACCACATGTATTCAATGTGATGAAAAAGCTAAATTTATAGCTGGTGTTTTAGAGTCTGGTTGTAGATATGAAATTGTTGATGGGCATATTGAACTTACAAATCTAGATGGTATAAAAATTTATCAAGCTTCATTTGAAGATTTTATGGAAGATTTTGCATATAGACTTGAGTTTATCCCAATGAATATTTTAGAAAGGATAGAGAAGTGAGAATGTGGATGTGTGACCCGAAAATTTTATGTAGACAACATCTACTTGGTGAACATGTTGAAATGCATATGTTTTTGGGTCATCTCCAAAAGAAAAGGGGCATTACAGGGTATTTAAAGAACAATTGTTTAGAACCACGCTCCATATATCAACGTCATGAAGATCTCGCCGCAGAGTTGATTAGACGTGGATTCAATCACAAATCTCCAATGAATGAAACAGACTTCCCTATTGTTTGTGAACTTCCAATTGAATGTCAATACTGGGAAATAAATAGAGAAGAAAACTTAAAAAATTTAACTGGAAGATGTGAAAAATGCAATGATCTATTTAAAACAGTTTCTAACTCACCCATGTAATATATGTTTAGTAAAGGCATCTTGTAATCAACATTGTGATAAATCTAAATACTTTTCTGAAAAAATAGACCCATATATTTGTACAAGTTTATCAATAATTATTACAATATTTATTAGTTGGGCATTTTGGTTTGGAATTCTTAAAATAGATAATACTGTGTTAACCACAATAGCTACATGTTCTTGGGTATTCATTGGGATAATAATAGGTATTATACTAGTTATGAATGATACTCTTTCTGGTAGCAATCACGAAGTATGTTTACTTCTTTTACTATCAACTATAATAGGAGTCCCATTTAGCATATTTGTAGGTTTTAATTCTTGGTTTTCTGAAAATCTATTCCAAATAAAAAATTAGAACAAATAACACTAACCTGTTACGGAGGGATCGCATAGCGGCTGAGTGCGCCGGTCTTGAAAACCGGAGTGTGTAACAGCACCGGGGGTTCAAATCCCTCTCCCTCCGCCACTTTTTACATGGAGAAATATGTGGAAGAAGGATTCGTTATATGTAAAGACTGTAAAGGAAGAAAATATCATATAGTAAAGTTTAAATATAAAAGAAAAAATTATATTTACTATAACAAATGTGCATTATGTGATGCAACTGGGGAAGTTGATTGGATTAGAAATGCTCAGGGAAGAGTTGGTTGGTATTTTGATAGTCATCCAGCAGGAAGTTTAATGTTATGGTCAATTACTATAGCTAAAAATGCATCTACTATATATGATGGAAAAAAATATATTAATATTCATACTCCAAGAGGTAGAGCTCTTTATCATGAACTTATATGGAAAAGGGAGTACAATAAATGCTAAAAATTAATTTAAAACCTAAAGATGATAAACATATTGTTGTTAGGGCACTTGGTCAGCGTATTGATCTAACTATAATGGCTGAACGTGTAGCATATATCGAATTTAAACTTAAAAAACTTGAACAAGAAAAAAAGAGGTAAAATGCAATGAAAAACTTTATCATATTAATAATGACAATCTCAATATTGTTTTTTAGTATGAATGTCCAAGCAGATCCTCCTCGTGGTTATATGGGTGGTGGTTACGGATATAACCATGGATATCATGGTGGGTATCGAGGTGGAGTTACAAATAATTATTACAATAATCATAATAACAACAGCGGTTCATATTGGTGGATACCAGGCGCTATAGGTCTCGGTTTTGGTCTTGGATATTGGGCATTTGGGCCTCCAGTTCAAACTCCGCCACCTCAAACAATTATTATTCAACAACCACCTGCTGTGGTTTATACTCAACCTCCACCACCTCAAAATAACTATTGGTTCTATTGTCAGAATCCTTCTGGTTATTATCCTCATATTCCAGCATGTCCTGGTGGGTGGATGCAGGTTGTTCCTCCAAGGTGAAAATATGTTAATCCCATCAATAAATATAAAAAGAGTTTGGGAGTTAATGGAATTAGAAAAAATCAGACCGATAACTCAAGAGGAATTTGATTCTTCTATTTCACAAAAAGAAGTTCCTGACGAAGTTGTACAATCTATAGCTGAAAGGATATCTAATGATCAAGGAAGGGTCATGGTGGCTGACGAGTGAATCAGATTCAAAATGGAATGCTAGCGGTCGATGCCTTGTTGGTGGATTTGAAGTCCCAAAAGAAGCACAAGACCATATTGATAAACTGAAGAAAAAACTAAAATGCGAACCTCCAGAAGACTTGGAGTTTGGCTACATGAAGGACTAAAAAAATGTTTGGAATAAACTTCTATAAAGTAAAACAAGATTTGACAGTTTGGATTAAAAGAGCAACAAATAAAAGTTGGATTGCAAAAATTATTGTATTACTTATTATATGGCCAATAGCATTAATTCCTGTTTGGCTTTATATGCTAATAAGATATTTAATTTCTCCATTTGGATTTTGGCAGGAACTTGCAACCTTTTTAGTTTGTGCCATATTTATTGGATGGATTCAAGTAATTGCTTTAGTTTTAGCAGTTGGAATGAGTTTAGTTTTAATATTTGATGATTTAAGATAAATGGTCGGCTAACTCAGTTGGTAGAGTGCAGCCCTTACAAGACTGAAGCCAGAGGTTCGAGCCCTCTGCCGACCACCATTTCTTTTCCACCAGGAGGTACCAAATCATGGGGGTGCAAAGCTTTACGGATTGATTCCAATGGGAATAGAAAATGGTAAACGAGTATATATAGTCAAGAAAAAGTTTGGGGATCTATGGAAATTAGTTAGCGTGAATGGATCTCCATTAACCATAAGAGGAACTGAAAAGGCATTAATCATTTTAAAAAGATTAGAAAAATCAGAGATATAATGGGGGATGTTCCTGACGGCGGTCTGTAAAACCGTTGCATAAATGTTAGGTGGCGGCGAGTGGTTCGATTCCTCCATCCCCCACCACTTTTTAATTTAAAATGGATAAAATGAAAAACATAATAATTAAAATAATACATTTAACACATAAAATTTCACATACAGATCAATTAGAAGAAATCTGTGGTATTGGGTACGATTGGGATTATAGATGGTACCGTATTAGAGAATTATTTGGGTTTCCCCCAAAATAACTTTTTCAAAAATAAATTAGAACATATAATACAAATGATCAAAATTGTTTGGAGGATTAAGGTATGCTTAGATTTAGGCGCAAACAAGACATAGGCCAAAATCTTTGCGAAGCAGTTGAAGAGGCGGCTCCCATTGAGGATGATAATATTATCGAACCTCATGAAGAGACGGAAATAGATTGCGGAAGCAAAGGGACTTGTTCATTACCCATTGGAGATGAATGGACTGATGAATAGGTAGCACGGCCTCCCTAGTTTCAAATTAGAGGTCCACCTTTTAGTTTGTTTAGTAATTTACAAGTCGTGTGTAAACCAAAAACAAACTTAAAGAGAG
>Ga0315288_10005049_pt1 | contig 16787 bp, 10 predicted proteins | sample YL17G11_20_MG_FD_203454 | JGI IMG/M metagenome (GOLD analysis project Ga0315288, IMG submission 203454) | Sediment microbial communities from Yellowstone Lake, YNP, Wyoming, USA - YL17G11_20 | ecosystem: Environmental > Aquatic > Freshwater > Lake > Sediment | place: USA: Wyoming | collected... | reverse complement strand
GCCGTCGCGGATGGCCGTCGTTCCTTCCTGGTAGAAACGAAATGCTTCCTTGGCGGGAGGCGCGCCTCGGTAAAAGAACCAGCCGGCGGCGATCAGAACGCCCAGCGCAGCGGCCGCCAGCGGTATCGAAAGGCGCGGCCGGCGCAGGTAAAACGAAAGCGTCTGCACGGGGTTGCGAGCGCCTCCAGCGTCGGGCAAGCGTCCTGAAACAGGGCGCGGCTGCTCCCCGAATCGCGCACGCAGGATGCGCAAGTCCTCCAGCAGATCGGCCGCCGACTGGTAGCGCTCTTCCGGGCGCTTGGCCAGCAACCGGCCCGTCACTTGATCCAGCTCGGGTGGTACCGCCGGGTTCTTTGCCGATGGCGGAGGTGCACTCGCTTCCAACACTCGCGCCAGCGTCTGTAGCGGAGTCGGGCCCGAAAACGCCGCCGACCCGGTGAGGCACTCATACACAACCGAACCCAGCGAAAACAGGTCGCTACGCGTGTCGGCCGGCGCTCCACGGCTCTGCTCCGGCGACATGTAGGCAGGTGTACCGATCACGGTCCCCTCCAGCGTGCGGTCAATCCCGGTGGAGGTCGTGCTAGACGCTGCTGTCTCCAGCGTGATCTGCTTCGCCAGGCCAAAGTCAAGTACCTTGACTCGCCCCTGAGGCGTGACCCTCACATTGGCGGGCTTCAAATCGCGGTGAATGATCCCGTTCTCGTGCGCGGCCATCAAGGCCTCAGAGATTTGGCTGCAGAAGTCCAGAGTTTCCCCGATCGGCAACGGACCACGCTGTATCCGCTCCGCCAGTGTTTCCCCTGGGACGTACTCCAGCACCAGGTACCGCGTGCCGCGGTGTTCTTCGAGTCCGTAAATCGCAGCAATGTTGGGGTGATTCAGGGCGGCGAGCAGTTGCGCTTCGCGTTGGAAACGCGCCAGCCGTCCGGCGTCCCGGGCGAACGCGTCGGGCAGAACTTTGATGGCGACGTCACGGCCGAGCTTCGTATCGCGCGCACGATACACCTCGCCCATTCCTCCGGCGCCGATCAGGGAGACAATTTGGTAGAAGCCGAGTCGTGCGCCCGCAAGCACGCTCATCGCACGCCCTCCCCCGGGACGCGGCGGATTATAACACTGTTTGCACATAACAAGAATCACGAGTCCAAGCCGTCTTTCGGCTGTTTAGTGGGTGAAGGGACCAGGAGCAGGCCTCCGCAGTGGAAGTAGATCGCCCGCGGTTCCATTTTGTTTCTGTGGTGAATGGCGCGCGGCTTCTGCTTGCTTTAGCGCCAGCCCAGGGCTATGATTTGGCCGCTGGTTAGGGCCAAGACATCACACAGGAGCGAGGTTATGTCTTTTTCAAAGCTGCTCGTTCGTGTCTTTTTCGTCGGCGTTATTCTGACAACCGCGCTGGCGGCCCAGGAGTCGCGCGGCAAGATTCTGGGGCGCGTGCTGGATTCCACCGGCGCGGTCATTCCCGGCGCCGGCATTGCCGCCGTTCACGAGGCAATGAACACGCGCACCACGGCAGCCAGCAACGCGGCGGGCAATTATGAGTTGCCCTTCCTGCTGCCCGGCACCTACCGCATCGAGGTGACGGTGACGGGCTTCAAGCAGTACACCCGCCGCCCGATCGAGGTGCGCGTGGGCGATATCATGACTATCGACGTCAGCCTGGAAGTCGGGCAGGTGACCGAAAAGGTGGATGTGGTGGCCGAAGCGCCGCTGCTGGAATCAGCGTCGGCCACCGTGTCGTCCACCATCGACCACCGGCAGTTGGCGGACCTGCCGATGGGCGGCGGCGATGTGATGTTCCTCACCCAACTCGCGCCCGGCATTACCACGGGCCAAGCGCCGGGGCATAACTGGCTCCCCAGCGCCGTCGATGTGATGTCGAATGTCACGGTGGCCGGCACCCACAACGGCAACAGCGACTTCGCCCTGGACGGGATCGCGAACATGACGAGGGCACAGGTGTCTTTTGCGCCACCCGGCGACATGGTGCAGGAGTTTCGCGTTCAGACCGTCAGCTACGACGCGTCGCTGGGACACGCCGCCGGCGGCAGCGTGAACATGAGCATGAAGGCGGGCGGCAACGCCCTGCACGGCACTGCGGAATGGATGAATGCGCCGAATCCCTGGCAGGCCAATGACTTCTTTACGAACAAACAGCTCTATAGCGCCCCGGTGACACCGGAGAGAATAGCGCAACTGGTGGCGCCCCGCAAAGTCAACCGCTATTCGGCCACCATCGGCGGCCCCATTTACCTGCCGAAGCTCTACGACGGCCGCAACCGCACCTTCTGGACCTATGCCTTCCAGGGCTTCAACCGGAAAAACCCGAATACGGCCTACTACATGGTGCCGACGGCGGCGGAACGGCAGGGGGATTTCTCGGCGCTGCTCAAGGTCAGCCCGCAGTACCAGATTTATGATCCGAACACCATTGCCTTGGCCTCGGGTGGCCGCACCAGCCGCCAGGTGCTTGCCGGAAACATCATCCCCACAGCAAGGCTCGATCCCATCGCCCAGATTTACATGAAGTTCTATCCGCTGCCGAACGCTCCTGGCACCGTCGATGGCCAGCAGAACTTCAACGAGATCAGCGCCAATAGCAACGACTTCATCCAGAACATGGTGCGCGTGGACCACAACTTCAGTGAAAAGCACCGCCTCTTCGGGCGCGTCACGCACTCCTGGCTCCATTTCTACCGCGGCGATTTCTTCGGCAACCAGATTCGCGGGCTGAGCCGCCTGCGCAAACAGCGGGGCGTCGGGCTGGACGACGTTTACACCGTTTCGCCCAGCATGGTGGTCAACCTCAAGTACGGTTTCACCCGCTTCCTGCAGTCGGATTTTCCTTACACTCAGGGTTACGACCTGGCCAGCTTGAAGTTTCCCGCAGCGCTGATCGCGCAGATCGATCCGCAGGCCGTCAAATTCCCGGTGGTGAGCCCGGACCAGTTCGCGCAACTCGGCGAAGGCACCAACACCCAAAACGTCACCAACTACCACAATTTTGCGGGCAGCGTCAGCAAGATGCACGCCAACCACAGCATTCGGTGGGGCGGTGAGTACCGCCTGATGCGCGAGAACAACGTGGATTTCGGCAACGGCACGCCCACGTTTGCCTTCTCGACCAACTGGACGCGCGGACCGGCGGATAATTCGACCGGCTCTCCGCAGGGGATCGGCCAGGGTCTGGCCTCCTTGCTTCTCGGCCTGCCTACCGGCGGCAGTATCGACAAGAACGCCTCCTACGCCCAGCAGTCCACCTTCACCGGGCTGTACATTCAGGACGACTGGAAGGTGCGGCGCAAGCTCACGTTGAATGTCGGGCTGAGGTGGGAATACGAGTCGGCGCCGACCGAGCGATTCAACCGCTCGGTCCGCGGCTTCGACGCCTCGGTTCCCAGCCCGGTTTCGGCGCGCGCCCTGGCTGCCTACACAGGCAGCCCCGATGCCGCGTTGCCGGTGTCGCAGTTCAAGACCACGGGTGTTCTCACCTTCGTGGGGATTGACGGCCAGCCGCGCGGGCTTTGGGAGAGCGGCAAGAAGAACTTCGCGCCGCGCATCGGCCTGGCCTACCAGCTAACGCCCAAGACGGTGATCCGCAGCGGTTACGGCATCTTCTATGCCGCCATCGGCGTGGATCAGAACTCGGTCATTCAGTCCGGTTTCAGCCAGACCACGAACCTGACGCCCACACAGGACCAAGGCTTGCACTTTCGCGCCACGCTGGCCAATCCCTTCCCGGACGGCGTGCTGATGCCGTCTCCGGTGGGCCCGGCCACCTACCTCGGCCGCGCCATCACCTTTTTCGGCGCCCACCGGCCCAATCCCTACGCGCAGCGCTGGAGCTTTTCGGTGGGGCGGGAGCTGCGCAGCCGCTCGCTGGTCGAAGTGAGCTATGTGGGCAACCGCAGCACGCACCTGAACATCCAGCGGGCGTGGGACGTGACGCCGCGCCAGTACCTCAGCACGTCGCCGGAGCGCGACCAGCCGACCATCAACTTCCTGAGCGCGGCGGTGACCAACCCGTTCAACGGCTTTCCGGAATTCGCCGGCGGCGGAATCACGGGAACGACCGTATCGCGCGGCAACTTGCTCCGGCCCTATCCGCAATACAACGGCATGACCGGATCCGATCCCTCCGGGTTTGCCTGGTACCACTCCATGCAGGCGCGCTTTGAAAAGCGCTTTACGCGCGGCTACCTGGTGAACGCCAACTACACCTGGTCGAAATTCATGCAGGCCACCGAGTTCCTGAACGACACCGACCCCGGGCCCACGCACGTGATCTCCGGCCAGGACCGCCAGCACCGCCTGACGCTGACCTCGCTGGTGGAACTCCCGGTCGGCAGGGGCAGGCCGCTGGCCAGAAATATTCCGGCTTTTGTTAACGGCGCGATCGGCGGCTGGCAGTTGCAGGTCATCTACCTGGCGCAGAGCGGCCCGCCCATCGCATTCGGCAACGTGCTGTGGCGCGGCGCCGGCCCTGACGATCTCCATCAACTGGTTTTTCCCGTGGGCCAACGCACGCCCGACCTCTGGTTTAACACCATAAAAAGCCCGGGTATCGGTGTGGTCGGGTTCGAGGGCAACAACTCCAAGGCGCTCGCCAATAACATCCGGACCTTCCCGCTGCGCCTCGCCGGCCCGCGCTCCGACGGGCAGAACTACTGGAACATCGCGCTCTACAAGCAGTTCGCCTTCCGCGAGCGCTACAAGATGCAATTGCGGAACGAGTGGGAAGGCGCTTTGAATCATGCGAATTTCTCCGCGCCCAATGCCGCTCCCGCCAACACGCTGTTCGGGCAAGTCAGCGGCACTCAAGGCGAGGCGCGCCGCATCTTCGTCGGGCTGAAATTGATGTTCTGAACACCCCGAAGACACCAACAGCAGCAGGCGCCGAGAAGAGGTCCCTTGGTGCTCTTTGTGTGCTTTGTGCCTTTGTGGTTCAGGATTCTTCGATCGCCGCCGGGCGGCGGTTGCGCATGCGGTAGTAGAGGTAGCCCGCCAATCCGCTCAGCGCCAACAGGCCGAACAGCAACGGGCCGTGCCTGAGCAGCACGTGCCAGACGGCCATGCCGAAGTGGACCGCCAGCAGCGCTTCGCCGAAATAGCGGATGGCGCGGCCGAGCACCAGCGCCAGCAGGAACTTGCCCAGGTGCACCTCGGTGACGCCGGCGGTGATGATGAAGGCCTTAAAGGGCGTGGGCGGGGGCAGGATGGCCGGCACCATCACCGTCAGGAACTCATAGCGCTCGAACCAGTTGCGGATCCGCAACATCCGTTCCTTGCCCACCTTGCGCTCGGCGGCGGCATGGCCCCCTATCCGCGCCACGGAGTACAGGATCAGGCAGCCGGCAATGGAGCCGATGGTGGCCGCCGCCGCGTACAGCAGCATGGCCTTCGGGTTCCTGATGCAGAGGGTGATCACCCAGACATCGATGGCGTGCGGCAGGGGCAGACACGCCGAATCCAGGAACGCGATGCCCCCGAGGCCCCAGGCGCCCAAGGGAAGCAGGAAGGCCTCCAACGTCACCGCGATCTTCAACAGTAGCGCTTTCAAAAGGTGTAATCCGAGAATCCAGTGCTGGCTGCTCTTACATGCTGTCTTCACAACAGAGCCGCGAGCGTAAGCGAGCGATGCGCTCCCTCATCCGCCGCGGCGGACGGCTCTGTTGGCATACCGCAAATCCGCGCCGGAAGCCGAGGCTATCGGCCGCGAATCCCTATTCTAATGTTCGCTGAGCGGAACAGGCAATCCGAATCCTTGACCCGTCCCAAGCGGGATGATATACAAAAGGGTTTCACACGCCACCGGTGGCGCGCCCATGCGGGAGTGGAGGAGAACGATATAGATTTTCCGGCCCTGCCGTGCAAGTTCAATCCGGTTGATTCGGGGTGGGCGGAAGCCATTCCGTCTTACCGTTCCTGGAGGAAAAACGAAGATGGTGGATTTCAACGCGAGCGCTATGGCCATGTTCTGGCAGACGGCGGCGGCCGGCGGCGAGGCCTGGCTTCCTTTCGTGCTGGTTTTGAGCGCCGCCTCGCTGGGTGTCGCCGTGCTGTTGACGCTGTACGTGCTGCGGCAGGACACCGGCAGCCCGCAAATGCAAGCGATTTCCAACGCCATTAAGGAGGGCGCCGAGGCCTTCCTGCGCCGCCAGTACACGACCATTGCCGGCCTGAGCGTCCTGCTGGCGGCCATCATCTTTTTCGGGTACTGGCTGGGGAAAGAGGATTTGACGCTGGCCTGGCGCATCACGGTGGCCTTCGTGATCGGGGCGCTGTTTTCCGGCATCGCCGGCTTCTGCGGCATGTTCGTCTCCATCCGCGCCAATATCCGCACGGCCAGCGCGGCCCGCTCCAGCCTGAACCGGGCGCTGCAGATCGCGCTGCGGGGCGGCGCGGTGACGGGCCTGGCGGTAGTGGCCATGTCGCTGCTCGGCGTCGGCGGCCTGTTTTACCTCTATGGCGGGATGACTGATCCCGTGAAGGTGCCGATGCAGATTGTCGGCTTTGGCTTCGGCGCCAGTTTCGTCGCGCTGTTCGCGCAGTTGGGCGGCGGCATCTTCACCAAGGCCGCCGACGTGGGCGCCGACCTGGTGGGGAAAGTGGAGGCCGGCATTCCCGAAGACGATCCCCGCAATCCCGCCGTCATCGCCGACCTGGTGGGCGACAACGTGGGCGACTGTGCGGGGCGCGGCGCCGACCTGTTCGAATCCACGGCCGCCGAGAACGTGGGGGCCATGATCCTGGGCATCGCCCTGTATCCGCAGTTCGGCCTGAACGCCATCCTGTTCCCGCTGGTAGCCCGCGCCTTCGGCCTGATCGCCTCGATCGCCGGCATCATGGTGGTGCGGACGCGCGAGGACGCCGACCCCATGAAGGCCCTCAACCGCGGCTACCTCCTGACCACCGGCCTGGCCATTGTCGGGTTCTACGTGGCCGTGCGCTACCTGCTGCAGGACAACCTCTGGTTCTTTGCCGCGGGCGTGGTCGGCATCGTCACCAGCTTCCTGTTCGTCTACATCACCCAGTACTACACCGACTACAAGTACCGGCCGGTGCAGTCGATTGCGACGGCCTCCAAGACCGGCGCGGCCACCAACATCATCACCGGGTTCGCGGTGGCGCTGGAGTGCACGGCGCTGCCCGTGTTCGCGATCTCGGCCGCGCTGCTGCTGTCCTACTGGCTGGGCTCACGCGGCTTCGCGGGCGGCGGGTTGTACGGCACGGCGGTGGCCACCATGGGCATGCTTTCGACCGCCGCCTACATCCTGGCCATGGACACCTTCGGGCCCATCACCGACAACGCCGGGGGCATCATCGAGATGTCGGGCCAGCCGCAGGAGGTGCGGGTGAAGACCGACCGGCTGGACGCGGTCGGCAACACCACCAAGGCGCTCACCAAGGGCTACGCCATCGGCAGCGCGGCGCTGGCCGCCTTCCTGCTGTTCTCCGCCTACCTGGACGAGGTCACGGTGCTGCTGAAGCAGCGCGCGGCCGCCCTCGGCGTCGCCACCGCCGGCATCAGCTTCCACAGCGTGGATATCGGCCGGGTGCCGGTCTTCGTCGGCGCGCTGCTGGGCGCCATGCTGGTCTTCCTGTTCAGCTCCTTCGCCATCAAGGCGGTGGGCAAGGCGGCCTGCTCTGTGATTGAGGAAGTGCGGCGGCAGTTCCGCGAGAACCCGGGCATCATGGCCGGCACCTCCAAGCCGGATTACGCCCGCTGCGTGGATATCGTGACCGTGGGCGCGCTGAAGGCCATGGTGGTGCCGGGCCTGCTGGCCGTGGGCATGCCGGTGGCCGTCGGGCTGCTGTTCCGCCACCTGACGATGGGTACCTACGGCCCCGAGATCGGCGCCGAGTCGGTGGCCGCGCTGCTGATGGTCGGCACCATCAGCGGCATCCTGCTGGCCACGGTGATGAACAACGGCGGCGGCGCCTGGGACAACGCCAAGAAGTTCATCGAGACCGGGCAGTACGGAGGGAAGTACTCCGAAGCCCACAAGGCCGCCGTCGTGGGCGATACGGTGGGCGATCCCTTCAAGGACACCGCGGGCCCCTCGCTGCACGTGCTGATCAAGCTGCTCAGCACCATCACGCTGGTGGCCGCGCCCCTGTTTATTTAGGCTGCAGGCTGCAGGCTACAGCCCACAGCCTATTTCAAGGAGCGGACCAGCAGCAGCAGGCCGTAGGCGGCGGCGGCCACGATGGCCGGCGAAACGACGGCCAGGATCAATAGATCGCGGTTGATCCACAATTCACGCCCACAGAAGAGGGCGCTGGCGATCAGCAGCAATCCGATGGCAAAATAGGCGCCGCGCTGCAAGGTGTCCGTCCTCCGAAAGGTGCCACCGCTGTGATTGTTTTTTCATCCAATAGAATACCGCTGGTACGCATGCCCGCCGCAGCGGCGGTGTGCGGATCGGCGCTGCCAATCGAGGGGCTGAGCGAACCCGCTGGGGATGCCGCCCCGCCAGGAGCGAACGAATGGAGTTGATCGACAAGATCCAGAACCGCACGGCCCGGGTGGGAGTCATCGGCCTGGGCTACGTCGGGCTGCCGCTGGTCATCGAATTCGGAACGCAGGGGTTTGCGGTCGCCGGCTTCGATATCGACCCGGCCAAGGTGACGGCGCTGAACGCCGGGAACAGCTATATCCATCACATCCCGGCCGCCGACATCAAGAGGCTGGTCGATGCCGGCCGGCTGCGCGCCCACACCGATTTTTCGAAGCTCGCCGAGCAGGACGCGATCCTGATCTGCGTGCCGACGCCGCTGACCGAAATGCGCGAGCCGGACATGCAATACATCCAGCAGACCGGCGTGGAGGTCGCCAAATACCTGCAACCCGGACAACTGGTGGTTCTGGAAAGCACCACGTACCCCGGCACCACCGACGAGTTCCTGCTGCCGCTGCTGGAGCGAAGCGGCTTGAAGTGCACCCCGAAGGGGGATGGCGGCACCGGCGAGTTCCTGCTGGCCTTCTCGCCCGAGCGCGTCGATCCCGGCAACGAGAAGTTCCCCATTCCGCTGGTCCCCAAGGTGGTCGGCGGCTATAACCCGGCGAGCCGGGCGGCGGCGGCGGCCCTTTACGCCGCCATCATCCGGCAGGTGGTCGAGGTCTCCTCGACCCGCGTGGCGGAAATGTCGAAATTGCTGGAGAACATCTACCGCTGCGTGAACATCGCCATGGTCAACGAGCTGAAGCTGCTGTGCCTGCGGATGGGCATCGACGTCTGGGAAGTCATCCAGGCCTCTTCGACCAAGCCTTACGGCTTCACGCCCTTCTACCCGGGCCCCGGGCTGGGCGGGCACTGCATCCCCATCGATCCCTTCTACCTGTCGTGGAAGGCGCGCGAGTTCGATTTTGCCACCCGCTTCATTGAGCTGGCGGGCGAGGTGAACTCGGCCATGCCCTACCAGGTGGTGGCCAGCGTCGCCGAGGCGCTCAATGAGCGGCGCAAATCGATCAATGGATCGCGGATCCTTCTGCTGGGGCTGGCCTACAAGAAGGACATCGACGACCTGCGCGAGTCGCCTTCCCTGAAGCTGATCGATCTGCTGCAGCGGGGAGGCGCCACGGTCGATTACAACGACCCCTACATTCCGCGCCTGCACCGCACGCGGAAATACGATTTCCCGCTGGCCTCGGTTCCGCTGACGCCCCAGACGCTGGCCTCCTACGATTGCGTGGTGATCGCCACGGACCACTCCTGCTATGACTATGACGCCATTGTGCGCGACTCGGCGCTGGTCATCGACACCCGCAACGGAACGAAAAAGGTCTGCCTGGGGCGGGAGAAAATCGTCAAGTGTTGAGAAGCAGGCGCCAGGCGAGGTACTTGCAAAATTCCATTTAAGACAACAGAGCCGCGAGCGTCAGCGAGCGGGTGCCCCGCAAGGCCAACGCAGCGCTGCGCCAGCACCCGCTCGCTGACGCTCGCGGCTCTGTTCCGGCGTCCCGATTCTGTAATTTTGCAAGTACCTCACCTGAAACCCGCCACCTACTGAGGCGGCAGAACCTTCGGCGGGTTGGCCATCAACTGCGCGAACGGCTCGGTCTTGATCAACTCGACGAAGGACGGGTCGTCCGCAATCTTGTCCTTCTCCTTGAATCCTTCCTCCAGCGCCTTTTTCAAGTATTCCAGCGCGCGCTCCAGGTTGCCGGCGGCCGCATAGGTTTTCGCCAGGTAATAGTGGAAGCGCGCCCGGTCCTCCACCGAGCGTTCCTGCAACAGAACGCCGTAGGTGGACTTGTGCTCGAAGACTTCCGGGTCCAGTTCCAGCGCCTTGCGGTAGGCGGCAAAGGCGTCGTCGTACTTCTTCCGGGCGAACCAGGCGGTGCCCAGGTTGCTATAGATGGAGGCCGAATCCGGGGCGATGGCCAGGGCCTTTTGATACTGGCTGATCGCCGTGCCGTACTTCTTGCGGGTGTAATGAATGGTGCCCAGGTTGTTGATCGCTTCCGAATACTTGCCGTTCAGCTTGATGGCGCGCTCGTAAGACTTCTTGGCGTCGTTCAGCCGCGTTTGTTGCTGGTAGGAAATCCCCAGCTTGTTATGCAGCACCGCATTGCGCGGATCCAGTTGGATGGCTTGCCTGTAGGTATTGGCGGCCTCGCGGTAGTCCTTGCGGGCCATGAACACGTCCCCGCGCTTCTCCAGCGTTTCCCGGTCGCTTTGCGGCGCCTGGCTCTTAGCCGAAGCTTGCTCGGCGGAGGAGATCTGCTGGAGGGTTTCGGCTTGCGGGATGAGGCCTATCGACAGGACGAATATGATCGGAAGAATCGCCAGCACCATATCCTACCCCCTCACCGTCCGGCGGGTCTCCCGCCGGGCGCTGCGCTACCTGATTCTAGCGCCAAACGGGTCCGCAGGCTACAGGAGGCTGGAGTGTAGCCGCAGATTCCGCAGATTGCACAGATCGAGGCTGGAGCCGGCAGCCCGCAGCCCACGGCCTACAGCCCACAGCCTACAGCCTACGGCTGCTTCTGCTTCTCTTTTTCCTTGGAGGGCTCCTTGTCGCCGGAGCCGGCAAGGGCGCCGAAGATCCTGCCCAGCACGCCCTTCTTCTTCTTCGCCGCGTCAGCCGGGGCGGGGGCGCCGGCGGCAGGCATGGCGGGGGGTGGCAGGGCGGTCACTGTTCCGTGTGGGGCCTCGGCCGCCGCGGGCGGGGCGCGCCTGGCCGTCCCGTCGCCGGGCACAGGCCCGACGCCGGTCATCAACGGCAGCGGCAGGTTGGGGCGGGCCAGGTATTGCACGGCATGCAGCGGGCAGAGCTGGCCGGGCTGGCTGCCTTCCACGAAGACCGTCGGACGCCGCTCCAGGCAGAAGGCCGTGGCGAGCTGGTTGGAGGCCGGATCAATCTCCACGCGCGCCAGCCCGGGCGGCTCGGCGAAGGCCACCATGTTGCGGTAGGCGCGCAAGGCGGCGGCGCGCTTCATGAACTCGGTCCAGATGGGAAGCGCCGATTGCGCGCCGCTCAGGGGCAATTCCCGGTTGTCATCAAAGCCCACCCAGACGATGCACAGCAGGTTGGTGGTGTAGCCGGCGAACCAGCCGTCGTGCGACGTGCCGGTCTTGCCGGCCGCCGGCGCCGTGAACCCGCGGGCGCGCACCCCGGCGCCGGTGCCGCGCTGGACGACGTTTTCCAGCATGGCCGTCATCAAGCCGGCCAGCCGGGCGTCGATGACTTCCCTGGGCTGCGTCTTGTGCTCCTCGGCGACCTGTCCTTCCGGCGTCTTGATCAGCCGGATCATGAACGGATCCACCCGCATGCCGGCGTTGGCGAAAACCGTGTACGCGCCGGCCATCTCCAACGGCGTGGACTCGTAGGCGCCGAGGGCCACGGCGGGGGTGGCCCGGGGGGTCTTCAACCCGGCGTCCTGGGCCAGCTTGACCACCTTGTCGAAGCCCGTCATCTCGCCGATCTTCACCGTGGCGACGTTGAGCGAGTGGGCCAGCGCATCCTGCGCTTGCACGTTCCCGCGGAATTTCTCCTGGTAGTTGTTGGGCTCGTAGATGCCGCCATCGTAGACGAACGTGGTGGGGCTGTCGTCCACCACCGTCACCGGCGTGATCACCGGGCTGGCGCCATCCAGCGCGGAATTGAATGCCGCCGCGTATACGAAGGGCTTGAACACCGAGCCCGGCTGCCGCATGGCCAGGGCGTGGTTCAACTGGCTGACGCCGTAAGCCCGGCCTCCCACCAGCGCCTTCACGTCGCCGCTGTGCGGATCGATGGCCACCAGCGCCACCTGGGGCTTGGGCCAGCCCTGGGTGCTCTTCTTCTTGGCCAGTTGCTCATCGACCAGCTTGATGCCCGTGCGGACGGCCTCGGAGGCCGCCCGCTGCAGGCTCAGGTCCAGCGTGGTGTAGATGCGGTAGCTGCTGCCGATCAGTTCTTTCTCCGAGAAACGCTCCAGAAGCTGCTCGCGCACCAGATCGACGAAGTAGGGAGCGTCGCCGGTCTCGACGAATTGCGGGATGACTTTCAGCGGCGCTTCCGTGGCCTCGTCGCGCTGCTCGGGGGTGATGGCGCCGATCTTGGCCATGGAGTCCAGGATGCGGTTGCGCCGCTCCCGGGCGCGGTCGGGATGCCGGTAGGGATCATAGATGGCGGGTCCGCGGATGAAGCCCGCCAGAAAGGCGGCTTCCGGCAGCGTGAGCTGGCGCACGTCCTTGCCCAGATAGGCCAGCGAGGCCTCCGCCACGCCGTTGATGCTGAAGCTGCCCCGCTGCCCCATGTAGATGTGGTTGCAGTAAAACTCGAAGATCTGCTGCTTGGTCAGCCGGCGCTCGAGCTGGGTGGCGATCATGGCTTCGGCCAGCTTGCGCTTGAAGGTGCGCACCGGGGTCAGGAAAAAGCCCCGGGCCAGTTGCTGGGTCAGGGTGCTGGCGCCCTGGGCCCGGTTGCCGGCGCGGATGTCCTCGTAGGCCACCTTGATGAGGCGCAGGAAGTCGATGCCCGAGTGCTGGAAGAAAGTGCGGTCTTCGGCGGCCAGGATGGCGTTGACCAGGTCGGGCGGCAGGTCCTCGAAGCGCACCAGCCGCCGCTTCTCGCGCGAGCGGTCGAACAGGTTGGTGATCAGCTCCGGCTCCAGCTCGTAGCCCTGCTGCTCGGTGTTGTCTTTCAGGGAGATGATGCGCTGGATCTTGCCGCCGGCCAGCCGGATCAGCACCGGCTCATCCTGGAAGTAGGAGTCGGGCCCCGGGAAGATCTCCAGGCCGCCCGGCACCTCCTGGTACCAGCCCGCGCGGTTGGTCTTCTGCTCGGAATACCCGGCGCGCATGAGCCGGGCGGTCAGCTCCGCCGCCGCGGCCTCCTGATCGACAAAAATGAGCTCCGGCGCGGCGTAAATCCTGGAGGTGCGGGCGAAAACTCCGCCGCTCAGCCGCCGGTCGATCAACCGCGCGAACTTGTCGTAGTAGTAGCTGAACACCCCCGCTCCGCACACCACACCCATGACGGCCGCCGCCAGCATGACCTTCGTCAGCGGATGCAGCAGAAGCCTGGCGAAGCGGGTTTTGGAGAGTCGAATGCGCAACTTCGTTCCGATGCGGCGCACTCCGCCGCCCGCGGCACGGGGCGCGCAGCGGCAAAAACCTGTCCTACCGCATTATAGTAGACGCGGGCGGGCGCCGGCTGGTTAATCCGCGGTGATCATCTTGTTGCCGGCCGCCGGATTGAACTTCAGGTTGAAGGTGTAGCCGGGGACGGGGACGACCACGGTGTAGTTGACCTCGATGTAGACGCCCGTTTGGGTCTTGCTCACCTTGATCTGCTCGGACTTCACCGGCAACTCGTGCTGCTGCGCCAGGTGAAGCACGTCGGCGCGCACGTCGTCCTCGGTCTTGGCCTGGGCGTAGGTGACCACGCGCGCCAGGTTGTTCAGCTCGTCCTGGAACTGGTAGTTATCGACGTAGTGGGGCACCAGCTTGACGGCGAGAAACACCAGAATGCCGAAGACCGCCAACCAAAAGAACGCTTTCAGTTTGGCCATACTTCAACCCCTCGGGATTCGGATTACGGATTTCTGACTTGGCCCGAATTCCGCAATCCACAATCCGCAATCCGCAATCCGCAGTTTTCTATGCCCGCGGTGCGGACGCTTCCCGAATGTACCGGGGCGCTTCGCCAATCTTAACATCGGCGCGGGCGCGCGTCGCGCGAGTTACCACTTCAATCACCCCCGACGCCAGCTTGCGCCCGATGTTCACCCGGAACGGGACGCCGATCAGGTCGGCGTCCTTGAACTTGACGCCGGGCCGCTCGTCGCGGTCGTCGAGCAGGGCGTCGAGCCCCGTCTCCAGGCAGCGCTGGTACAGCTCCTCGGCGGCCTGCATCATCTGCGCATCGGCGGCGTTGATGGGCGTGATGATCACCTGGAAGGGGGCGATGGAGGGAGGCAGCGCCATGCCGTCCTGGTCGTGGTTTTGCTCGATCGCCGCTGTCAGGATGCGCTCGATGCCGATGCCGTAGGAGCCCATCACCAGGGTGACCTCGCGCCCCGAGGCGTCCAGCACCCGCGCCCCCATGCTTTCCGAATACTTGCGGCCCAGCTTGAAGATGTGTCCCACTTCGATGGCCTTGGAGACGCGCAGCGTGCCGTCGCAGCGCGCGCAGAGGTCGCCGGGCTGCGCGGCGCGCAGGTCCTGGAACTCAGCCGTGAAGTCGCGCCCGGGGGTCACGTGGCGCAGGTGGTAGTCGTCGCGGTTGGCGCCGCAGATCATGTTCCGGCGGCCTTCCAGCGCCTTGTCCGCCAGCACCCGAATCTGTGGCAGGCCCACCGGGCCCACCGAGCCGGGCGCCGCCCCGGTGTACTGCCGCACCTCATCGGGGTGTGCCGGCCGAAACTCGCCGCCCAGCAGGCCCGCCAGCTTCGTCTCGCTCGCTTCCTGATCGCCGCGCACCAGAACCAGCGCCGGGACGCCGCCGCTCATGAACAGCAGCGACTTGAGGTGGTCCCGCGCCGGGCGGCCGTCGAACTCGCTCACCTCGGCGATGGTTTTCTTCCCGGGCGTGTGGAAGGGCTCGGGCGTTCCCGTGCCGCCGTCATCCGCGACAGCGGGGAGCCGGGAAAGGGCCATCTCCAGGTTGGCCGAATAGCCGCAGGAAACGCATTCGGCGATCTGGTCCTCGCCGGCGTCCGAGAGGACCATGAATTCGTGCGACTGGCTGCCGCCCATGGCGCCGGAATGGGCCTCCACCGCCGTGTACTTCAGCCCGCAGCGGGTGAAGGAGCGGCAGTAGGCCTCGTGATGCTTCTGGTAACTGATGTCCAGGCCCGCCTGGTCCAGGTCGAAGGAGTAGGAGTCCTTCATGATGAACTGGCGGACGCGGAGCAATCCGGAGCGCGGCCGCGGCTCGTCGCGGAATTTGGTCTGGATCTGGTACCAGATCTGCGGAAGCTGCTTGTAGCTGCGCAGCTCGTGGCGGGCGATGTCGGTCATCACCTCTTCGTGGGTCATTCCCAGGCAGAACTCCCGCCCCACGCGGTCCTTCAGCCGGAACATGTTGTCGCCCATGGCCGCGTACCGGCCGCTTTCCTTCCAGATCTCGGCCGGATTCAGCCCCGGCAGGTAAAACTCCTGCGCCCCGATGCGGTCCATCTCCTCGCGCACGATGGCTGTGATCTTCAGCAGAGACCGCTGGGCCAGGTACAGGTAGCTGTAAATGCCGGCGCCGAGCTGGCGGATGTACCCGGCGCGCAGCAGCAGCTTGTGGCTGGCGACCTCCGCCTCGGCGGGATCTTCGCGCAAGGTGGGAATGAAAAGCCGGCTCCAACGCATGGGGGCTCCTTCGGAAACGGGGTAAACGCATTATTTTATCACGCCGCGCCGGAACCCCGCGGAGAGCGGTGCTACGTCATGTTCGCCGGGGGCGATCTGGCAGGGGCCGGCCGGCGAGACGCCAGCGGTACAACGTTTTTCAGGGCAGGTATACGGAACGCCCGCCGAAGCCGGAAGCAAGATGATTGGGGGATTCGCGCGAGTTTCCACTCTCAGCCCGCTGCGGCTGGCTTGCCGTGCATCCGCGATTCATTCACCTCGCCGCTCAGCGGTCTTGCGCGGCGGCCTTCTTGGCGGCGTCGGCCGGAATCACCCAGAAGTAGATGCGGTGGCTTTCCAGGGAGACTTCTTTGTCCGGTTTCCAGTCGCCCATGTCGAAATCGTGGGAGACGACTCGGCTCCCCGGTTTCAGCTCTTTAAACAGCTTGGGCTGCAGGCGCAGATTCACTTCCGGCAGCAGGTACAGGGTGACCACGGTGGCCTTGCTGATGTCCTCCTTGAACAGGTCGTTCTGCTTGAAGGTCACCAGATCGGTCACGCCCGCGGTCTTGGCGTTTTCATTCGCTTCCTTGATGCGCTCGGGGTTGATGTCGATGCCCACGCCCTTGATGCCGAACTTCTTCGCCGCCGTGATCACGATCCGGCCGTCGCCCGAGCCCAGATCGTAGAGGATGTCGCCCTTGTGGATATTGGCGAGCTTGAGCATCTCCTCGACGACGTTCTCCGGAGTCGGAACATACGGGACGTCATAGCTCTCATCTTCCTGTGCCCAGACCAAAAACCCACACAGCAGGATCGACAACGCGGCCAGAATTACCGCCCGGTGCAGTCTCATCGCTCGATTCCTCCTTGGCGTGTCCGCGACACGCTGTTTACCGAGGCCGCCTGCCAGACACCGGCGGCCAAAGGGTATTGCATCTTAGCAGATTCCTTTCCCCGTCTGAAATCATTCTTGCGTGCGCGGAGCGGCGCCAGGCGGCCTATCAGCTACAG
>Ga0315288_10005047_pt1 | contig 16798 bp, 15 predicted proteins | sample YL17G11_20_MG_FD_203454 | JGI IMG/M metagenome (GOLD analysis project Ga0315288, IMG submission 203454) | Sediment microbial communities from Yellowstone Lake, YNP, Wyoming, USA - YL17G11_20 | ecosystem: Environmental > Aquatic > Freshwater > Lake > Sediment | place: USA: Wyoming | collected... | reverse complement strand
CGAGCCCCATGTTGGGCAGGTAGAGCCAGAGTCGTGGCGGCGCCTCGGTGAGCCCCTTCTTTCCGCCCTTGGCGTAGGTGGGGAGCATCCACGATCGAATCCGCGCCAGCGCGGCGGCGACATCGACTGTGTATCGACCCGACGGGAGAAGCTCGCTTGCATCTCGGGAAGCCTTCACGACGGTGCCCTGTAGCTCACGGGTCTGGTTGATCTCGGCCGTGAAGATCGCCTCGAAGGAGATCGTTCTCTCGCCGCCGCCGACCCACTGGTAGAGCGCGTGGGAGGCGCCGGGCGACTGCTTCGTGGCGTAGTTGGGCTCGTAGCTGTCCTGGAGCGTCGCAGGCCAGTACTGGAAGGTGAAGGCGTCCCGTGAATCTGGCTGAGTCCCTGGCGTCAGGGCCTTGAAGAGAACAGCCGATTCGGGAGTTGCCCCCAAAAGGAGGTCGATGACGGCCACGAGTGCCTCCGCAGCCGATTATGTCATAGGTCTAGGGCACTTGCGAAGGGTGATGAAAACGAGAGAAGACGGGCAGGTTTCCCTGACCGTCTTCCGCTCGCTGGTACCAGCCGATCCGAGCGTCCTCGGATCGTCACCTCTGGGCGACGTTGGGAGCAGGCTCTTACCCCTGCTGCCGGTGATCGGTGCAGACGGAAGGTGCGGAAGCTGAGTCAGCCCCCGTTCTGGACTACCGACCGCTTTCGCGGGTTAGCCCAGACTTGGTCCCTACCTCACCCCGGTTCTAGCTGTCGTTTCCGACGGCCAGACGTTGGTTCCTCGGGTCCAACACGCAACCGACCGTAGCCGACCGCGTCGTTCCTTTAGCGCGGAGAAGTAGACCAGGGTCTCCTGCGACCGTCAAGCAGGAAATCTCGGTTCTCCTACCCGACGTTCTTGTTGAGGTCGAAGTCGCCCTTTGACGCCTTCACGATCATGGGGATGATGTGATCGACCGCCTTCTTGAGGAGCGGGTCCACGAGAGCGTCGGGAATCCACGGGCAGTCCGTGTTGTCGATCACGTAGTCGAGGATCGCCTTGACGGTCGCGTGCTTCTCCGCCCCGGTCATCCCCTGGACCTGTTCGACGATCTCCATCACCTGGGGGATGATGGTGAAGAGATCCGTGATCTGGAACCCGTCCTTCAGGGCCTCCATGACCTTCTCGGCGTGCTGCTGGATCTGCGCGACGGTGAACTGAGCCATATTCTCCCCTTCAGGCGCTGCCGGTCTTGGGTTGGAGGGCGTTCGCGATGGCGTTTCCGGCGGCGACGCCGATCGCACCTCCGGCGGGGCCGAGGATTCCGGCCACGGCGCCTTGGATAGCGACACCAAGCATCGCGCCGGCGACCTCTCGGAAGCCCTTCCAGACCGTGAGCGCGGCGGCCTGAAGCAGCGCCCCTGCCTCCTTCGAGGCGACGATGCGCTCGGCGACCACGAGAAGCGAGACCTGCCGGAGCACGGAGTCGGCGGACGCGGCGTATTGCCCGGCGATGTTCTCGTCCGACTCGGTGATCGACTTGATGTGAAGCTGGGCCGCCTGCTTCAGCAGGTCGTCGAGCTTGTGGATGCGGCTCTGGTCCGTGAAGTCCTTCACATCCGCGAGGAAGTTCGCGCGGAGGGTCGTGGCGACCTCTTCCAACTTCGGCTGGGCGAGGATCTTGAGGTCGGCCATGATCTTCGTCGTGTCGATCGCCATGGCTACTTGACCCCAGTCGCGGTCGTCACAGAGGCAGCCGGCTTCACCCACGGGAGCGCGGGAAGTTCCGTCTTCTTCTCCGGGGGGTAGACCCGGTCGATCGAGTCGATCATCTGATCGACCACTCCGACCTTGGTGGACTTGAACTCCACGATGTAGGCCGGTTTCCCATCGGTGGACACCGACGACTGGAGCGCCGCCGCATAGGTCGGGCGTACGTCCTCGATGAGGTGCTTACGGACCTCCAGAAGGAGATCCTTGTCGCTCGCGCAGCCAGCCACCCCAGCCATGAGGAGTGCGAGCAGCAATCCAGTCTTCCGCATCACTTCCCTCTTTTCGGATAGGCCACGGCCCAAGTAACAATCACGTACTTCGTGCCCTGCGTCACCGGGGTCGAGGCGTGGGGGAAGCAGAAGTTGCTCGGGAAGAGCACGATGTCTCCCGCCTCCGGCTTGATTCTAACCTGCTGACGAGGAAAGGTGAGTTCGCCCCCGATGTAGTCGTCGTTGAGGTAGACGAGCCCTGAAAGTTGGCGGTACCCTTCGTGGCGTCCTACGATCGCATCGACGTGGGTGTCGAACCGCTCGCCCTCCCGATACCGGAGGATCTCGTAGCCAGAGTCGTCTGTGACCTCCATCCACGGGTTGTAGGACATCTTGTAGTAGCGGATGCAGGAGTGGAAGGCGTCCAGGAGCCCACGCTCGTAAGCGGCGAGTCCAGGAAACTTCTTGCTGGAGATGGAGATCGCCATGCTCGATCGGTAGTCGTTCGTGAACTCCGCCTTGCCAGACGGCGTGACCTGCGTCGATCGCTTCCAGAGACCGAGCTTCTCGCTTTCATCGATGAGTTGCCGCCCCCACGGGACGACGCCCTTGAAGATGAGGATCTCCGGGGCGATGAGGCGTGCTTGGACCTGCGCCGGAAGTTCGAGACCGGTCAAACAGCGAAGCCGCGGAGACTGAAGGCGAACGGTCGCGCGAGCTTGCCGGTGATGAACGCAGTGCCCTTCGACCCCTGCGCCGGCGCGACCAGCGTGATCTCCTGCGTCTCGCCATGGGTGAAGGTGAGGGTGATCTGCGATTCGAGGCTGATCTCGACGGGGCCCTTGGTCGCGAAGGAGAGCGTGGCGCCGTCGGGAGAGTCGGGGCTCACGACCTTGAGCTTGACCGCGGCGCCCGGCGGCCTGGTCACGGTCTCGCCGTGCAAGACCTGAGTGCCGCCGACGAACACCGCAGTCGTCGGCTTCGCGACGAACTGCTTCGTCTCGATGTTGACGCAGTGCCCCGCGAACTTGTCGTTGATGCAGTCGCAGGTCTCCTCGTCGGAGGGGCAATCGCAGTCGTAGGCGACGAAGCCGACGATCTCGGGGTTGTTCTGTGCCCGCACTGCACGCAGATTCGTGACCGTCGGATGGTCACAGCCGAGATCGGCCATACAGACGCCTTGCGGCCAGCCGCCGGAGTACGTCTCCACCGAGGCGAGAGTGCCGTCGGCCCTGTAACCAAAGTAGTGCCTCATGTCGATGCTCCCAGGAAGACTCTGATCTCGGTGGGCGAGAAGTTGGGCGCCGGGTTGATGCTCGCGGTGATCGTCGCGGTGTTTCCAGCGACTGTGAGTGAATCGATGGACAACCTCTCGAACCCGAGGCTGTTGGGCCCGTCGATGTAGCTCCATCCTCCGCTCGCGTGGACGACCGGCCATCCGAAAGGCTTGGTGAACGAGATCGAGACGGGCCCGAGCGCGACGCCTGTGGTTCCGCTACTCGTGGGCGCATCGGCGAACGTGTTCTTGTCGGTGTAGCCGGCGCCGTTCGGCCCGGTCGATCCCTTCGGTCCAGCGGACCCGGGCGCCCCGGCCGGCCCGGTCGCGCCAGGCACCGAGACGTTCGCGACGCCGCCACCGGCGTTGGTGGCGCCGCCGAAGGCGAAGTTCAGCGTGTGGAAGTTGTTCCCGATCACGGCGCCCGAGTTCTTGATCGTTCGCACCGAGCCGACGAGCCCGCCTACCACCGCGAGCTTGAATCGACCAGCGACACCAGGAGCGGCGAAGCCCGGCTCGGTCTTCTCGCCGTCCATCTTGATGTAGAGGAACCCATCGAAGATGGCCCGGTCGGTTCGGAAGAACGCGGGCGAGATGAACTGGATGTCCGTCGTCGGCATCACGAACGGGCCGCCCACCACCGTGAGGAAACTCAGGGTGAAGCGGCGGAAGGTCGTGTTGACGACGGTGTCGGGCACCATCGGCACGCCGCCTTCATAGGCCGTCCTCAAGACGGCGTTGTTGGCGTCGGTGATCGACTTCACCTCGTAGTACTTGAGGTCGGGCGCGAGGACGATGTCGCCAGCCTGGAAGCCTCCCCCGAAAGGGTTGGTGCCGTTCCCGTCCACGTTGTCCGAGGCGTTGTAGAAGCGGATCGTCTTTCCGGCCCCGACGGTCCCGGACGTGAACGTGAGGCGGCCGTAGACCGGCTGCTGCCCAGCATCCACGATGCGCTGCCGCGTCTTGGCGTTCACGACGAAGCAGACGTTCCGCACCGGGTCGAGAGGTCCGGTGATGACCCCCTCCAACACCTCGGTCGCGTTCGCCTCGATCAGCATGTTCGGCGCGAACGACCGGCTGGTCGCGGCGAACGAGCCGGAGACGTTCGTCGAGCCGCCCGACACCGACGTATGGACGTTGCTCAGGAGGTTGACCTGCCGGAGCCCGAGTCGGTTCGCGATCTCGGTGCCGCCCAGATCATCGGCGATCCTGGCGGACAAGCTGGTGTGGGCGCCGGTGTAGGGCGAAAGACGCGCCGCGATGACCTCGGCGACGGTGGGCACCGTCGAGGCGATCTGTTCAACGGAGCCACCCGGCATGAAGCCGAAGGCTTGGCCCTGGAAGGCGACGGGTGGCTGCTTCGTTCCTGGTGACGCGGCGGTGACCACGAGGTTGGCGCCGGGCTTGTCCACCTTGCAGATCAGGACTTCTTGAGGCCCGGCGGCCGGAAGTGCGCGCGCGAAGATTCGCGCCTGCGTCGGTGCCCCATGGACGTAGTCGCATCGCGACACGACGTAGACCGGCCACTGGGTGTGACCGGTGAAGTTCAGCAGGACCGGGTCGGCGGTGAAGATGTCCACCATGACCTTCTCGGTCTGGGCGCCCACCTTCAGGAGCGAGAAGTTGTGGTTGGGATCGATGGCGAGCGTCAGCGTCATGTTGCCCGGCGCGGTCTGCGGGATGAACCCGATATAGACCCCGCGGGGCATCCCAAGCCATCGGGTGTTCAGCGCGGCGGGCACCGACGCTTCCTCGAAGCGAACCTTCACGTTCGTGTTAGGGAAGGCGACCCCCGGAAAGGCCGGCATGACTAGCTCCCCGCCGAACTGAAGAAGAGGGACACGGATGTATCCCCCCGGACGCGCCCAGTGATCGTCGCGGTACTTCCGACGGCCGTGAGGCTCTGGATCTCCGCGGAGTCGAAACCGGCGAAGAAGACGGCGAAGTCCTTGTAGCTCCTGATGCCGCCAGCCAGATAGTGAATCTCGTGCCCCATGTCCTTCGAGTAGGAGAAGGGCACCCAGGTACTAGGAGAGATGCCGTTCGTGAAGCCCGTCACCTCGAATGGGTTGATCGCGGTGAACCCCGCCCCAGGGTCGCCCGGCGGGCCGGGACCGCTCGATGTTCCTGGCGGACCAGTCGCCCCCTGCGGGCCGATCTCCGTCACCTCGACCGTGCCGGCTGCGTCGGTGACCACCGTCGCGTTCGAGGCGTTGAAGTCGATCGCGTGGAAGGGGCCGCCCGCGAGCGGGAAGCCGCCGTTCTGGATGTTCACCGCGCCGAGTACGGCGCCAGATGTAGAGAGAACACCGACGCCGAAGTCGGCGACCGTCGCGGCGGCGATCGGCGCCTTCCCAGCGCTTGAGTGAAGCATCGCCGACCAGTCACCGTAGGACCGATCGTGCCGGAGGAAGGCGGGGAAGAAGAATCTGAGCGTCGCGGCTGCGGGGAGCGACGCGGAGGTCTCGGCGGTCCCGGTGATCTTCCTGAGCTTGAGCTTCCATCGCTGAAGGACGCAGTCGGATTTGGCGGCGGCGAATCCGGTAAAGGCGTTCTTCAGGGTGAAGCTGTTGGCGCTGTTGATCGCCGCGATCTCGTAGAAGAGCCCATCCGGCCCGGAGATCGTATCGCCGATCTTCGCCTCAGCGGTCGCCTGCCCATCGACGCCCGAAACCGATGTGTCGGCGTTCACGAATGACCAGGTGCCCGAGAGGACGATCTCCGACGGACCTTCGAGGCGCCCGAAGATGAGGCGTCGGTCGCTCGGGTTGTCCACCGGACGGTAGCCGGTGGTGGCGTCCACGACGATGCAGACGTTCCTGACCGTGTCGAATGGAGCGGCGACCGCTCCTTCGGTCGTCTCGTCGCCGAGTCCGCCGAGCGAGACAGGCGAGTGTTCGCGGTCGATCTCGGTGAGGGAGCCGGAGACGATCACGTCTTCCGCCGCCGCCAGGATGGGATGGTCGTTGCTCCGCAGGACGCGGAGCGCGAGGGCGAGTCTGCCGGCGAGCGCCGAAGCGCTCTGATCGGCCGCGAGCCGGGCCGAGAGCGACGTGTGGATGGTCGTATCCAGTGCGACGCGCGCGGCGACGACCTCGTTCACCATGTCCGTGGCGGCCTGGAGATCCTCGATCGACCCCGCCGGCATGAACCCGAAGTCGATGCCGGCGAAGGCGAGCGGCTCGGTGCGTTCGCCGATGGACGGATCTGCTTCGATCACCAGTGCCGGCGCAGTGCCGGTGAGGGTGCAGATCACCACCTCGTTGACACCCACTGGTCCGACCGACCTGGTGATGATCTCGGCGGTCGTGGGAACGGCGGCATCGTCGGTGTAGAACGCGCGCGCGAGGACGTGGATCGGGAAGTCGCCCGCCGGTTGTCCGGTGAAGTCGAGCGTCACCGGCGAGGTGACGACGACATCCATGCCGCCTGGATCGGCGGATGACGGCAACTTCACGATGGAGTAGCCCTCGCCGGGGTCGGGCGAGAGCGTGAGGATCGGGCTCACCACCGACGGCACGAACCCGACGTAGACGCCCTTCGGCATCCCAGCGAACTTACGGCCCGCGAGCGACGACTTGTATTCGTCGTCGCGCCCCAAGAGCGCGTTCGTCCGTGTGAAGACTCTGACCGGAAACTTCGCCATTAGATGGCTCCGTTGATGGCGAACTTGACCTGGGCCGAAGGAGTGCCGCCAGGAGGCACCTTGCCGTGGATGAAGCCTGTCGTCCCGACGATGTCAATGAGGGTGATCTCCCAGTGGTCATCGCTGTCGAAGGTATTCGGGGAGTACCACCAGACGTTGAAGCCGGTCAGGAACTTGATGGGCGCCCCGAAGTTCCTGAAGTAGGAGTAAGGCGTGTTCGCGCCGAGCGAGAAGTGGTTGAACAGCCCGCTCACGTCGAGCAGTGCGCTGGTCGCCAAGCCAGGCCCCTGCGTTCCGGTCGGGCCTGGCGGCCCTGGTGGGCCGAGAAGCCCTGATGTTCCCTGATTCCCAGTAGGCCCTCGCTGGGTGATGTTCGCGACACCAGGCGCAGCCGCGACGCCGTGGAAGTCGATCGAGTTGACGTGGGGTCCGTTTACCGGGTCGTTGTGTCTGATCTCGTAGATCGCGCCGGCCTTGCCGTCAGGAGCGGTCGAGGCGACTGGAGCGAGACCGTAGAGCGTCGTCGTGGCGGTGACGACCGGCGTATCGGTGAAGTTCCGCGCGAGCATCGCGACCTGATCGAACTGGGCTGCGGCCAGCGACCGCCACGCCGGAAAGAGGAAGCGGATCGTTGTGCCACCTGAGATCAGGTAGGGCGATTCGTCCACGGAGTCGATGGGTCCGGTGCGGGTCTTCATCTCCAGTGTGAACCGACGACGCAGGAGCCCCGTCCCACCTACCGTCGCGAGGGCGTTGATCGAGAGGATCAGGTTGAAGTTGTCGGTGACCGACAACACCTCGTAGAAGTTCCCATTCGGGTCTTGGATGATGTCGCCGGGCAGGATCTGCGAGGAGAAGATCGTCCCGATACCTACGACACCCGGCACTCCGATGGAGAAGTTCACGAGGCCGGTGAGCGCAACCTCGTCGGCGACGAGCCTCCCGTAGGCGATCTTCCGTGTCGGGTCGAGGAGACGTGCCTCGGTAGGGTCGGTGACGGCGCAGACGTTCCTGAACGTATCGGAGATGGCCCCGGTTGGCGGCACGAGTGGAAGCGTGCCTGCTGTGACCGCCGCCACGAACGACTCAGATCCGAACGGGGCGATGTTCTCGACCGGTGTGAGTCCAAGCAGGCCACGATGCAGCCCAGAGAACGCGCGGCTGACGTTGACCGACGATACCGCGCCAACAACCAGGTGATCCGTCCCTTGGAGGTTCTTGATCTCCTTTCCAAGCCGACCTGCCATCGATGCCCCGGAGGCGTCTGACGCGAGGCGCGCACCCAGGTTGGGATGCGTGAACCCGGTCAGATCGACACGGGCCGCTTGCACCTCGGCCACCACGTCGATGGCGGCGAGCAGTTCCTCGACCGCCCCCGACTTCATGAAGCCGAACCCGAGGGGAGCGCTTGAGTAGGCGTAGGGATTGTCCTGATCGGCTGGGAGCGCCGTCGAGAAGACGCCGGCGGCAGTGACGCGACAGATGAGGATCTCGGTCGGGCCCGACGGCGGGCCCAACTGCGTCACGATCTGCGCCTGATGCGGTTGCCCGAGAGCGGCATCCGCCTTGAGGACGATGTTCACGGGGTAGATGACGTGCCCGGTGAAGTCGAGCGTGAGCGGGGCGATGGTGACCACATCCACCGACGAGAGCGGGTCGAGCGACGACGTGAGCCTGGCGAACGAGACACCGTAGGTCGGATCGACGGCCAGGGTGAGCGCGTTGCCGGCGAAGCTCGGCACGAAGCCCAGGTAGACTCCTCGGGGGATGCCGAGGAACTTCCGGTTGATCGCCTCGGAGAGGTATTTCTCGCCGTAGCGGATCTTGACCTCTTGCGGCGCGAAGGCATGAACGGGCCCGATGATCGGCAGGACGACAGGTGTCGCCGGACCGGAGATCGCGCTGATCGGGAGAGAGGCTATCGGGCCGAAGCTCATCGTGGACCCCTTACGCCGGCAGCTTACGGACGATGAGATCGAGAACAGCCAACTGATTCACCGTGAGCGTCTGCGCTACTGCGTGATTGATGAGGAACGAGCCCGTGGTGACACTAGCGAGAATGGTGTGATAGACCTTGGTGATGTGTCGCGCAACGGTGGGGCTGGTCCGCCAGATACGCGACTCGACGGCGACATCGGTCGCAGCGATGAGAAGCGAGTTGACGAGCAGTACCCCGCCGTAGGTCACGTTGAGGAAGCCTGGCGGTGCGGGCTGAGAAATGGCCGCCACCACATCCAGCGTGTCGCCATCGACCGCGAGCGTTCCACCGGGGACGTTGTAGGAAAGGGTATTCGCCGCCCCGTTCACCTGGGTGCTCAGGGTGTCAGGGACGCCCGGCAGGACCGAGTGATCGATGAGCGCGTGGGCGGCCGTCATGAGATCACCGACGCCTGTGATACCAGCGTGATTGGTGAGAGCGTGGGCGGCGATTGTGAGGTCGCCGACGCCTGGGAGACCGGCGTGGTTCGTCGTGGCATGGGCGGCCGGCGACAAGACGCCCGTGAGCCCGGTGTGATCCGTCGCGCTGTGGACAGGTCCAGTGAACGTCTCCGCCGCCGGCACACCAGGCAGTCCTGAGTGGTTCACGACCGCATGGTTGGAGAGCGACATCGCGGTGGCGAAGAAGGCAGCCTGCGGCGAGACGAAGATCTTCTTCGTGCCAACGGCGAACGGGACGAGCGCGTTTCCGTTGGAAGAGGCGACGACCGTGTCGCGGGAGAAGGTGCCAGCGCCGACGGTCCCGAGCCCAAGCTCCCAGTCTCCGGTGATTTCGTCGGTGATGGTGTAGTAGGTCTGGTTGCCCAGACCGACGCCCGCGGCGAAGGAGCGAAAACCAAGCACGGTGCCGCTGAACGTGATGGCACCGATCCCAGTCGTGATGGTGGTCTGCTGCACTCGGTCGGCGTAGACGATCGCCATGCACTGCTCCCTCGACGGCTAGTACTTGAACCCTTGGAGGTTACCGTCCTGGTCTACCTCCAACTTGTATACCCCGGAACTCAGGAACTCGATGTATTCCGGCGTGAGCGTGTTCCGCACCGGCGTCGGCGGAATCGTCGTATTCGGATCGAGCGGGAAGATCTCGCCAGGGATCGCCGAGACGATGTGATCATCCACAGGGCCAGTGCCTGGCGGCAACACGAACGTCACGACATCGTGGTCGAAGAGGGCGCCTACCCATCCGATCGCGAAGATCTTGATGGTCTTGTCGGACACCGGGCCCGACGAGGAGACCGGGATGGAGGTGACGGTTTCATCGAGCGTAGCGCCCGACGACCACGGTGCTACACCCTCGACCACTGCGTCGAACATAGGGCCAGACCCGCCCACCACAAAGACCACAAGAAACTCGGCCTGTGGCCCGAGCGCGTTGGCAGCCGGGAAATCGAGCAGTGGCGCGGCTTGGGCTCCGAGTGCGTTGGCGGCCGGGAAGTCGAGCAGTGATTCGGCCTGCGCCCCGAGCGCGTTTGCGCTGGGGAAGCTGAGAATAGATTCGGCCTGGGCTCCAAGGGCGTTCAGCGCCATAGGTCAGAACTTTTCCATCACGAACTTGGCACGCTGTCCAGTGGAGAAGCCATCGGTCGCCGCCTGCCACGTCACCTGATGGACCGTCGTGTTGTCCTTCGCGAGCCCAGTCGTCGGTCCTGTGAGCGTTGCCGCCGCAAGAGGGAGTTCGTCGTTGGCGACACCTCGCCATGCGCGCACGCTCGCCGTGCCGAGCCCAGCATCCGAGTAGAGCTTGAAACTCACGAGCAAGCCGCCGGCAGCCGGCGCCAGCCCCTTCAGTTCGACGTGGTCCTCACCAGAGGTCCAGAACGTCGTGCCCTGCGAGTGCTGCACGAAGGGGAGGTTGTCGTGTGCCGAGCCGCCCGAGTCGTTGGGGCCTCCGCCGATCCCGCCCGTACCGATGTAGGCGCCTGGGCCGTTCCACTGCCACTGGTTGATCGCCGAGCCGGGTGAACCATTGATGCTGTGGTGGAGCCAGATCGTCGGAGCACTACCAGGTGAGGTGCGGTTATCGACGATCACCGACATGCGCGCTGTATTGAGCACCCCTACCGCGAGGGCAGTCGGGATTACCGCCGCCGTGATGTCGGTCCGCACGAGCGACGAGTCGTACTGGTAGCACTTCCAAGTGCCCGACTTCGGTGCGAAGACGTACATATTGGTGCCGTCGGTGAAGAGGCAGTTCTTTCCCTCGTTCGTGGCGCTGCTGAAGTTGTAGGCCGCCTCGACGGCTACCCACGCACCGGCGATAAGCTCCGTAAGCCTCCCCTGTTGAAACGCCGACGACTCGTGATTCAACACGAAGAGTCGGTTGTTGAAAACGCAGAGGGGTAGGTCGTTGACGATGGCCCCCGGTGTGATACTGCTCAACGTCGCAAAGGTCATGGTGTTCGTCGTCGGATCGAACACGGTAGAGACGGTAGTGAGGTCGGCGCCACGCCCCCACATCGTGACGAGCGATCCATTCCAGACGACCGAGTCATGAGGGTCGTTGTAGGCCGCGAATGGTCCGCTGAATGGTCCGTGCGCTGTCCACGAGCCGAGCGTACCGAGGCTGCTCGTGAAGGCCCACCAGTCACTCGACGGATGATTCTGGGTCACGATGCACGCCGTCGCGACGCCGGCGACGTGGAGCACGAACAAGCCCGACTTGGAAGCGGACGCACCGGCGTTCAAGTGGGTGCCAGGTATGAAGGAAAACACCGACCCCCACGTCGCGCCACCGTCGGTGCTTCGGTAGATGTCGAGCCCCACCGTCGCGATGAACGTCTGAGACCCGCCGAACTTGATGGCGGCGGGGTAACCGCGCGTCACGTTGATCCCGACCGCCGAAGTGTCGGCGATGCCAAACCCGGCGCCGACGCCGGACGGCGTAGCGTTGATGTATCGCTTGAGTTGCGGCGTTCCACGGCTGCTGACGGCGAGAAACGGAGCGATAGGCATGGCGCTCTCCTACGTTCGCACGATGGCCGCGACGACCATCGTGAACCCACCGGTCCTGATCTTGTCCCCGACCACGATGGCCGACGGAGGCTTGATGGTCCCATCGTGAAGCCTGAGCGGGGCCGAGGCGTCGGTCGCGCAGAAACGCGAAGTTTCGACCCCCTGCGCGTCCTTCTGGATGAAGGCGTAGCTCGCCATGTTGGCTCCTTACACGCCCGAGATCTTGGCGATCAAGCGGTGGTGGACGAACGGGTAGTCTCCATCGAGATCGACGAAGGCGTCCCAGAAGAAGAAGTAGTTCGATCCCGACGGCGTCGAGACGAGGCTGAGGTTCCCCGAGTCTCCATCACCTTCGGTCATCGGGAACCACTCCTGCCCGTCGATCGAGTACTCCCCGGAGACATCGATCGGCCTGGAGCCGGAGTCACGGACGGTGTAGTCGATCTTCACGCGCCCCGGGAAGGGCTGGGTGATGTCCCGGATGTGGCAGGTCGGCTGGAGATCGGTGAAGGTGCGGAAATCTCCGCGCTCCTCATCGGGAAGCATGAGGTCGAGTCCGAGACCACCATCGTCTTGTGTGCGGAGGATGGTGACGGCCGAGGTTCCGGTCCAGGTGCAGACCAACACCGAGACGGGGATCGCCGGTCGGAACCGAATCAGGAGTGTGTGCCGCTCGTTGGTCCTACGACGATCATCGACGTGAAGGCAGCACCCGAGGTTCGGCTCGGCGCTCAACGAGAGCGGAAGCTGCGTGGCGGTGAGGTCGGAGACGGCGAGCGAGCTTCCAGCCGGCGCGAGGGTGACGAGCTTCGTCCCGAGGTCGCCCGAGTAGAAGATCGAGAGTGCGCCCGCCTTGTTCACGAACATCGTGTAGTTGCCGGAGTCAGGCGTGAGGAGCACGACGCCGACGGCGGGCAGCGCCACCAAGGTGTTGATCCAGGCTGGCGGCGCCACCGGAAGCGCTGGCGTCCATGTCGGGGCGAGCTTGTAGAGCAGAGGGGCGCTCGCCGGCAGCACGCGCGGCAGCACGTAGTAGAGGTCGTTCTTCCAGGAGGCGAACGCTCCGAAGCAGGCGACCTCGCCGATGAGCAGAAGATCGTTGCCGGTGTCGAACGTCGCCGAGAGCACGTTGGTGTCGGGCAGGTAGTAGCCGAGCCCGGCGCCCGCGGCGAACCAGATGGCGTTCTTCCACGAGAACGTCTGGCTGGGCCCCGTGTTGGTCGGCTGCGAGGGGAAAGCCTGGAAGATCGCGGCGTCCCAGGTGGTCCCGTCCTCCTGGAAGGAGCGACGGGCGAACACGCCGTCGAGGCCCACCGAACCGGTGCGGCAGGCGATGGCGACCAGGCGGTCCTTCTCGACCTGGAGCGCGACAGGCTTCAGGAAGCCGGTGCCGGTCACGAGCGCGGTGAAGCCGGCGACATCGGTCCAGACGCCGCCCGAGTATCGCGCCAGGCGGATCGTGTTCGTGGTGCTCAGGTAGAGCAGGTAGGGATCGCCCTGGAAGACGCAGGCGATGTTCTCGCAGCGGTTCGGGAAGAGAGACGTGACCTCGGCCGCAGCGATCTGGTTGCCCAGGTTCGCCATGTCGCCGGTGATGGAATCCACCGTCACGACCCGCTTGTCCGTCCGCTTGAAGGCCAAGATCTTCGCCATCGTCGTCTCCTACGGAGTCGTAGACGCTACCACCGGGACAGCCCACCCTCCACCCACGGCAGACAGGTTCGCGACCACAGGAACGGCCCACCCGCCGCCGACAGCGTTGTTCTGCGCGACCACGGAGGTGACCCACCCGCCGCCAACCGCCGCCGGCCCATCGAACCGATACTCCAGGATGCGGACGTGAATCGGCCTGACCCGCTCCACGTTCTTCAGCACATCTTCGACGGTCGCCGAGAACTCATCGAAGGGAATCTCGGTATCGTCAGGCTTGTAGAAGTAGAGCTTCAGCCAGGCGGAGCGGCAGATCGTCTTGAACGCGAGAGCCTTCGGCCACTTCTCGTAGAAGTCGCTGTAGACCGCGTCCGCCGGGATGTCGTCCGAACCGAAGAGGTCGAACCGCGGGATGAACTCCGTCGGGCCTGCCTCTTGAAGGTTGGCGCCCGGCGCGCACTCGTCTGCCCAGATCGGCGTGACCGTGGCGAAGAGTCCCGAGAACGCGGCGGCGATCTGGTAGCCCTTGTCGATCCCCTTGTTCAGGAAGAACTGGATGGCGTTCAGCACTTCGGAGCGCTGGAGCCGCTCGTCCTTCAGCGTGTTGAGGGTGATGTTGAAGTTGTAGGCCAGGCTCTGAAGCTGGTCGATCCGGCACTTGTTGGCGTCCCAGAGGTCGGGAAACTGCTCGTAGAGGTCTTGGATCTCCTGCACGAGCGGCTTGATCGAGTCGATGACCTTTCGGAGCGGCTCGGGAGGATCGAAGTCTGCCTTTGCGTCGTCATCCCGGATGTAGAGCGGGATGACCTCCCAAGTAACTTCCTCAGCCCAGTCCGCCTCCCCGAAGGGGAAGTCTCCCCAGTACTGGAAGCCGAATCCGATAGCGCTCTCTTGCCCAGGCACTCAGATACCCAGCAGTCTCTGGATCTCGAACTTGTCGTTGAGCACGGACGCCACGTTGAGCGTGATGAGCCCGGTCGTGAGGTCGGCGGTGTAGTCGTGCCCCGCGCCTTCGATGAGGAGTTGCCCGTTCTTGAAGACATCAACACGCAGAAGGATCGGCGAGGTTGAGAGCGCGTTCAGGACGGAGGTGCCGACAGTCGGCGTATAGATGAGTTTGGGCGCGTGGATGTGCGACGTGATGGTCACCGACGTATCGCGCGTCTCTCGCCAGACGATGAACACATCGGGGTTCGGAATGACGACGGTCGGGATCACGAGCGTGATCTGCCCTGTCGCGAAGTTGTAGGAGTAGTCGTCGGGATCGGAGAGAAGCTGCCCGTTCTTGAAGACATCGGCGCGGGCGAGGGCCGGAGCGGTGATGACCGGCGCCGGAGTGAGCACCGTGACGCCGGGACCGGGTGCGATGAACTTCCACGACAACTCGTGCTTGTGCGGGATGACCGTCGAGAGGGGGAGGAGCCCGGCGCCCCAGAGAACGCCGACATCCCCGTCGATCATCGACTTCCCGTCGCCGAAGTAGAGCGTGTCTCCGACGCGGGCGCAGAAGATCCTGATGTCGTGGAGGCGCACACCTTCGAGGAAGAGTCGTGACGACCGGTAGAGTTGGACCGGCGTCGCGCCCTCCTGGATCAAGCGCGGCATCTGGAAGTAGATCACCTCGTCCGGCTGGATCTGCATCGACGCGGCGCCGGCGATCTCTGCCTTGAAGGGCGTCGCGTAGCCGGTGATGTAGATCGGCTGCGTCCAGAAGACGAGGTTGGTCCCCGCGTCCCAGTTGATGATGGCCGTGCTCTGGAAGAGCAGATTTCCGTTGTCCGCGTTCGCGTAGTGGGCAGCGTCCTCAGCGAGCACCCCCGCCTTGAAAGTGGCGAAGAAGGGGCGCTCCCGCTCGCTGGGGTACGGAAACAGGTTGCGCGGCGTGAGTTCACCCACAGTGCTGCTCCTTAGATCGCTGAGACCACTGGTGCGAGACCGAGCGAGATCACCTCGTAGTCCTGGACCGACAGGTCTCCGAAGCTGTTCAGATCTCCCGGGCTGGGCGGCGCTCCGTTGATGCCGATGATCGCGATGTGGCTGTAATCGACACCCTCGATTGCCTCCACGATCGCGTAGAGATCGCTGATTCTAAGCGACTTACCGTAGGAACGTCCCAGCAACGCGCCCTCTAGCGCCGACTTCACGTTACCGAGCACGACGGCGGCGGCGATGTCGTTCTCGTAACCGGTCGCCAGCTTCACCTCGCACGTCAGATCCACGGCGTAGAGGTTGATGCTGCCGTCTACGACGACGACCTTGGCGGTGCTCTCCGCTCGCGCGTCGAGGTAAGCCTCCAGCGCCTTCGCGAGTCCGACGGAGGCGGCCACGTAGCGCCCGACGGTATCGGCGGCGAGGATCTGGGCGACGATCACGTTGGCGTCGCAGTTCGACGAGAGCACCTTGTTCCAGTAGTCGCGAAGCTCCTGGACCACGTCGGCGGTGACGCTCTGTGCTTCCAGCGCGGCGATGATCGTGAGCGCCTCGGCATCCTGGTCAACGGAGCGCGGAACGGTGGCGCGCCCGATCGCGACAGCGCCGAAAACTGGGTCGATGAAGGCGTTGATGAGGCCGTCGAGGTCCACCTGGGTGACCGCACGATCAGCCGCCTGCACGACCAATGGTGCGTTCACCTTGATCGAGTTGATCGTCTCCCGGACGGACCCAGGTGAGGAAGGCGCGTTGTGGACGAGCGTGGCGGAGAGGGTCTCGGTGCCCGCCACAAGCGGCTGCTCGAAGGAGGTGACGGTGTTCGCCTGCACGAAGCCGGCGGGCCCCGAGGTCGCGAGGAAGGTGAGACGGATCTCCGAGTCTTGTGGCGGGATGTTGCCGGCGATGCCGTCGCCGAACTGAAGGCGCGGCGGGTTGAACCCGTACTCCATCTCGAACTGGTTGGTGGTGTCGAAGGTGAGCAGGCTCGACTCCGCCCACTCCACGGTGTTCACGTAGGTGCGAGGCGAGTCCTGCGCGATCGTCTTCCCAGCGGGGATCGTCTCGACGAGGAAGAACTGGTTGGGATCGCCGGTAGAGGTGTAGATCTCCTCGATCACCTCGCCCTCGACGGCATCGAACGTCTTGGGACCGACCTCGCCAACGTCGAAGATCACCTCTTCGGTCGTGACGTAGGTGAGCCCGCCAGGGCCAACGAGCCTGCGCCCACGCTCGATGGTGAGTCGCGTGATCGAGGGGGCGAAGGCGAGCGTGATTGTGATGGTGATCGCCGGCGGCACGGCGGCACGAGCCTTGTAACCGAGTTGCCGGGCGATGACGACGGCGGCCGAGCGTAGGCGGACGTATCGGAGGTTGGTGTCGTCGGCCTGCCG
>Ga0315288_10005046_pt1 | contig 16800 bp, 18 predicted proteins | sample YL17G11_20_MG_FD_203454 | JGI IMG/M metagenome (GOLD analysis project Ga0315288, IMG submission 203454) | Sediment microbial communities from Yellowstone Lake, YNP, Wyoming, USA - YL17G11_20 | ecosystem: Environmental > Aquatic > Freshwater > Lake > Sediment | place: USA: Wyoming | collected... | reverse complement strand
TCAACTGGATTAACAACTACTTTGGCAACTGGGTTGGACGTAAATTGCGATTTCAATATGAACTCAAATGATATTACTAATCTTGATACTCTTTCTTCTACTACTGGAAGTCCTATGACTTTATCAGCAGACGCTGAACTTTATCTTAATTCCGCTAATAATACTCAAATTAATGCTTCTTCTTCTTTTACAGCAGTTGCTAATGATAATATTAGTTTGACAGCAACAAATGACGCTATGACTTTATCAGCAGACGACGATATTACTCTTATTTCTGTATCAAAAGGTATATTAATAAATGGAGGAACTGGGAACGCTGGTAATAATGATATTACTCTAACAACTCAAAACGCAGCATTACAAGGACAGATTATTCTTCAAAGTGGAGGTGATATTCAATTGAATGCTCCAAATGGTGCGGTTATAAGTATGAATAGTGCTGACAATACTCAAATAAGTTGCGGTGAGAATTTATTCGTTAATACCAACCCTATAACTGGTGTAGTTAGTTTTACAACTGGTGATTTAGCAAATAGTGGTGTTGTTAGGTGGAACTCTTATCCTATGGGTATAACATTTTTTAATAAATGGAATGGTGGGTTTGGTTATAATAATGCTGGAAATTGGGAATTGGTTAAACAAAATACTATAACATTTCCTACTCAATTTTTATATGGAACTTGGGCGGTTAGTTTTAGTATTAATTGTTCAAGTGTAGGGTCTGCTCCAGCAGATAAGCGACTTGCTATGTATTTTAATTTTATAGACGGAAATAGCACACAGTTTGACGGATTTTCTTATAATCAAAATTTTCCATTTGCTAATTGGTTTAATTCTTCTACTTATACAAATACTTCTCAAACCCCTCTATCTATTACTTATACCGATTATTTTGATTTTACTAGTGCGATAAATCCATTACAATTACAAATAAATTGGTTTGCTGACAACGCTCAAAATCAAAATGATTTTTTCGTATCCACTACTTTTACTCTTATGACTTTAATATCTTAATAATATTATGTTAAGTGAGGTTTTTTATGTTGGACTTTATACTGCTGGTATTGCTTTTCTTTTAGCATTATCAAGACAATTATATAAGAGCAAATGTCAAAGTTGTAAGTGTTGGGGATTTGAATTGGTTAGAGATACAGAAGCAGAAGAGAAAATAGATGAGTTAGAGTTAGAACGACATCCTGAAGAAAAGAAATCTAATAATAATGTATGAAAATAATTAAAATTGAAAAATCAAATCGACTAACAAAGAGATTTAAGGCATATTTTGATGATGGTAAAGAAATAAATTTTGGTCAAGAATTTTCTGATGGTACTCATCCTCAAACTTATATAGACGGAGCTTCAAAAGAAAAAAGAGATTCTTATATAAAACGACATATTGCTAATAAAATAGAATATGAATTAATTACAAATTTAATTCCATCTCCTAGTCTTCTGTCAATATATATATTATGGTATTCACCAGATATAAATTATAATATTGAATATCTTAATTCGTTATTCAAACTGAAATATAATATTAAGAAATAATAAATGAGAAATAGAATTCCAAAAGTAAAAAAGATTAAAGTTATTAAAGAAGAAGGAGCTTCCGAAGAAGATAATGATGGACGAATTACATTAATAAAAAGTGATAATCCTAATTTTACTTATGAAGTATATGATTATAAAACTGGGCTATTTAGGGGATTTATGGGGAATAAGAAATCGACAGAAGATAATAAGTAAAATATAATAATAATAAATATCTTATTATTATATGAGTGAAGGCTATCTACCAGATAAAAGATTACAATTAGATTTTCAAAGAGCAGTAGATCTATTACCAAAATTTATAACTGATGATGATATTCGTAGATACCTAGGTCCTACTTTTCCAATCTTTAAATATTCAGAACTAGATGATATTCAACATATAAGTCATATTCTTCCTGAAGATAAATGTTGTTGTATAATTTTAGTAGAAAGCACCTATAATACAGGTCACTTTGTAGCACTTGCTAGGAAAGGTGATGTAATAATTCAATTTGATTCTTATGGTGTTAGTATAGATCATGAATTAAATTATGTTACAAAGATGATGCAAAGAATTTTAGGAGCAGAAAAGAATGCTCTAAAAGATTTAATTAAAAATAGTGGAATGAAAACAATTTACAATAAGACCAAATATCAATCTACTAAAGAAATATATGGAGTAGATTCTTCAATATGCGGACGAGCATGTATAGTATTCTGTCAATTATTCAAATTAGGATATACTTTAGAAGAAATGAAAATATTAATAGATAATAAAAGAGATCATTATGAAATGATATTTATGATAGAATTTCCAATTGATCTTACTTTTTGCTTTTTGATTCCATAAATTATTATCTTTAGAATAATATAATGTCGGCACAATCATTGGTATCTTCTTCTCAATATCCTATTATTGAAACTGGTTCTTTTACTACTACAACAAACGCATCTGGATCGATTGCTTTTAGAAAACCTTTTCCGACTGGAACTTTTCCAGCCATATCTTTACAGAATATTAATGGTAGTGTATGGGATGAAATTACTCTAGCGTGTACAGTTAGTAATACTGGATTTACGTGGACACAATATGGTGCGGCTGCTCCTGAAATATTTAACGTAAGTTATATAGCAATATTAGTTCCAAATACTACGCCATAATCGCACTTTGTCTATTCAAACAAAGTTAGTTTATGACCATAACATCGTAACGATTACAATTTGGATTGTAATAGTTAGATTATGATTGTTAAGAGCGTAAAACGACAGAAGATAAAGATCATGAGAGCAATATCAATCACAATTCGCACATTTTTCACGCATAATCCAACTTTGTCCAATGGATCAATTAAAGATCTTTAATTGAGACCTATATCAATTTCATTTTATGACTGAAATATCATCATGTATTATTATTTTCTGTCAAATATGCTCTCGCCAATCATAATCTAACTATTACAATCCAAATTGTAATCGTTACGATGTTATGGTCATAAACTAACTTTGTTCATCACGACAATGTTCGCCGACTTATACTGGTGTCAAATTTATATAATATAAAGTTCCATTTATATTAACTCTTAATTGTTCAGTTGAAGCAACCGTAGTATTTAAATATATAACCGCATTTGTAGTATAACCAGGATCTCCTCCTTGATTTACTAGTTGAATATCATTAACAATCAAATTATTTGGAGATGGTATTGTTACATCACCATTAAAAGTTATTTGACCAGATGTTAATTCAGATAAACTAGTTGATAGTGATAAAACATTTTGATAACCAGATGGAACTGAATCTTGTGCTGTGAATATAATAGTAGAGTTTTCTCCTGAAGCTTCAATTGTATATGTTTCAGAAATATTATTTTGATTTCCTAGAAAGATATTATTTCCAGGTATAAATAATTCATCATCACCATTTAATCTACCTAGAACAATTTGATTATCTGATCCTACTTCTACTGGTTCTGAATTTGCTCCAATAAGAGTTAAAAAGTTATAAGAATAATTGTCTGCATTGTTTTGTGTAGCAGAATTACCCAAATAAGTATTATTTGAACTTAATCCAAAATCATTTTCTCCCGCACTAAAACCTACAGCTGTATTATAACTACCATTGCTATCTAATAAAGTAAAACAACCAATTGCTGAATTGGATTCTCCAGTTGTTAAAGTAGTAGAACTTTGATATCCAAATAAACTATTTCCGTCTCCGATTAATTGTGGTGCAACATTAGAACCAAATAAACTATTATATGATACAGTATTAAAATCTATATTAACATTTTTTCCTATTAAAGTATTATAATTATTGTATTGTCCTGCAGTTTCTACGCTTGATTGAACAAATTGTGTATTTGCTACCTTGGCGGAATTATTACCTAATGATTGAGTAGCGCATGTTATATTAGCAGCTTGAAAATTATTAGTTGAAGTATTTGTGTATGTATTAATTGTTGTAGTTGAAACATTACCACCTCCACCTCCTGCTGTTGTTTGTTGTGAACCATTTGGAAATTGTATATAACCATTTTTAAGAATAATATTTCCATTAAATTCAGAATTTGCTAAATTAGCAAATGATTGACTTGACATTATATTATAAGATATTATTTTTAAAGAAATCTAATTTCTGGCAACTTCTGTCCTTTATTCCTAGATCCTCCTGAAATATATCCTCCTTGAAGTTCTTCTTCATCAGTCAATAATTTTCTACCTTTTTTTAATTTAATATTTAAAGGAGAATAAGAATCAATTGCTTGACCTAATAATGAAAGTCCTTCATTAAGTGTCTCAATAAAATTTTCTGTTGGATTATCACCAATTCCATTATTTTGCATCTCAACTCCTAGATCACTTACTTTTATTAATAAATCTTTTATAATTTGATTTTGTTGAGAACTAAAATAATTATATAATGGATAAATACTTAATTCAAATGAATGAAGAAATTCTTGAACAAGAGGTGCGTAATCAATTGATAGTTTATTTCCTATATCTTTATAATCAGGTATTGCGTAACCAAATTGATCTATAACTGTAGGTGCATTGATTATAACCTTAAATGCGTTAAACATTTGTTTTAAAAATAATGTAATCTTTGAAAAGTATTCATTCATTTGAGATTGTGTTGGTTGAATATTTGACTGAATATCTCCTATTCTTGTATACTGATCAACTGAAGATTTAAATATTTTCTTCTTGGCCGCATTTAACAGATTAGCATCAAGATCTGGATAACTACTCCAAAGTAATGGCATTATATATTTAGTAGAGATTATTTTCCTTAATATATTTACTAGCAACTGGAAGACTAACTCCATGCTGATTCATTATCTGTCTAACTAGTTCATGTCTTGAACCAGACTGAACTCTTTTTCCACCTTTCTTATTATGAGAAACACTTTGAAGAGAATGAACTGGAATTTTCTTCTTGCGACCTAAACCAATTTTACGATTAGCATATTTTCCTAGTTGATTTCCTGCAACTGAACCCAAAGTTGAACCCAAAGCTGTTCCAAACCCTGGACCTCCAACTGCTGTTCCTAAAGTTGCTCCTGCAACATCTCCTGCTAAACTACCTATTGTTGGTAATACTTGTCTAGCGAACATTTTAAATTCTGGACTTGATTTTTGATAATCTGTCTTTATTTCATTTCCTATTTTTTTAGCACCAGAAGTAATTTGATTACCTAGTTTTTTAGCACCTCTAGAAATAGATCTTCCAATATCTTTCAAACTAGGAAGTTTACCTCCTGAATAGGGTCTTGGCAAAGATTTAACATAGTGCCCACCAACATCATGGTACATAGATGATTTCTTCGTAGTGTAGTCGAGTTCACCAGGCATCGTCAATGACATCATATCCTTTTTAGATCTTCTTTTACCTCCTTGTTTAGGAGTATAAGTTGAAGGATTTCGTCCCATAGGAAGACGACCCATAGGCATAATAGTAGGATAAACATGGTTCACTGGACTAATAGTTAGAGCAGGATGAGCAGGTCGACCTCGTCTCATTACTCCTGCTGAAATAGCGTATGACTCTGGATAATTAAGAGGATACTGAGTTCCAGAAATACCAGGAGTAATATAATCTTTCTTTCTTGATCCTCCTCTCAATCCTGAATAATCTCCAATAAGTGGAGTATATTGATTATCAATTGCGAAACGAGTATCCAATTCAATTAATTTTTGATTAATCATACGTGTATAAGCGTCAGTTCCAATTGATCCAGATCCGGCCATTATATTTATTGAGAAGATAATAATTTATCGCCATCGGTGATTTGATTAAAAATACTTGTCTCAATATTTCTTAATTTTAATTTGAGGCGATGATATCTTTCTAAATTATACTTTTTGATTCTTTCTTTTTTAATAGGATCTTGATAATAAGAATTTTGTCTAGATAATTCTTTATCTTTATTCTTAATATATCGTTCTGCTCTTTTCTTGAGAATTTTTATTTTATTATTTTCATAATATTTCTTAATCTCTTCTTCTGTCCTAAATGGAATATTTTTATTTATACAATTTAATTCTTTTTCAATATATTCTCTTTCTTTACTATATTGATTTTTCAATTCGTCTAAAGTATTTATTTCAAATTCTTCTAAAATAATTACTTGATAGTCTTCATTTTTTAATATTTCAACAGATTTAGTTATTTTATTATTATTTTTGAAATTAGATTTATGTTCACTAATTCTATTATTTAAATTTCTCTTTGTTGATCCTATATAGCAATTATTCGTCTTATTACATAATAATTTATAAATAATAATCTTCATTTATTTATAAATATAAAATAAAATAATTATAGAAACGTAAAATTTATCGAATTAGTTTATGAAGTTTAGATTTCTTGTGATACATTGCACCACCAGCAATTGCTCCAGAATAACCTGCTCCAGAGACACCTGAAACATATCCTGCTCCAGACATCTTCTTCATGTGTTGAGCAACATACTTTGGATGTCTTGCGATACCTCTATGAAGCATCTTACCACCAACCAGTCTTTCATCGGCAACTCTAGAAATAGCAGGAGTATCTTTCTGTTCTTGAGTAGAAAGCGTAAGTTCCTTGGTAAGAATTCCAGTAAAAGTTGTAGATGTACCTTGTTCCGTAACAAAGATTCCAGAGTTAGCAGTCAAAATAACCAATTCTGGTGTGACAGCCGCCGTATAGTAAGAAGTCATGTTCAAAGTAATCTGGAATTGGAAGTTACCCAAGTTACCTGCCACTAGGTAGGAAGGAAGTGAAAGACTAGCTGCGTCAATAACAAGAATTGATCCAGTCGTGTATGTAATCGCACCTTCACCATCAACCGAGTTTCTCAAAGCAGTTCCTCTCCATTCATCATAATTCATATTTAGACCCGCCTTTCTCGACATATTCCAAAGTTGATTCTGACTAAAAGAAGAAAGAAGACCAGAAGCGTTATTGAAGTTAACTGAAACATTATTGATAGTAAGAAATGAAGCCGAATCAAGAACCGTTTGCTGACTCATTGGAATTCTTGCGTAAACAATGAAGTAGTCAGGAATCTGATTAATCTGGATCGTGTTAGAAGTAAATTGAGCAGGAACACCTTGGTTAAAAGTAACTGAACCATTTGTGTTGGAAATGTATCGAGCGTAATCGTAGTAAGGGCAAACATTTTTAGAAGCAACCAACTGGGTAGGTTGAGTAGAAAGAAACTCAAACTGCATGTTGACATTCTGAAAAGGATTGTTAGAATTAAATCCTGCCCAACCAAGAGAAACACTATAAGGACCACCATATTCAAATGCCGAAGACCAAACTCTCTTACATGAATTATCAATTGTAAAATTAAATGACATGTTATTGATACCAACCAGACCTTGAGCATTATATTCAGGATCGCACCACGTGAATGGTGAGAGAGTCAAAAGTGGTTCAATAGTTTGGAAAGTAATTGGGATAGTCCACCAATCATCAGTATCAGTTGAAACCAAAGAATTGTCAGTTCCGCCTGCTGCAATGTGATGAACAATAGGAAATGAAGCATTAGGAGCAACTAGGACAGGAAAAGCACCTCTAGGAATTTGATCAACATCATAAGAAGCAGTGTTGTAACTTGCTAAAGGATTATTGTTCGCAAGCACTGCATCTTGATAATTCAAATATGCCTGATCAGGAAGACTAGTCGTCGTCGAATTATATCTATAAAGTTCTCTAGAGTTATTCATTCGAAGAAGGACATCTACAATATCTTGTTCATTACTTGATACTGAAACATTATTAATAGTAGATTGAGCAGTAGTAAACAATTTATTCAAAGGAAATGCCTGAAGAGAATCTGTCAAACCAAGATTAAATGCCAAATCACCATCTGGAACTCCTGCTCCAGTTGCTGCAGAACCAATATTGACTGTCAAATAGACTTGAGCAGAAATTGTGACAGCTCTGTCAACCACTATATTTTCACTAGGAACTTGTATGCTGAAGACAATGCTAGAATTTGATGCTGAAGTAGCTTGGAAAGATTGGGCAGTTTTCTGGGCCGCACCCGTCTGAACGGCATATACTAGTTCTGGCGTTATATCTCCAATAACAGGATCTACGATTAAGCATGTTCCAAATGTTGACATATATTATTCTAAAGATAAAAATATTTCAATTATTCCTTAATATGTATCGATTTTCTTGAACATTATCAACATCCCAAAATTCTGTTGACTTGCTAAAAGAAAATTATTGATACCTCCCGACCAATCTTGCCAATAACATTGAATATTGAATAGTTTCAACTGATTATTTCCATTCAAAGAAATAAATCTATATACACTAGGTTCATAAGTAATACTAGGTCTATATAAATTATTTGGACTTTGAAAAGATGATATAATATTCTGTACATTGGATATTGAGGAATTTGGTCCAATATTCTGTCCTTCTAAAAGAACAACACTAGGTAGAATATGAGTTTGATTAATAGGAAGTGTATTACTTGTAAATATGATACTTTGAACTGGTGACCATAGACCAATTGTTGAGGTTGTTTGAGCAGTAACTGTAGCATCATAAGGAGTAGGATCTAAAGTTGGTAAAGGAGTTTGATTAGTTCCATTAAAGGAATCTATAACAAGTTGATAATTCTGTCCTGAATTTGCTACAGTTGTTGCTCCTAAATATGTGAATAAGAAGGAATCCAAAAGTCCATACATGGGACTATTAAAATAAATATTAATTGGATTTGCTACACTACTAGGAGGACTAGGATCATAAACTGATGCCTCAACATATATAGTGCAACAAGCACTGTCAACATTATAAGTAATAACAGGAGCATTAGTTGTAGGTATTGGCACTCCTGCTGTAGTGAGAGCCGCATTCAATCCTGCTAATGCTGAATTAAAAGTATTCTGAATTAATTGGACAACCCATTGAACATTATAACAATTATAATACGCTAAAGAGTTGTCTTGGACTTGAGGAGAATTTTGAGAAGGAGGATTTGGAACTTGAACTGACAGATTTTGAGGTTGCCATTGCATGAAGGATTCATATGAGTATGTTGTTCCTCCAGAAGTATATGTCATGGTAATTGAATAAATAGTTTGATTAGCATTAGTATTAAATGATCCATTAGGTAATTTGAGTTGAATAATAGGAACAAATATAGGAAGAGAAGAAGTGTCTAAAGTAAATCGAGCAATTGCTAGTTCATATTCGCTGGCGGGGGCAGCCAAAAAAGGAGAATTTTGTGCTGATGTGAAGGTCAAGGGCTGTGGGAGTGTAGAAGTAGATTGTAAATTGGTTACACTCATTTGTAAGTATGAATATTCATAATGACTATCCTTATTACGTATGTGCATTGGTGAATCGTTACTTGATATCAATTCATTTCTTTTTCTCATTATATATTATCAAGAGAATAATATATAATAATTTAAACTAAACTTTAATTGTTCTAAATATCTTTCTTTAAATATTGAGGAATTTGAATCATAGATGATCCCATTGCTATCATGTCATTTTCTAAACTTTTATTTTCTTTAATATAATTCTGATACTTATGAGAAATGTAAAGATGGCGCAAGGCGGAAGTCGAAATATTCTTACCAAATATTTTATTTATTCTCCTAGTTAGTTTACTAGGTGTTAGTTTATTTTTATTAGAATCAAAAAGAAGATAATCTGTTGGATTTATTTTAATCCACTTCTTAAGTATACTCATTAATTCTTTTGAAATTTCTTCATACTGTGTACCATTAAATTTCGCCGTCTTATATTTAGTAAAAACGAAATTATTTTTCTCAATATGATTATCATCAGGAGATATATTTTTAATCTTCATTTCTGTAAAATCGAGACTGCGTCTAGGAGGTATCAAAGTGTATAATGACAGAATAATATAATTTTGAATCTCATTTAGATCTTCTTTTGTTAATTCTTTTTTCTTGAAGAGATATACAGCTTTATTTTTTATTTGATTATATATTGAATCTAGTTCATCTTTTTCAATCCAATAATTTTCTTGAGTAGGAGTCTTGATTTCCATCTTTACATTTTCCTCAAAATTATTGATATCCTGAACCATATTCTTTTGATATATTGGATCTTTAGTTAAGACGAATAAAGAAGACAATATTGATTTTCTTTTATTTGGTGAAACATCTTCTAAATATTTTAATATTTCTTTTGATTTATTAAATAATTTTATATCAAAAGTAGAATTAGGAAATACTTTATAAAATAAATTCTTGAGCGTAGAAGAGTAGGTATTGACAGAAGAATCAGATAAGTGTGATCGATTTTCTTTTAATTTATTTTTTATTTCGAAAGCTCCGCTTTCAGAAATCGCATAATTTCCGTCCATATAATATTATAATATTTTATTATTAGTTTATTTTTACGAATACAACGCCTTTAGGCGTCCTATTGGTTGGGTTAAAACCCACGAATAATTATAATTATTATATTATGTATAAGATAGCAATTCCGTCCTATTCAAGAAGTGATATTATAAAAAATAAAACATTAAATACATTAGAAAGATTTAATGTTTCAAAATCATTAATTTATATTTTCGTAGTTCAAGAAGAATATGATTTATATAATTCATTAGATTATAATATTATAGTTGGTAATAAAGGATTAATTAATCAAAGAAAATTTATAGAAAATTATTTTCATGAAAATGAATTAATTATTTGTATAGATGATGATATTACTGACTTTGATTTCAAAGAAAAAACTTTTGATGAATTTGCTAATGAAGCATTTCATACTTGTTTGAATAATGGAGCATTTATTTGGTCTGTATATCCTGTTTGGAATTCATTCTATCGACAGAAACAGAAGTATATGACTACTGATTTACGATTCATACATGGAGGATTTTATGGATTTATTAATCGAAAAAGTATTGATTATAATTTACCGAACGATATGAAGGAAGATGTTGAAAGAACATTACTTTATTTTATTCGTGATGGTATTGTTATTAGATTTAATCAGTATGGATTTAATTCAAAAATGTATTCTAAAGGTGGTTGTGGATTATTTAAAGATAGATTAAAATTAAATGAAGAATCAACTGATTATTTAGTAGAAAAATATTCTGATTATGGTAAAAGAAAAATTAGAAAGAATGGATGTCATGAATTTAATCTAACCAGAAAGTCATCGGTATTAAAATCCTCTATCGCATCTGGCGATTTGATAATAAATAAGGAGACCTTGTCGCCGTATTTATTATTTATGGATATTATTCAATGGAAGATCAATCCTTCTGTTGTTTCTACTGTTGAAGATATGTTGAAAAACATTAATTTACCAATCAAAGCTGAATTTAAAGTTGATAGTAAAGGATATACAAATAATAATAGAAAAGGATTTCCTAGATTTAGAGGGGGTGTTCTCGGTTTATGTAAACAAAAGATAGGTAGGAAAATATGTCTTTCTCAATTAAGTAAAAAGAAACCTAAATTATATGAAGAATTATTATTACTTGGTAAAAAAATATGTCCTTTTGAATTTACATCAATTCAAATTAATAATAATTTAGTTTGTCCTAAACATATTGATTCTAATAATGTAGGAAAAAGTTTATTATTATCTTTTGGTGATTATGAAGGTTGTAATATTATAATTAATGATACTGAATATAATGCTAAATATAATCCTATTATTTTTGATGGTTCAAAACTAGAACATAGTAATACTGAATTGATTTCTGGAAATAAATATAGTTTGATATTTTTTAATATTAAAAATAATTAATTATCTTCAGTATCAGAGTCCGTTAAGACTTCTTCTTCGGAAGCTCTGCTTCCAGAGTCCATATGGACTTCATCATCAGAAAAATATATATGAGTATTAGGATCAATAGTTATACCTAGTTCAATTTCATTCCCATTATCAGTTTCACAAGAATATAGAAAAAGATAATTGTATTCATCAGGTTGACATCTTTCAGATGATCTTATATTTTCTCGGCAGAGTGGACATTTATTATTTCCTTGATAAGATATTTGATAATAACAATCAACGCATAATTTATGCGAACAATTTTCATTGGGACGCATATAAGGATCGCACTCATAGCATACAACGCATTCAAAATCGTCGACGGATGATTGAGACATAGGTTTGACAGAAGCGAACAGGTATTAAAATGTATTAAAGTATGAAAATCTCCCGTTTCGAGTTGAGATCTCAACTTCTTACAAAGAATGTTCTTTCCTATCATAAGTTGAGATCTCGACTTCTTACGAATGTTCTTTCCTAACATAAGAATCAAGATCTTTGTTTCTCATGAACATTCCTAGATGAATTATTTTTACGAAATACGACGCCTTTAGGAGTCCTATTGGTTGGGTTAAAACCCACGAATAAATAAATTAATAATAATAATGGACATTCCTCTGGATCAGATTGCCAACAGCAATAAACATGAAATATCCTCTGGGACAAAGAACGAAGTTCTTAAATTACTAAAACCTAGAAATAATTATGAATTAATTATGAAAGATTTTCATAATTTATTTAATTTAAATAATTCTGATATTCCTAGAAAAATAAATACTTTACTAGGAATTAAATTTATAGATTATTTTACTCTTGAAGAAAGATTAAATACAGTTGGTTATCAAGGAATTAACTTTTATGAATTTGTTGAAAAAATAGATTATTATAAAACAAAGAATTATGTAAATAATATTTATAATTTTCATAAAAATGGTAGAAATAATAAAATACAAATTTACATGAAAATATTTCAGTTATATTTTGGAAGTATATCTGTATTCAAGCCTTTGATTGCCATGAACATATATTATAAGTTCAAACCTAGTTGTATTCTAGATTTTACTATGGGATGGGGAGGTAGGATGCTGGCTGCCTGTAAGATGAATATTGATTATATTGGAATCGATCAAAATATTAACTTGATCAAACCTTATGAAGAAATGATAAAAATAATAAATAATTATTCATCTACCAAAATTAATTTAATTTTTAAAGATTGCCTAGAAGTAGATTATTCATTACTTGAATATGATATGGTATTTACATCTCCTCCATATTATAATAAAGAAGTATACAGTAATCAAAAAGTCATGACCAAAGATCAATGGAATGAGTTCTACAAATCTATAATTGACAGAACATTCAAAAATTTAAAACTAGGTGGTTATTATTGTTTGAATGTTCCTAGTGAGATTTATGAAAATGTTATTATTTCATTACTAGGAGTGTACCATGAAAGGATACCATTAAATATTCATAAAAGACGCAGCTCGGCTGCAGACGCTAAAGGCGTCAAAAATAATAATTATAATGAGTTCATTTATGTTTGGAAAAAAGTATTATTTATTTCATAGCTATATCGCACCATTTTTTTATATCATTATTATATTTTTCTAGAATTTTATTTTTATTAAAAGTATTAAGTAATTTTAGACCTTCTTCTTGAGATAATTCTTCTTCTTGATCATCATAAAGTTTATCAATTTTTAATTTTATAAGTTCAATTAAATTCCTAAGTATAAAATCATATTTTTTACTATTTAATTTATATAAATTTATACAATCCATACTCATTAAAACTAATAATTGTTGACGTTGTTGTATCATATCTTTATTTAATTTATACTTTTTAGAAATTGAATATTTCTTGATTTCTTTTTTATCAAATCTTTCAATAAATTTTGATAATCTAAGTTCTATCTCTTCTTCAGTTTTCATAGAATAATACTGATTTTCAATATCTTCATCTTCTTGAAAAAATACTTTTTCTATATGTTGTATATATTCCTGCCATTCAATTTGTTCTTCCGTTAATTCCTCAACAACCTCTTCTTTTATTCCATATTTTAAATCATATTTTTCTCTTTCTTTTTCATATATTTCTCTCTCTTTTCGCAAATATTCTTCTTCATGTTCTCTTACTTCTTCATCATCTTCATCAATCATTTCATTTTCATCTTTAAATGAGTCTTCTTCAAAAGAAAGATAAATATCACCAAACTGAACTAGTTGTTCAACTGGTTGTTCAACTGGTTGTTCAACTGATTCCTGAACTGATTCCTCAACTGATTCCTGAACTGATTCCTCAACTACTTCCTCAACTACTTCCTCAACTACTTCCTCAACTACTTCCTCAACTACTTCCTCAACTACTTCCTCAACTACTTCCTCAACTACTTCCTCAACTACTTCTTGAATTTCTTCAATTACTGATTCTTCTTCTTTTTTTATAAAAGTAAAAGTTGGAAGATTAATTTTTATGATCATAGGTTCATGAGGTTCATAATTTTCATTATTTTTAAATTGTTGATAACATTCATGAAATTGATCTTGATCATCTCCATCAAGAATAATCTGATTCTCATTCAACCAGTTGGTAAAATCGATAAAATCAGAACAAGAGAATGATAGTTTTTTATTCCTAGGTTTTCTAGGTTTTTTCTCTTTTGATGACGACGCGTCTTTTATTTTCTTTTGATCATACTGATCCCATATTCCTGAACATCCAGCTTTATAATGAGCAGTGATATTCTTCTTTGACATATTTGGTTTATTACATTTTGGACAGTTAATTCGTTCGCATACTTTTTTAACAGGAATTTCATTGATTTGATTATTTGAGAGCATACTTAGTGTGATATATTATATAAAGGGTTATCTTTATGTTGTTTATTATATATATAACTAGGACTAGGAGGGTATCCTAGTTTTAGACTTTCTTGAAATGATTATAATGTAACTAGGAGGTGCTATTCTTCTGTCGATTTCGTCTAACCAAGAAGTATATATATGTCCTATGATTGATCATGGTAACATCCTAGTTATTTTATTATTATTTTATTTTCTTTATAAAACTAGGAATGAATATTGAATATTGATTATTTATCTTCTTTTTTAAAAAAGTAAAAGAATAAAATAGAAAAGATTATAGGTTCTTTAAAAATGGGAGGTATCTATAGAAAGAGGATTTCTAATTATTTTCTTTTATATATTGTCAATATTCAATATTCAACCTTACTTAAAAATAAATCATTACTTATATTATAATTATTATGACTTGTTATGAACAGTATATGGGAACTGATATTATTAAAGCATTTTTATCGCCATTCGGCGATTTGAAGGAAAATCCATCCCAAAAGGATGGATTTGTCCTTTTAAAGTGTTCTGTCAATCCAGCTGACCGCGCCTCTGGCGCAGAGATCAGAGATCTCATTGAATTGAAATCAAAGGAGATGATAGATAGTTGTATAAAATTAATAAAAGTATATAATCTTCATGATGGTAGAACTAGACCATTAAGAAAAATTCAGGATATTTATATAGACTTAAAATATATTATTAAAAATAAAAATAATGAAAGTCCTAGTTTAAAAAATATTAATAATTTCTGCGATAGGATAAGAGAATTAAATGAACATGTACAAGAAGAAATAATTAATATTATAAATAAATATAATAAAATCCTAGAAGAAATGATTGAAGATCCTAGATTATTTCTTGAAAATAATAAATTAACTAGTAATTCAAAGAAAACTAGTAAGATGACTTGTCCTCTTTGTAATAAAGAAGTATTTATTTATAGTTATGAAACTAGTCATAAAGGAAGTAAGAAATGCGAATATTATCAAACCCATAAAATTAAACGACAACCAAATGATAAAATAAAATGTTGCGATAAATGCGATTATACTCAGTCTTATTCTAATTCTTCAAGAATGAATAAGCATAGATTACTATGCGAAGCTTATTGCGAAGCTTATCTTTTATGTTTGATTAATGAAAGTATTAAAGAACATAATTCCTAGTTTTATATTTCTAGAACTAGGATTGGATATTGAATATATTTGAAATATAAAAGGAAAAAGATAGAGATCCTTTTTCTATAGATGCCTCCCATTTTTAAAGAACCTATAATCTTTTCTATTTTTATCTTTTACTTTTTTAAAAAAGAAGATAAATAATCAATATTCAATATTCATTCCTAGTTTTATAAAGAAAATAAAATAATTAGATAACTAGGATTAGTTCTAGGATGTTATCATAATCAATCATACATATAATACCTTCTTGGACGCTCCTCTGGAGCAGAGACCAAAGGTCTCAGTAAAGAATCGACAGAAGAATAGCATCTCCTAGTTACAAATAAATAATAATTAATAATAAAATAACTAGGATCATTCTATATCCTGACTGATTTTAGTATAGTAAATTTATTATTCGTAAAGATATTAAGGAATATCTTCTTTATAGTATATTATGAATAAAGAATCTGAAAGAATTTCTAATTTGATGACTGATTTATATGATAACTCTCCATTAAATAAAACTAATTATGAAGCTGATGATATTATTAAATTTTATACAAAATATGGTTATAAAGAAAAAGAAATTATTAAAAGTTATAATGGATTATGGGATTCTACTAAGAAGAAATGGTATTTTCTTAGTAAGCAAGATTATAAAAGTTTTCTAAAAAAGATGGCAGAATAGATATTTCTAGGACGTCGCTCTGCGACAGAGAACGGAGTTCTCCCTAGGATTAATATTGAATATTGACAAGAATTAAAAGGAAAAGATAGATAATCCTCTTTCTAGGATTCCATCTATTCTTTGAAAATCCTATAATCTTTTATATTTTATTCTTTTACTTTTTTAAAAAAGAAGATAAATAATCAATATTCAATATTCAATCCTAGTTTTATAAAGAAAATAGTAATTAATAATAAGTAACTAGGATCATTTTATATTATGATTAATTATCA
>Ga0315288_10005045_pt1 | contig 16800 bp, 9 predicted proteins | sample YL17G11_20_MG_FD_203454 | JGI IMG/M metagenome (GOLD analysis project Ga0315288, IMG submission 203454) | Sediment microbial communities from Yellowstone Lake, YNP, Wyoming, USA - YL17G11_20 | ecosystem: Environmental > Aquatic > Freshwater > Lake > Sediment | place: USA: Wyoming | collected... | reverse complement strand
TGGACTGGCTTTTCGTGATTCTGTCTCTTACCGAGTATCATTACCTATTCCTGCTATTTTGATGGCTGTTTGGCACCCATATGACACCAATTGCGAGAGGGCTGGCGCAAGTCGGTGGTTGGAATAATTCCCTGGTCTCCAAACAAAATGCAATATGTCCGGAGGATGCTGGAAAAGAACAACTCGTCCTCCTTATCGCTAATTGCATTGCGTTATTTTTCAGTGCATCAGTTGTTTCTGTAGATAGAAAAAGTAATTCGATACATAATGAATCAAAACGATTATAATCCCAAAGCCAATAATCAACATCCCCCATAGTCGAGTTTTTACGTTAGAACTTGCTTCAGATATTCGTTTTACTTTAAGGGGAGATACAAACACAATAATACCAATTAGAATAAGACTAGCTCCGATAGAAAAAACGGAACTAAGGTAAAAATGCCGCAGAAGGATGAATTCCATGCTTAACATGGTTTTTATGTTAGGATTAATGAACTTTAATAAATATGGTTGCATATAAAGTCCCATTGTATAGATACAAGAGAGAAGAATCAAATAAACACCAATTCCAATAACTAATACTCCCCAAAAACGGATTTTCGTGCTAGAACTAGAGGAAATGCTCTCTCTGGTTTTTAAAGGAAAAAAAATGAAAAATATTCCCAGTATTGCCAGGCATCCTCCCAGATAAATTCCAATTCCCATTTTATCTTCTTCTTATGGAATATTTCCAACAACCCAAGGATCAATTACCCCAAAATAATAATTTACTATAAAATTCATGCAATGCTTTAAGGCGTCTTTCATTTGTTCACTCTCTCTAAGTAACTTCATTCTTCTTCTAGGCATAAGTGGATCATCACTGTTACCGGAAGTTTCCTCTAATTGCCGCGCAAACTCGGCTAAGTGGTGTAGTGCTTCAATACACTCACAAGCTAATATTAAACCATACCCGGCTATTCCTACCAATATCAGTCCCCACAATTTCCCAGTAGGGTCCGTGAGATTTAGTGGGTTATTACCTACATATACGTATGCATTCCATCGCTGTGGATCATTTTTAAATAAGGTTATGGATAAAGGAAGAACAACATAACTATTATCTGGCATCAATTCGAACGAGAAAACAGAAGTACACGTATTGCAATTTATTCCATTACTATTAACCTGCAGTACCGGATCTTCACTGGTAAACCTCCCAATCCCAGTCATGTAATACCGCGCCCTAAGGTTATATTGCTCTATGCTAGATACATCCGCATCATATTCCTGCCCGGTATATAAATAATGATTGGACATATTACCCCAGGAACCGAGGGAACTGCCGAATTCATCATAAAAATAGGATTGTTCCACCGATCCGCTTTCATTCGTCATGCCCATTATCGAGCCTAAACCATCATGATGATAGTAATGGCTATCCGCAGGGCTAGTGTCGTACCTTGCCAGAAGCATCCCGTTAGCATACACGTATTTCGCCTTCAGGTCAAGATGTCCGCCAAACTCGCAAACCGCATCCATATTGTCGTAGGCATAACTCGTTGTATCGGCGGCCCCGTGGATTTTCATGATCCGCTTGCCCAGACCGCAGTAAAACATGCGCAGGCTGTCATTGCTCCCCGAGCCGGCTTTCCTTACCTTGACCAGCCGGTTTTCAAAATCCCAGGTATAATAATAATCGATCTCGGCAACCGGATTAATTTCGGTCATATTGCCGTTATCGTCGTACAGGTAGCCGTTTCCACCCTCATTAGCTAACTGGTTATTGCGTTTATTGTAAGTGTAATTCGTCGTGTCGGTGCCCGCGATCTTTCTTAATCGGTTGCCGGTCTTATCATAGGTATATTTATTGGTTTTGCCATAAATGCCTTTGGGATACTGCGCCTGGGTTATGCGCCGTATTTCATCATAACCGTAGATTATGGTGCCGGATAATGCGCTCTGTGCGGGCCGGGCCAGGGAAAACGTCAGGCTGTCCCGGTCGCCTAACGCGTTGTAGCCATAATCGGACTTGAACAATAGATTTCCGCCGGAAGAATCGGTCATCACGTCAATGAAATTTCTTGAAGTGAGTTTATACTGTTCTTTTACGCCGTTGGGATAATCTAATTTTTTAATCGGTCCCATGTCCCAATACTTAAAAGCAAAGGTGTCGGTGCCCGTAACGGTATATTTCAGACGGTTTGCTTCATCGTAGGCGGGATAATCCTGTTGTAGATAGACATTCGCCGTATCCGCGGCCTTTACGACTTTCAGTTTTTTCCGATTCCCGCCTTTATCGTATTCGTAAGTGAAAAGCATGCTCTGGTAACAATCCAAGGAATCAAGGCCGTCCATATCATCATAACTGTAATTCACGGTGCCGTTCTTGTCCACCATTTTGGTCATGTTGCCGACTTTGTTATAGGAAAAGGCAAGGGTTTCGGCCGGAACGCTGTCCGGAAAACCTTGATAAGCGGCAAAGCTGTTGAAATAACGCTTTCTTGTCAAGCGGTCCCGCTGATCATAGACATAGGCCGTTAACTTACCTTTGCGGTCTCTATTGAATTTTAAATTCCCGTCTTTATAATAACCCAGGCTGTCGCTGGTCGTATCCGGGTACGTAACTTTTAATAACCGGCCGGCATCATAAACATAATTTACCTGGGTGGAGATTGATGTTGAATCGTTGGCATTGATAAAACCGATCAGGTCGCCGTTAAGATTGTATAGATATCGGGTACTGTCATAAGTCCATCCAAAATCCGTGCTTCGATACTCCTTGACTTTAGTCATGCGGTCTCTTGCGTCATACTCGTACTCGATCCGGAAATGAGTGGTCGCGCCGGTCTTGGTTTCTTTTTTCAGTAAATTGCCTTTCTTGTCATAGGTAAAAACATCCTTGGTTCCGTCCGGATAATTGGTCTCTTTTATCCGGTTCATGACATCGTAAGTATTATAAACGATGCTCGAATCCGAGGGATAATCGCGGAAATAGATCAGCGTATCCGTCTTGCCGATATCGGTGTTGTATTTATATTTGGTGATAATATCTTCGTTCCCGGAACCCGAGGGCGCAAAATCGATCCGGGTCTGAGTAAGATAACACCCAGTATCGTTAGACGCATAAGAAAAATAGGTTGAATCGTTTAAGGGATCTTTGATCCGGGTAAGATTTCCTTTGTTATTGTAGGTATAATCAGTAACGATGTTTGTCGTACCGACCCCCGCCACATATCTTGAAGAATACTTTAGAGAATCAAAGTTGTAATACCCGTCGTAATAATACTCGGTTTTTCTTGAAAGCTCATCCCTCGAAGAATCAGTAAGAAAGAAGGATGGCGCGTTGGCAATGGGGGCGTGATAGTATTGCAGGCTGGAATCACCCGTGGGGTATTTAATCTTTAATGGACTCGGACTGCATATCGTCGAATCATTCAGCGTATAGGACTTGTAGACATATTTGGTCGTGTCGTTGACCGCGGATATGGTGAGCGTGTCGTTGAAATCCTTGTCCTTATAATATTTTACGAGAAATACAGAATCGTGATCGGGTCGGGTTTCGATGATAATTTGCCGGCCCAAAGCATCGTCGTGAAAGTCGTATTTGCGAAGTGAATAATTGGTATTCGGCGCATGGGGCGTAAATGTCGTATCATAAGGATTATGCGCCGAATCCTGATTCGCCGCATTCTGATAGATATAGGTCAAACTAGAATCCGTACCATTGTCGTTATCGGTAATCGGCCGATAGTGTTTCATATATGCTTTATAAGTCGTCCGGTCATTGGTGAGCAGGGTATCGCCGTCACCGTTAATTACTTCTTCGTAGGCGACATTACCCGTTGTATCGTTATACCAGGTATATAAACGGTTCCCCTTTTTATAATTTCCCATCCAGGTCGTATCAAATTGAGTGTACTGACCCTGGGGTAAAATGTCGGCCACCATACTGAGATTACTATTGTCATAATAATATTTATGCAACGACATTAATGAATCCGCCGCACCCGTCGGATAGTGCTGCAAAACCTGGATTAGATAATAGGTGCCGGGTAGACTAAAAGTATCGGCACCAAAAATATAAACCACCGGCAGGTAACGATACTCCAATTTCTTGGTATTGTTGTTTTCGGTGATCGATACCCAGCGCAGTAATGAATCGGAATTGTAATCGAACGTCAGTACATGATTGTCTTTTCCCGTAACCTGCGATAAGAAACTTCCGGAATAGGTAAACGTCGTCTTTCGGCCATTTTGGCCGACAATCGAATCGATTTTTCTGGAACTGCCGAAATAGTATTTATCACCGTTGGATTTGTAAAGTATCCAGGCATTTCCGGATCTCGTCAGGTTGGCATGGTTGCCGTGTTTGGGTTGATAATTGCCGTTGGCCAACTTCCTATATAAATTAGTCATACCACCTTCATGTACGATACATGCCTGCGAATCTACAGGTGGGATCGATACGATCGTATCGATATAAATATTGAAATTATGCTGCCAGCCGACACCGATGGGGTTTTTCGAACTTACTGTAGCATAACCAGCATATTTTACGATCGACTGCCGGGAATTATAAGAACGAGTAAAGGACAAATCCGTATTCATATAATCGGCATCACGAAAAACCAAATTGCCGGTCCAGGTATTGACCGGATCCATGGCTTTGGTCTTGCATTGGTCCGGGCTATCGTTGATTCTCCAGATTCGTATATTGCCGGCTTTTACATGTAGATATACTGCATAGATCATTGCATTATCAGCACCTTCAAAAGGAACCTGGATCTGATAGGATTGTGTATAACAATCACTGGAAATTGGATATACATTTGGTTGTTGCCAATTACCATAACCTTCCATATAGAATAAACCAGCACCACCGGCACCCCACTGGTCACCCGGATATTCGCATGGTGCCAAATTATTAGTAACAATAACGTTTAAAGTCAGCAATTCTCCCGGATATGCAAAAATATCATAATAAGAACAAGCCCATTTTGCGGTATACTGTTCGGAGTATGGATTATCGCATTGCGCGTTTAAAAGATGAGGTATAGAAATTAAAATAAATAAAGATATGATTTGCTTATAACCATGACCCGAAATATAACGCAGTGCAGAATTGATAAATTTTAACATCGTTCCTCCTTCTTTTTATCAAAAAATTACACCCGTCAGCATTTTGTTACACCCTTCTTGGTCGAAAGAAAAACGACTCTTTTATAACTTGTTATAAATAACGAACATACACTTTTTATTATAATCAATAATAAGAATCCTGTCAAGATATATATTAAGAGGGCAATATCCTTTATAGTGCGATGAAGAGGATTGAACTTGGCTCTCATATGACACCAATGAAAAACAAGACCCCCGAAAAGTGCTGGAATATCAAAGCCAGCGACCCGCCGACTTATATCGAATGAAATGAGATGAGGTCCCGCATCGAAGTTTATGCGGGGAATTGTTGAGTTCGGATTCTGTCAGGAAGTCCGGACGAAATCCCGTTTTATCATTAGTCGTTTAATAACGAAAAAAAACGGGAAACGGGTGACATGAAGATGGTTTTTATCACTGTAATCTGGAGGATAATCACTGTAATCATCCTCCCCGAAGGGGAGGAAAGCCAGCGACCCGAATTGAACGGGTGACCTGCGGTTTACGAAACCTGTTTATTCAATTCTCTATTGCCTTCGATAAATCAATAAGAACCGCATAAATGCAGTCCTGGACTGGCTTTTCGTGATTCTGTCTCTTACCGAGTATCATTACCTATTCCTGCTATTTTGATGGCTGTTTGGCACCCATATGACACCAATTGCGAGAGGGCTGGCGCAAGTCGGTGGTTGGAATAAGGCCCGGGGTCTCCCAGACAAAATGCATTTTGTCCGGATGGTGCTGAAATAGAACAACCCGGATGATATAAAAACCTTTTCTTTTTCCCATTAGCACAATTTCCAGACTTTTTAGTATATCGCCCCGTATGATTACCTATTGATGGCGGTTTAGTGCCGTTGTCGTGTATTCCAGCTAGAGGAAAAAGTTTAAACCTGTCTTAAACTTTTCTGATCCCGTACGAGGAAGTGACGTTAAAGAGATAAAAATCTTCCCAAAGGGAAGAAAAACCAACGATCCAAATTATTTATAGTCTATTCCTCCCCATCGACGGGCAGCTTTAAACAAATTCGTAATAAATTTGGTTATAGTTAATCTGTGAATCGAATGAAGGATAACATAGAAATATTTACAATGGTTTATTTATGGTAACTATGGAATCAAAGTAGTGAGGGTTGACATTTATCGTATTTTGGTGATAATTCTGATATATGAAAAAAATTTATTATCGGATAAACCATGACCAGGGAAGATATTTATAAAAAGATCGTTCATGTCCTTAAAGGGCATGGGGCGAGAAAGGTCGCAATCTTCGGTTCCTATATCCGGGGAGAAGAAAAACCGGAAAGCGATATAGATATCATCGTCGATTTTTCACAAAGAACAAGTTTGCTAAAAATAGTTCGGATCGAACGTGAATTATCAGAATTATTAGGTAAAAAAGTCGATCTGCTAACCGAGCGATCGATAAGTCCATATTTGATTGATGCTATTAAAAAACAAATGATGGTGCTGTACGGATGAAAAAAGACAATGTCGTGTATTTAAAGCATATTATTGATGCTATAACCTGGATTGAAGAATACACAAAAATTATCTCCCGGGAAAATTTTATGAAAAATCATCTTGTTCAGGACGGCGTCATAAGACAGATCGAAATCATCGGCGAAGCGACAAAAAGATTATCCGATGAACTGAAAGCGAAATATACGGATATCCCCTGGAAGGACATGGCCGGGATGAGGGACAAATTGGCCCATGATTACTTGGGCGTTGATATCGACGCCGTTTGGGATACGGTTGTGGAAGACATACCATTATTAAAAGACAAATTGATTAAACTTATTGAATAAGTTACGGTAGCTATTATTTGCGTTAACAACCGGACACGAAATTCGATCTGCCCCGCTAAACATCAACGGGATTAAACAACAACCATGCATTGTTGACTTTTACCCCTTTTATCCACCGTAATTTGACGGGAAATTATTGTCTGTAAAAAAAATCGCTAATCCCTGTTGAATTTTGTCTTAATCAGTTTTTAAAAAACGGAAAACGGGTGACAAGTAAATAATTTAGGAAACAAAATATACTTTAGTTGAATGAGTAAAGAGAGCCAGCGACCCGAATTGTTGAGTCCGGACTCCGCCAGGAAGTCCGGACGAAATCCCGTTTTATCATCAGTCGTTTAATAACGAAAAAAAACGGGAAACGGGTGACATGAAGATGGTTTTTATCACTGTAATCTGGAGGATAATCACCGTAATCATCCTCACTTAAAGCGAGGAAAGCCAGCGACCCGAATTGTTGAGTTCGTGCAAATTAAAAAGCACGAACGAAATCCCGTTTTTACATTAGTCTTTTAAAAAAGAAAAAAACGGGAAACGGGTGACAAGTATATGCTTTGGGAAACAAAATATACTTTAGCTGAATGAGTAAGGAAAGCCAGCGACCCGAATTGAACGGGTGACCTGCGGTTTACGAAACCGCTGCTCTGCCATCTGAGCTACGCTGGCGTACCTTGATTATATTGATTTTCGGCGGAAAGTCAACGAAGGTCTTTCCAATTGATGTCCGTAGCTGGGATAATTGTAGCGGCGCGATTCATCGCGCTTTTTTCCTAGTCAGGGGCATCCTGCCCCTCGCCTGCCCCGTTAGACTGTAAGTCTAATCGGGGTCATCCTCCGGCCAGACCGGGGGATCCAATTGATTGTCATTGCGAACGCAGCGCAACAAACAATGTGTTAATGAAATAATAACAGGTCCCGAGGAAACGAGGGGAAGCAATCACTGTTGTTATCTCCGTCATCCGCCTTTTAATCTCTGTAATCTTTCTGTTTATCACTGTGCCGACTTATGCATCCACCAAGGTGTAATCACCCGGCTTTCTTTGACTGTTGACTTTAAATCCTTTTTTCTTATAATAATATTGGAGATAAAATGAACGGAAAAAAGATCGTCGTTAATCCTAGGATATGCCACGGCCAGCCTTGCTTCAAGGGCACGCGGGTAATGGTCTATCTTGTACTGGAACTGCTTGAGGCCGGTATTCCTCCAAAAAAGATTGTAACCGATTATTATCCTAATCTTACGCTTGCCGATATTCAGGCGGCCCTTCATTACGCGGTCAGCCTGATCAAGAACGAAGAATTCGTACCGTTCGCAACCGCTTAATTTGTTCCTCGCCGACGAAAACATCCCGGTCAAGATTGTAGAATATTTGGAATCAGCCGGTTATTCGGTGATGGATCTCCGAAAGTATAAAATCAAGCATTTGACTGACGAACAGGTTATGTCTTTTGCGACGGATAAAAAATTGGTACTCTTAACATTCGACAAGCATTTTTTGAACGAAAACCGACCAGCCATACTTTGTTGACTTTTACCCGTTAAACCCCCTACAATTTCAGGCGAAACCATTTCAGTTGATTGGTTTCCCAAATCTCAGTTGAATTTTGGCTCAGTTTGGCACAGGGGTATTTTATCTCGCGATTTTGCGTAAGATATTGTGACTGAGCAGCGGTCTAATTATCCGATTTGGGCTGAAGCATGACAATCCTTCTAAATATTAAAACTTACTTGACATCCTTGTATATTGTGTTATAATAATATGGAGGAGGATATGAAAAAAATCGCGTTTTTGTTCTTATTGTATCTTAGTTTAATAGTATACGGTTATTCCGCTTCTTGGAGGATTACCGGAAATCCATGCATGCGCTCTATGGCGGGAATGATCACCAACACCTTCAATAACCAAATTGTTCTTTTCGGTGGTGAGAACGGCCGTTTACCATGGGGTCAGTGTTTTAATGACCTTTGGACCTTCGATCTGACAAACGAAACCTGGAAACTGGTCGAGAGTACTGGCCCAATGCCATCACCACGATATGACATTTCAGTAACCTATCATGATCTGGATAACCGGATGATACTTTTCGGCGGTTCCATAGGCACTGCATTATATAATGATGTCTGGGAATTCAACCTCAATTCCGGTTTGTATGGGTGGACTCAGCTCGCGCCTTCGGGGACGCTTCCTTCACCCCGCTCTAGCGTAGCCGCCGTAATCGATCCAGTAAACAACCGGCTGGTAATCTTCGGCGGATGCACGTCGACCGGCGCTGTTAATGAAACCTGGTCGCTGAATTTGAATAATCTGTCCTGGAGTCAGTTAAGTCCAACCGGGACACCGCCTTCGCCGCGTTATGCTTTATCGGGCGTCTATGATTCGGTAGGTCACCAAATGTTGGTATTCGGCGGAATCAACACCAGTTTGTTTAATGAAACCTGGGCTCTCGATCTAACCCCGGGCAGTGAGCATTGGGAACAACTATCTCCTGGCGGCGCAATACCCGCTGCCCGCTGCCGTCACTTCTGGTTCTTTGATGAAAGCAACCGCGACATGTACATCGGATTCGGTTATTACAACTCCATGACTTTTTTTAATGACGTATACGTATTACATCTCAATGGTATGACCTGGAACCAGATTCAACCGACCGGGCTTTCGATCGCTCCCCGCCGGGGCTCCTGTGCTGCCTATAGTTCGACAACACGTAAAGCATATGTTTTTGGCGGCGATTACCGCGATTACTACTTCACTAATTATTATTTCGACGATACCTATGTATTGAGTATGGATTCGGTCGTTTCAATCCAGGAAACTGATGATATTAACGTACCGTTTATAATGTTTATTCGACCGAATCCTGCGCGTGCTTCTTGCCAGATACGCGCTAATATCTCAGATCCTGGTAAATGCGACTTGCGAGTGGTGGATGTCATGGGACGGATTGTTAAAACATTTTTCAATACCCATTGGGTGGCAGGTGATAATATAATAAATTGGGATCTGACTGATAATAATGAACGGCGGCTTCCAGCAGGTACATATTTTATTCTTATGGAAAAGGATGGCAATAAGTCAGTTAAAAAATCAATCTTAATTGAGTAAGTAAGAAGGGAACAGAAAAGATGACAAGCCACTATTTTGATACTCCAAAATGACAAGGATTTGGAAAGAATATATAGAAAAACCGACATCTTGACTCAAAAATATTTAACTATATATTATAGAGAAAAGTATATTATGATCGATAAATATGTTAAGTATCAATTACGTACTGAAGAAAAAGTCCGGGTTACGTTGAAATATGACAGTTAAAATATCCGATCATTCTGTAATATAACAGTTTGGTCGATAAGGATAAATTTATTTTAGGGATATTCTCCGGTCGATTCTCATCGTTTAGATTTAATATTCTTATTCAATAAATACCGTTTTTTTAACGATTATTTCATTATTGGTTTCAAGATTGATGAAATAAATGCCGGCCGCAGCTTTTTTCCCGTTATCGTCCTTTCCATCCCATTCAAAAATGTAATTCCCGGAATTGCTTTTTCCCCGGATCAACGATTTAACAAACCTGCCGGATGCGTCAATAATGTTGACGTTAATATTCCCGGGATAGGGCACAAATATATTTATATGACATGGAATACGAAAAGGTGTTGGGTTAATTTTTATATAGGGCAATATTTTCTTGCAATATTTATCGTTCTCACTTATTGCAATTGGATCAACACTCAACACATATGTATCATCGAGATAGTAGTCATAATATTGGTCACCACCAAAAATATATATTAGCCGGCGATTTGGATCATAGGCACCACAGGGACCTCTGCGTCCTTCGACCGCCGAGGTGGTTGGATAAATCCGCTCCCAGGTTAAACTATTCAGATGCAATATCCAGATATCATTATAATATGTGTATTCGCTAGAGTATTTCCAGCCAAAACCGATGATCATTTTCTCTTCATTGCTATAATCGCAGAAAAATCCGCATCTTTCTCCGGGACTATCACCGGAAGGGAATAGTTGTTGCCAGTTTTCATTCCCCGAGGTTAAATCGAGTGCCCAAACATCGTTATAATAAGTACTATTATTTAGGCCCCCGAAGATATACATCTTATTTTGATTGGGATCATATACAGCTCTGTGAAGATATCTTGCCGGCGGAAGGTTGCCGGAAGGATTGAGATGCTGCCAGATCAGAGTTTGACAATTAAGCGACCAAACATCATTTTTACCTCCCGAACCGTCTTCGCCACCAAAAACGATTAGTCGATCATTCACCTGATCAACAATGGCGGTTGCACCGGACAACGCCGGTGGAGGATTGCCGGTAGTCGTAATCCTGGTCCATGCTTCGGAACCAGGTGTTAGATCGAGCGTCCAAAGGTCGTTGTAATGAGTATCGCCCCCACCGCCAAATAAAATCATTTTATTCCGATCTCGATAGTAGGCAACGGAATGATTGAAGCGGGGACCGGGCAGCGTGCCGGTTGGATTGAGTAATTTCCAACCTTCGGAATCGAGATCCAATGCCCAAACATCGTTGAAATACTGCCCCCAGGGTAACCTTGAATTACCACCACCAAAAAGGATAATCCTCCGATGTAAACTGTCCGTGATCATTTGCGCGCCGGTACGCATGCAAGGATTAGCAGTTACTCTCAAATCTGCGGATCGAATCGATCCGATAATAATAATATTCAATGCAAGTATGAACATCTTTTTCTTCACGATATCCTCCTCATTTAATAAATATTAAATTCGTTACCCCATCCCATATCCGTTACACTAAAAAATTACTTGAAATGACTCTAAAGATATTATATTCATAAAGCATATTCAGTCAATCTTTATTTTTAAGCATTCGGAATCGATTTCCCTTTAACATGAAACGGCGACAGTACATCTAGATCAAAAACTGAAAACCAACCTGCCATAAAGTGTTGAATTTTTTCGTAAAATCTCCCGATATTTCAGCAGAAATATAAGCGGAGGAATAATATAACGGATCCATATTGAATTCTGGCATAGTTTTGGCACAGGTGTATTTTTTCTCCCGATTTTCCGTAAGATATTGTGACTGAGCAGCGGTCTAATTATCCGATTTGGGCTGAAACAGAACACCATTATACAAGTTTATTTGTTATTTCAAACAGAATTCTGATATATTCTTTGCCTGTTTGTCCCGTTAGAGAAAATCACCGATTTCAATCAGTGGTTGTTTTCGAATTAACAGATAGTGATTTAATACCAACGTCACGCATTGTCGTGAAAGGGCAGAGTTCTCTAACGGGATTTGTTGTCTATAACACCAGGATGTTGTGGCCACCGGCGTAAAACTGTAATATAACAGTAAGTAGTGGGTGGTCCCGCGCCTATACATAGGTACGGGATCAGCTGACTTTATTCGACCACAACCAATTTTTTTGTTATATATGGGCAACCTGGGCTTTGTCCCAGGACAAAATAGGTCCCCGCGGCCGTATCATTTTTATCGAACAATGGCAAATTTGCCTGTCTGTTCGCCAACCTTGGATTCGATATAGAAAATGTACACGCCGCTGGCCACAAGATTGCGGTTCGCACTCAGGAGATCCCACCATTCATCACCCCCGGCATTGTTCACAATGCCTTTTCCCTCAGCCGTGGTTTCGGCATGGAGCAGGGTCCTGACCAGTTCGCCGTTCAGGTTGAAGATCCGGATCGTACATTGGTTCGGCAGGTTGATGAACCGGAGCCGGCGGATCAATGACGATTGCTGCCAGGGGTTGTTAACGACATAGGGATTGGGCACTACCTTGACGTTCAGGGTTATCGGTGCCGTACCGAAATAACCGGGGTAACCGCGGATGATAATCCTGCCGCAGACCGAGGGTGGCAGGTAATCTTTATTCGCCGTAACCGTCCAGACCTCGCCGTCCTGCGGCAGGATCAGGGAATCGATACCTATACCTTTTTTCAGGTTGATCATTCCGCCCATGATATATAGGCTCTTGGTGCGCGTACCCGGGGACCCGCGGTATTCCAGCGTATCCGAGCCCATGATGGAGAAAGGACCGCTCAAGGTCGCCGAACGATTAAAACACCAGCACGCGCTATTCGGCGCGGTGACCGTGTCGTTCTTGAACGCGTAGAACGGGATCGTATCGGCGGTGAAACAATCGACAACCGTCACGGTCCGGCTCTTGCCACCGGCAACATGCCACGTAACCGTGTAGTCATGTCCCCGGTACGCCCAGAATCCCTGTGCGTAATTGGGTGAATTCTCGAAATTGGGGACCGGCGACAGGACCTTCGGGTAAACCAATGTATCCGGATACCCGCCGGATGGCAGTACGACATCCTCAAAGAGATTGACCGAGGACGCCGGGAGAATCGGTGTCCCCACGTCGCAGGTCACGGAAATCCCGTTGCAGGCGGCAAACTCATAGGGCTCGTAACCGGTACCGATTTTAACCGCAGAACGGACCGAATCGACGATCACGCCGGCTCCATTCTTGAGCATGACCCGGTATACCGCGCCCGTGTACTGTTTCATGACATGTTTTGTGTCGGTCTCAGCCCAGATATAATATTCCGGCTTCTCCATTTCCACGTACAATGGCTGATTTGGATCAATGTCCATCGGATTGGTCGCTACTGCCGTCACCAGCGTATCAAGCCGCGGTTCACCAAAGACCGTTGAATCGATCGGTATTCCCGCCGGGATATAATTGGCCGCTTCGCGGCGCGGGACCGCGGTCACGGCCTCGGGGCGGCTGCTCTCGAAGGTCAGCGGTAAACCGCCCACGACCTGAATGGTATCGTAATCCCAGGTGGTATCATGGGTCAAGGTATCGACATAGAAGGTGTCGATAAAAACCGAATCATACTCGCCTTTGATATAGTTGCGGTCAAAGGCGGTCACGAAGTAATAATAAGCGAACCCGTTCCGGACATCATGGTCGACGTACGAATGGACGATCCCATTGTCGGTCGCCTGGATCCATAGGGACTCCGGCAAGTACGGGTCGGAGACCGTGAATGTGACGCCGTCCGCCCGGTCGCGGGAGCCGAGCAGGGTCCGCTCGCCGGTCCGGCCGGTCTGACTTCTCCAGATCCGGAATCCCTGAAAATCGAATTGTTGATAATAGGGATCATAAGAAGGTGACTCCGGATTTGAAACGACGCGGTAATATTTGTCGGGTTCCGTCTCCGAGACATTGTTCCAAATCAATGTCACTTTGTTATCGCCGGGCACGCATGTGAGCGCTGGTGCAGACGGCGGATCGGGCAGAAACCAGTGACGGTCATAGACTAATTGACCGAACCAATCAGCCTGGACCAGCGCACTGTCCGACTGTCCATAAATGCTATGCCAGTCGGCGAGGACGATCATAAATACCACGGTGATCATCTCATCTGTCGACAGATCAAATGGTCCGCTGGCGTTCAGGAATACCTGGTCATTGGGCAACCGGGGAAACGTATCGTACGGTTCGTAAGCGCCGGTCTTGAAATTATAGCCGGCCATAGTGAGGTAATATTCGCAGTCATTATACGGGTCCATTCCGGCTCCGGGTGCTCCGGTCACCTGCTTTAATGCGGTCATGCCGAGCTGTGGTATTTGCGGTGGGTCCCGCCAATCCGGTACATCATCGTAATCGACATCCCATTTCGCGGGTGGCAGAAAGGTCATGTAATATACGCTGTCCGTTTCGTATTGGTCTGGGATACTGTCCTGATCCTTATCATGCCCCTCGATCAGTTCATACGGAGTTTGCAGCAAGTCGAATCCGACGGCACCCGGCCACCAGGGAGGGTTGGGAGGGGGACCAGATTCCTCATCTTCCGACCATAGATTAACCAGGTTGTCCGCCCAAAGCGAATCGGCCGTTCCATACCTGTACCACCGGCCTACGATCCCGGCCATGATGTCATCAAGGAAATCATAGCCGACATCGGAATCAACGCAAAATCCAACATAACAGTTATGTAAATTATGACCGCTGACGTTCTTTATCTGGTAGCTAAGATAGACCATATCCCTGACTTGTTGGTAATTCCAGACATAGCCGGTTTGGTATACTTCCAGACCGATCGGACGACCGCTTCCCGGCAATTGAAAGGTCGAGTCGCAGTCGTTGAAGCAGCACCAGGAATCCTGGTTTGATCGTGAAACCGATGGTGCCATGGGAAATTTCGTCTGGTCGGGCGGAAAATTCTGCGATGACATGTAAATTATTGCTCCGGGATAATAAATTGGCATGCCTTTAAGACCGGGCACGTACTCGCATTGTCCGTTATGGGGGTTGTACCCGATAGTGACGAGGGTATCACCACTATCAGAATTGATCGCACCGAACCATAACCCGGCACCAAAGATATAAACGTGATTTGATCCTATCGGCCATCGACAACCCCACCGATAATCATTGGTCTGAGCAAATTGACCGAAATTTGAAATGTAAAACTCGACCCGATTCCGATCATGTTTCTGTATTTCAAAAATACGACCTTGGAACGGCGGATTAAGCGATTTCGTGAAACCTAATGATGGAATGATCAGCAACAATCCGCAGAGTAATTTCCTCATCCGGCACTCTCCTTTTCAGGCACAGGCAATTATAATAGCGCTCGCCAAAGATGTCAAGGGATCTTTCCTGGGTATGGGACCCTTCCACCATACCCAGGAATCCCTCACCATCCCCTCTCCCTTTTTAAGGGAGAGGGGATGGTGAGGGTTGATCTTTTCTCTACCGTACAACGACCAATTGCCGTGAAGCGCATTTGCCGTCCGCTTCCAGGACCAGGAAATAGGTCCCCGCGCTCAAACCACGGGTGTCGAGGCGGACCTCCTGGCGGCTGGCGGATCGGTATCCGCGATATATCTCACGGACCGCCTGGCCGGCCAGGTTGTAGATCTTCAGCGTAACTGTTGCCGGTTTATCCAACGTGAACCGCGCTTGACCGGTCGGTCCGAGCGGATTCGGATAAACCGACACGCCCGCCGCGGGTCTTTCGCGGCTTTTGAGTTCTTCGACCGGTGTATAAAGGAACCAGGACATGTCGTAGTAGCGCTGAGCCCAGTAATCGACCAGGGCCAGGGCCGTGTCCGGTGCGCCGTAAATACCGGCCCAGTTGGCGAACATGACCGCGAAAATGAACGTTTCGACCGAATCCGGCAGGATGGTCAGGGGACCGCTGGCCATGAGAAAACGCTGATCGTCCGGCGCCGGCGGGACCGTATCGTACGGTTCATAGGCGCCGGTCTGGAAATTATACCCGGCCAGAGTTAAATAACGCTCGGGATCCCGGTTGGGTTCAAGATTCAGAGTGAACCGCTTGAGCGCGGTCATGCCTTTCTGCGGGTTCTCTGACGCATCGCGCCAGTCCGGTACATAATCCGTATCCGCATCCCACTGGCTCGGCGGCACATTCTGAGCATAATACGCGCTGTCCCGCTCGTACTGGTCCGGAATGCCGTCCGCATCCTTGTCCTGGCCTGTCACCAGGTCGAACGGCGTCTGGAGCAAATCTACACCCATCACGCCGGGCACCGGCGGAACCCAGCCCGGTTCTTCCGCTTCCTGCCATTGGTAACCGATATTATCCGCTACATATTCAGTCCCGCCGATGTTGTAGATCCGTTTAAGGATCCCGGACATGATATCGTTGCCCATCCCGGATTCGTTGCCGATATCGGAATCCATGCCGATCCCGATGTAACAATTGTTCAGGCCTTGTCCCATCCATTGTTGAAATTCGACAGCGATCCATAATCCATTATATTAAGCAACTTGATGCTTGTCCAGGCCCGATTTTCGCTTAGCTAAAGCTTCGGCCAGCACGGACATGATATTATA
>Ga0315288_10005044_pt1 | contig 16801 bp, 14 predicted proteins | sample YL17G11_20_MG_FD_203454 | JGI IMG/M metagenome (GOLD analysis project Ga0315288, IMG submission 203454) | Sediment microbial communities from Yellowstone Lake, YNP, Wyoming, USA - YL17G11_20 | ecosystem: Environmental > Aquatic > Freshwater > Lake > Sediment | place: USA: Wyoming | collected... | reverse complement strand
CACAAAGACCCAAGGACCTATCTACTCCTTGCCACCCCGATGACTTGCCCCCATGTTGAGTACCACTCGGAATGTTAGGTTCTCGGGTTTACAAGCGCGAGTTGGCGCTCGATGTTGCTGTCGTGCTCTGGTGTGTCGTACCGTTGTGCTTGCCCGGTCGGAGGATAGGGCTCCGCAGGGGTGCGACCCGAGCGCCGCGCCGGGTGGCCGTACGGACGCGGGCAGGGCACCTCGCTCTGCCCGTCGCTTCCCCCCTCGTCCGGTGGCCTGCCATGCGATAAACCCATGCGAGAACAAGCCTCCGCTTGAGGGCTCGCGCCGGCAGTCGTCCACGCTGCCCGGAACTCGGCGGGCGTCCGATAGCCCAGCCGACTGTGCGGCCGCTCCTCGTTGTAGTGCCGCCGCCATCCCTCGATCACCACGCGTGCCTCCGCCACGCTCGTGAAAACCTCCATGTTCAGGCACTCGTCCCGGAACCGACCGTGGAAGCTCTCCTCATAGGCATTCTCCCACGGATGGCCCGGCGTGATGTAGAGGGTCTCCGAGCCGTGCTCCGTCAGCCATGTCCAGACCTTCTTCGCGATGAACTCGGGGCCGTTGTCACTTCTCAGATACTCCGGCGACCCGCGCTCCGCGAACACTCGATCCAGCACCTCGACCACGCGCGACGACGGCAGGCTCGTCGACACCTCGATCCAGAGAGACTCCCGCGTGAACTCGTCCACCACCGTCAGCATCTTCAGCTTTCGACCGCCAAAGCACGCGTCGTGGATGAAGTCATACGTCCAGACCTCGTTCGGACGCGTCGCTTCACGGGGCACATCTCCCGTCGGTTTCGAGCGCTTCCTCAAAGCCTTCCGCGACAACGACAGGCCCGCCAACCGCCAGAGACGACGAACACGCTTGGGGTTCACCACCAGCCCAGAGCGCCGCAGCTCCACCCACATCCGACGATAGCCATACCGTTCTTTCCGAGGCGTCCGAGCCAGCTCGCGAAGACGGCGAACGAGGGCCTCGTCCGCGTCCCGCGACCGAGCCCGATACCCGAAGCTCGAACGGCTCATCCCCACCAGCGCGCAGGAGCGGCGCTCCGACAGGCCCCGGCTCATCAGGAACCGAACCCCACCCCGCCGTGCCGGAGCGCTTACGAGTTTCCCGAGAGCAGGTCTCGCAGCGCGTCGACCTCCAGATCGCGCTCGGCCAACAGCCGCTTGAGCCGACCGTTCTCCTGCTCCAGCTCCCGGAGACGGCGTGTCTCCGGAACGCTCAACCCCGCATACTTCTGACGCCAACGGTAGATGCTGTTCTCCGCCACCCCGTGCGATCGTGCCACCTCCGCCACCGTCTGGTCGCCCCGCTCTGCTTCCCGGAGAACCCGGACGATCTGCTCCCCGCTGAAACGCCTCTTCCGCATCCCATGACCTCCCGGGTCTCAGGAGATCCTAACATCACCGCTGGTCCTCAAAACGGGGGGCATGTCCCGCGAACCACGAGGGTTCTGCCAACCAACTTCGATACACGCGACAGGAACCCCTCGTCACCAAATGGCGGGCCGCTCGGGGTCCGACACCTCTCGTTCCCCCCGAGGGAAGCGTCCGCCCGATGGTTCCCTGCTGGGTGATGTGATGGGGCTGGCCCGGAGTCACAACTCTCGCTTGCCTTGGTATACGATGGGCCTACGCCCACGCTGCCCTCACCGTCTAGGGCAAAGGCTCAGTTCCCTTTTCCCCGGGGGACAAGCCCCGCATGGCACATGAGCGAGGTCCCGAGCGCAGCGTGGGGAACTGGGAGCTTGTGCCTTTGGGCGGACGATGTCGAACCGGGCGACGCGGAGGTGTCAGATGCCGAAATCAGCCGATGTGTGGATCACCGGCGCGGAGGTGTACTTCCTGCCCGTGCGGACGCGCGTGCCGCTGAAGTTCGGGACGGAGACGCTGACCGAGGCGACGTGTGCGCGGGTGCGTCTCCGGGTGGCCGATGCGCATGGGGCGAGCGCAGATGGCTGGGGCGAGACGCCGCTCAGTGTGCAGTGGGCGTGGCCGGCCGACCTCCCCTACGACGAACGGCACGTCGCGATGCAGCACCTCTGCCGGGACCTCGTCGAGGCGTATGCCGGCTTCGCTGCGACCGGACACGCCATTGAGGTGGGTCACGCGTTCCTCGAGGGGCGCCTGCCCGCCCTCCTCGCCCATGCGAACGAGGCCCGACGAGGCCGCCCGGGGATGCCGTGGCTCGCGGCCCTCATCTGCAGCTCCGCCTTCGATGTCGCCCTGCATGACGCCTACGGCAGTCTGCATGGCCGCCCTACCTATGAGACCTACACCAGCGCCTTCATGAGCCGCGATCTGGCGGCATTCCTCGAACCTGCCCAGGGAAGCTCGGCATCGTTCTCGGGGAAGTACCCGGCGGACTTCCTCGTCTCGCCACCCGCGAAGCTCCCTGCGTGGCACTTGGTAGGTGGGAAGGACCTGCTCTCCGCGGACGAGCTGACCGGCGCGGAGCCGGACGACGGCTACCCGGTCCTGTTGCCCGACTGGATCGCCCGCGATGGGCTGACATGCCTCAAGGTGAAGCTTCGCGGCAATGACGAGGCGTGGGACTACGACCGACTCGTGCAGGTGGGGCGGATCGCGGCCGAGCACGGTGCGATCTGGCTCACGGCGGACCTCAACTGCACGGTCACAGACCCCGGCTATGTGAACGCGATCCTGGACCGGCTCATTCTCGACCACCCGCGTACCTACCAGATGATCCTCTACGTCGAGCAGCCCTTCCCATACGACCTGGAGGAGAACCGGATCGACGTGCACAGCGTCTCGGCGCGGAAGCCGCTGTTCATGGATGAGAGCGCCCACGACTGGCGGCTGGTGCGGCTCGGCCGCGAGCTGGGCTGGACCGGCGTGGCCCTCAAGACCTGCAAGACGCAGACGGGCGCGCTGCTCTCTCTCTGCTGGGCCAAGGCGCACGGGATGACGCTGATGGTGCAGGACCTGACGAACCCCATGCTCGCGCAGATCCCGCATGTACTGCTGGCCGCGTACGCGGGGACGATCATGGGCGTTGAGACGAACGCCATGCAGTTCTACCCAGAGGCATCGAAGGCGGAGGAGCGGGTCCATCCCGGGCTGTACCGCCGTCGAGAGGGGTGCGTGGATCTCTCTACCTTGGGGGGCCCCGGCTTCGGCTACCGAGTTGGTGAGATCCACCGCGAGCTGCCACCGGCGGACTGTGCGGCAGGCCTCTGATCCGGCGGTCGGACCGGTCAGTCAGTCATGGCGAACAAATGTTTCACGTGAAACATCGGTCCCGCTCGGCACGCTCCGCCCTGTCACGACCCGCGCTCCACTACAGACTCGAGGACGCGGCGCAGTGACCCGGCAAGCAGATCCCTGTCGAACCGTTCGTCCGCCAGCTTGGCAGCGGCTTGTCCGGCGCGGCGGAGCGCACCAGAGTCGGACAGAAGGGCACTGAGCCTGGAAGCTGCGGCCTCGGCGTCGGTACGGCTCACCCTGATACCCGCGCCCGACTCGTCCAGGAGATCAGCGATCCAGCCCCCATAACTCACCAGAACCGGCTTCCCTGCCGCGAAGGCATCGAAGACCTTGTTGGGGCAACTCGCCTCAAGGGCCGGCAGGTCGATGAGGAACGAGCAAGCGATGCTGCTGGCCGCCAATGCCGCTGGCACCATGGTCTTCGAAACGGGAGGCAACACCCAGAGGTTCCGCTCGAGGACGCCGAGACCGCGTGCATGAGAGAGGATGCGCTCCCGTTCCTTCCCGTCGCCGATGATGGCGAACCGAACATCAGGCGCTATCCGCGCTATGGCCGCGGCGATATCGGCCATGAACTCCACGCCATTCACAGGGCCCAGGACACCTGTGTAGGTAACGAGCGGGCCACCGGCTAGATAGGGATGCGCGTCCAGGAACCGTCTGCCCTCGGCGGCATCAACCCGGAAAAGGCCGATGTCCGACCCATTGGGGATCACCGTGATGCGCTCGGTCGGGTAGCCTGTTCGCGCCACTCCGTCGCGCATCCCCGGCGAGAGGGCCACGACATGCTCCGCATTCCGGTAAGCCCATCGCTCCAGTCTCCGAGCCGCGCACTTCGTCACAGGGTCGCGCAAGGCTCCCACCGCGATGGGCAACTCGGGCCAGAGGTCGCGCACCTCGAAGACCATGGGGCACCGATGCCTCCTCTTGGCCTTGACGCCGGGGTACGCGATGGTGAGGGGTGTACTGGTTGCGAAGACCACATCCACGTTCTCGGCCGCACAGGCAACCCGAGTCGAGCCGAGCGCAAACCGGGCGAACGCGCGGATCCGCTGGGCGTAGCTCTGGCGGTTCGAGTAGGCGACGTTGAGCGCCACCACGCGGATCCCGTCCAACTCGAGCCTGGTGACCGGGGCCTCGCCCCCCACTCCTGGGAGATTGGCGCTCGAGCACACCATCGTGACCTGGTGTCCCGCCTGAACGAGACGGCGGGCCATCTCGTACGAGCGTGTCCCGGATGCGCCGTCAGGGGAGCAGAAATGCTGGTGTAGGTAGAGAACGTGCATCGTCGCGTGCTCCCGATGAGGGGACGCCGGGCTTCTTACCCCCCGACCGTGCGGAGGTCCACGTCCGCGCCATCGGCTCCCATCTCGATCCGCAGTTCGTCCGGGCCCTGAAGCCTCACATTGGGCATCGCAGGACCGAAGACTGTCCAGAATACCACAGTGCGCGCCGAGGCCTGCGCCGCCAGGGACAGCGCTGGGCTCCTTGCGTGGTAGTAAGGCGCCCACCACCCGCGGGGCGAACCGGGGTCCGCTCGCACAAGTGAAGGCTCCGGCCGGGGACTTGTGGCCCCCACCACAGCGTAGTAGCTCCGCTCGTCCGGCTGAAGCGCGAGCGTGATCGCTTCCGGGTCGAATGCGTGGGGGTAGTCGGGGAAGAGCCAATGCAGCCGGTAGGTGTGCTCCGCAGCGCTGGAGAGCCTGTCCAGGACGCACCAGAAGCCGTTGCCCAGCTTCAGGACGGCGCGGCAGTGGCGCACCGGGGGACGGAGCCGCGCGTAGCCGTCATGGGAGCCGCAGAACTGGACGATGTCCCCCTCGGCTGTCCTCTCCAGCGCGTCCACCTGGCCGGCCGGCCACGGAAGGTACAGGAATCGCTCCACCCTCTCGGCCTGCGACCGGGCATCCACGGTCACCGTGCAGTGCCACTCTGTTCCCACCAGGTCTCTGTCCCATGGCGCGGCCGCATTGTAGCTGTACGTGCCCGGGTCCAGCGTGATCCTCCGCCCACGCCACCAGAGGTCCACGTGGAGTTGGTCCAGGTGGCTGGGGCGGTGTCCGCGATCGAAGCGCGCACAGCGGGTCAGAGCGAACCCATTGGCCGATCGGAGCCCATAGTAGCCCCCCTCCTCCGCCGCGAAGCTCGACGGCCGCTCGGGCGCAGCCGGCTCGACGGACAGAGCCTCGCGGCCACACAGCCACAGGGCCTCCTCATCCCAAGGCCCTGGCGCCAGGCGGCGCGTGCCGGTCGCGACGACAAACGCCGACTGCACGACGGGTCGGTAGTCCTCATAGCCGTGGCCCGACAGAGGCAGGACCAGGGAGCCGTCGCTTGGCCCGTAGACCGGAGCCTGCCCGTCGTCCTCGTTCAGCATCCGCCAGAGCCATGTGGCGGCACGGGCGACCCGGTCGCGATAGTCCCAGGACAGGCTCTGGCCGTTGAGGTCGCCCAGCCGAGAGCACCACATGCAGCAGTGGAGCGCCAGTCTGTGATAGACGACCGAGTGCTGGGAGAAGCTGCCGTCGTCGTAGATCAGTCGGCGCGCCTGCTCCTCCAGATGACGCCGCCCGAGGTCGCGCCATCGAGCTGCTTCCCTGAACTCCGGCCAGAGGACGCCGATGGTGAAAAGCCCCGCTGCTTCGCTGAGGCCGTGGTTGTTCCTCTGGCTGAGCGCGTATCCGACGTTGGCGGCGATCCGACTGCCCGAACGGTGAACCATCTCCGCCAGCAGCGCAGCACGCCGCGCGGTCGTGGCCGGCGAGCCGAGGAATGCGTAGAGACCAAAGCACCACGCCATGGTGCGCAGCGCCACCTCCTGGCCGCACTTCCAGTTGGCGCCGGCGTTCGGCAGGTTCGCGCTACGCCACGACTCCAGGAGGGTCCAGAAGGCCTCTGCGTACTCCTCATCGCCCGTCCTCGCATAGGCACGGGCCAGCGTGTAGGTGAAGGCGAACCGGTTGACCTCCCAGATGCACTTGATGTCGCCGAACTCGAAGTCCCCGAGATCGCACCAGTGCCGATCCGCGGGCGACCGTTCGCCGGAGAAGGGGTTCGCGTGCCAGTCCGGCGGCATTCCCCTATCCATCGTGTGATGGGCGAAGTGGACGAAACGGCCTCTCAGGATGTCCTTCGCCGGGGGAACCGGGGAGCAACCGGTCTCCTCATCCCAGCGTGCGAGGAGCGGCCCGAAGCTCGCGAAGTCGCGGTGGGAGAAGAGGAAACGTGGCGCGTCGGCGCGGCGATAGGAGAGATAGGCCTCCGGCTCGGCCAGGCGGGCGTCGGACAGGTCCGCGCCTGTCAGTCGGCTGGCCCAGGGCTGCAGCGAGGTCCGCCTCTTCACCCAGCCCAAGCGCCGCGACACAGCGTATCGCAGGCGATAGAGGACCCAGACGAATCCGAGATGGCGCGCCAGTAGCAGGCCCGTGCGCACCCTCGCTAGCATTCCCGCGCGCTCCCGGCTCCGTCCGCGCGCAGTGCGTGCGCGATGCTCACCGTGACGCGCGCCACCTCGTAGGTCTCCGCGAGAGGGATCGGCGAAGGCCCACCGCGCGCAACGGCGTCCACGAACGCTGCGGCACACGCTGCGTGTCCCTTGTCCTGGCGGAACAGCTTCATCTTCCTTGCGCCCGGCCAGCCGTAGCCCCTGAGGGACCGGAAGTTGTCGATCTGTAGTACGCGACCCGCGCAGAAGACCTCCAGGCGTTCCTTCGGGAATGAGCCATGTCCGTTGGCGATATACTGCACGGCCCCCAGCGACCCATCGGCGAACCGCAGGGAGATGACAGCCTTGTCATCCGACACGACGCCCTCCGCCCCGCGGCCAACGCACGCGGCCTGCCAGCTCTCGATGGGGGCTCCCGCCATGAAGCGCAGCAGGTCGATGAAGTGGCATCCTTCCCCCAGGATCCGCCCGCCGCCGACCTCTGTGCTCTGGGTCCAGTGAGTGGCCGAGATGGCGCCTGCGTTGACCGTGATGGAGAGCACCTTCGGCTCGGAGACGGCCCGCAGCAGCTCCATCACCCTCACCGTATGCGGCGCGAATCGCCTGTTGAAACCCACCATGAGCACCAGCTCGCGCCCGAGCCTTGCCGATGCCGCGGCGTGTGTGCGCTCGATGCGGACGACCTCGTCGGTTGTGAGGGCCAGCGGCTTCTCGACGAAGACGTGCTTACCGGCTTCCAGCGCCTGGCATACCAGGGCGGCGTGCGAGTTGTGGCGAGTGGCGATCAGGATGCCGTCGACATCGTCGGCCTCCAAGGCCTCGCGAACGTCGGAGGTGGCCCTCTCGAAGCCGAACTTGCGCGCCGCATAGCTCGCGTTAGCGCCGACATTGTCGACGACGACACAACGACGGGCAGCCGTCTTGCTGAGACTGGGCATCAGCATCCGGCACGCGTAGTTGCCGGCGCCGATGACGCCCACCCTCGCGCCGGTGGACGTCGGGGAGGGAGTGCCGGTTGTTACCGTGGGCCGTCGCAGCTCCGCCTGCGGGCGCTCCTCTGAGGTGGGGTACTCGAGGACGATGCCCAGGTAGTCCCCCCCGCCGCCCAACAGGCCATAGGCCGCCGGCGCCTGGTCGAGGGCGAACCGATGCGATATGAGAGGGCTGACGTCCAGGCTCCCCTCCGCCATCATGTCCAGCACGGCCTCGAAGTTGCGTTGCTCGGTCCAGCGCACGTATGCGAGGGGGTAGTCGTGCCCACTCTCCTCGTACGCCTCATCGTACCGCCCCGGGCCGTAGGAGCACGAGACCTGGAAGGAGAGCTCCTTCTCGTAGAAGTCCGACCGTTGCAGCTCCAACCCCGTGACGCCTACGAGCACGATGCGTCCTCGCTGCCGGCACATCTGTGCGGCTTGGTGGACCGGCTCGCTGCTCTTCGTGGACGCCGTGATCAGCACGCCATCGACGCCTCGTCCGCGCGAGAAGTCCATCGCGGCGGCCACGGGATCCTGCCCGATCGACAGGTCGACCGTCTCGATTCCCATCCGCCCGGCGAGCTCGAGCCGGGCCGGGTTCGGGTCGATCCCCAGGACGCGACAGCCCTGAGCCTGGAGCAACTGGGCGGTGATCAGGCCGATGAGCCCCAGCCCGGTCAGGGCGAAGCACTCGCCCAGCGTGGGAGCAGCCAGGCGCAGGCCCTGAAGCCCGATGGCGGACAGGACCGTGAAGGCGGCGTGCTCGTGGCACACCCCTTCGGGGATCCTGGCGCAGAGGTTCCGGGGGACGCACACGACTTCGGCATGGGGCCCGTTGGAGACAACGCGGTCGCCCGGCCGTATGCCGTCTACGCCGGCGCCCACCTCGAGCACCTCGCCGGCGTTGCAGTAGCCTAGGGATATAGGCATGTCGAGCTTGCCGCGGACAGCGTCGAGCGTGGTCATGAGCCCGTCTGTGCGTATCTTGTCGAGGACCTGGCGCACCTTCTCCGGCTGCTGCCGTGCCTTACTGAGAAGGCTGCCCCGGCCGAACTCGACGAGCATCCGCTCCGTCCCCGCCGACACCAGTGTCCGCTGTGTACGGATGAGCAGACGCCCGGGCCCAACGCTGGGGCACGGAACTTCCTCGACAGTGGTCGTGCCGTCGGAGAGTGACTGCAACACCTGCCTCATCGCCGGTCTCCCAAGTTCGCTGAGTGCACGCCGTTACGCCTTTGTGCCCACGTATCGGCCCGGTCGAGCGGGCTCGGCCAACATGGCGTCATGGCGTGCCTTGTCCTCCTCCAACTGGAAGCGCGAACGGACCATCCGAGCGGGGATGCCCGCCACGATGGCATAGGGTTCCACGTCCTTCGTCACCACCGACCCGGCAGCGATGATCGCGCCACGGCCAATGCGGACGCCCGCGTTCACGATGACACGATAGCCCAGCCACACATCGTCCTCGATGATCGTCTCGGGGGTCTCCGGGCGTCCGGAGAAGACGATGGGAGTACCGGGGACGTCGTAGTGGTGGTCCCCGCCGAGGATGGCGAGCTCCGGCGCCGCCATGACGTACTTCCCCATGGCCACACGGGGGCAGATCCACGCTCCGGGACCGACATAGCAGTACGCGCCAGCCACAAGGTCGCGGCTGACCGCCCGTGGGCGGATGATACAGAAGGTCGAGTGCACGCGGGACAGTCCCAACCGGCGGTGGGCAAACCACATCCGCAGGTTCCGCATGCACTGCCGCAATCGGGGCGACCCGTACAGAAGCGCTCTTGCCCCCGCACCCATGCTGTCACCCTCCCCGCTTCCTCGCCCAGGCGATGGCGTGCTCGAAATCGCTCTGCTCCTGTGCCCGGCACGTGGCCGGCTCTCCGCGCACAGCCGCGTTGATGACCTCAGCCTGGCGCGCGGGCGTGTAGTAGGTGTCCACCCGGCGGAAACACGACGCACGAATCCCATCCCGGTCGGCTCTCTCGAGCCACTCGGTGACCCTGGCTGTCAAGTCGTCGAGGTCCCCCCGCCGAAACAGCACGCCGGTCTCGCCCGGGAGTATGGCTTCCGCCTCCGGCCCCTGTTCCAGGAGGTCGTCGTGCGTGATACACGGTGTGCCGTACGTCGCGGCGTGTATGCACGACAAGCCTGTACCGCCCGGCGCGACCAGGAGATCCGCCGACGCCAACAGCGGCCCCAGTACGTGCTCATCATAGCAGCTTCCGTAGAAGCGGACCCTGTCCTGCACCCCTAGCTCCTGCGCGAGCTGTTCGAGCTCGGGGCGAACGGGGCCACCGCCAACGATGAGAAGGTTAGCGGGCCTCCCTTCCTGCCCGAGCCTATGGACCAGTCGCAGATGCTGGTCAACCAGCCGCCTGGGGACGAGGCGGCCCGTCCAGAGGAGGACGGGCCACTCCGGACGAGCGAACAGATGCGCCCGAGTCTCATCGATGGACTCCGGCGTGATTCGGTCACGAACGGCGGTCTGTAGGCTGTGATCCATGGAGTTGAGCGCGACGTAGAGGGAGTCCTCGGGGAAACCCATCGCCGCGAGTTGCGTCCGCGCCACATGCCCGTAGAGCAGAAGACCGTGAGCCGTCCGGAAGAACAGCTTGCGTGCGACGGCGAGTGGCAAGGACTCGTGCTTCAGGCCACCGATCGTCCAGAACAGCACGCGCTTGCGGCGCACTCGGGCGAGCGGGGCCGCCGCCCATGTGGACAGGTAGTGCGGGTCCCCCAAGTAGATCATCGTGTCGTAGCGGCGAGACGCGGCCATCGGCAACAGCCCGCTCTGCCACAGCACGTTCCCCGTGAGCCAGCGGTTGCGGACGAACTGCCAGCGAAGCCCGCCATCGGACACCGGTCTAGCGGCGCGGGCAGGGTCGACCACCTTCAGGGGCGGACGTCTACCAGTATCCCTATCCGAGACCAGCTCGTACTCGATGCCATGGGCGTCCTGCGCCATGAGCTCATCTGCAATCGGCTCACGGTAGTGGGCGAATTACTGGTAGACAACGGCCACGCGGCGCATTGGGCTTCTCCCATCAGGCTCTGCCGTGCTGTAGGACGGGGCCTCATCCTCTCGCCCGCTACCCCGACCTACGGCGCCCCACGCGCTGGTCCGAGAGCTCCGTGAGCGAAGACAGCAGCCCCGACCCCACGCGGCACTTCGGACTGCCCACGCGCAGTCCTGCTTGGGCAGGGCTGGCGGCTCCCTCGAGGGCCTGCGCCATGCCCTGCGGAATCCCCGGCACTCCCGTCAGCAATGGGCCGAAGGCTGCGGGGAATGTAGCCCTTCGCTAGAGCCTGGTACCGAAGGCTCTCATGGAAGTCCAACACCACTCACTTTCCCGCGAGCCTCAGCAGCATCCCGATGGGGATCAGCTCTGGATCGTGGAGATGGCACAGCTTGGCCCTGGATCGCAACGCCGCGATGAAGGCGCGCGCGGGAAGCAGCAGGACTCTAGCCAGGCGGCCACGCGGCCGGGACAGCGGCTCGAGCTTCACACCGCTGCGGACCTCGGGCCGGTCGTGCGGGGCGAGAATAGTGATGTCGTAACCGGCCTCGGCCAAGCTGACGCATTCCCGCTGGTATATCCGCATATCCGGCGCCCGATGCACCGTCGATATGTGCATCACAGGCACCGCCGAGCCCTCGGCCATGTCATCTCCTCCGCGCCGCATCACACGCACCCGCCGCCGCGGGTGCGTGGACGCCCTGGGACCGTCCGTGAAAGCCCTTCGCCGCGACCCGCCCACAGCCGAGCCTGGATGAGGCTGCCCTGGAGGCCCGACGTCGGGTACTACCCGCATTCCGCGCCGCCGCCGCATTTCCTAACAGGCCCATCGGGCCTGCATGCCGCCGTCCGGCGAGCGCGCTTAGGCCCGTCACCCGGAACGCGCAGCAAGGCCAGCACCACGGGCATCGACAGCGCCCTGTGGGTCAGCATCGCCGAGAAGGCGGCGCTGTCGGGGAGGGATTGAGTATACGGGATCGCGAGAAGGAGCGCCAGGATGGGCGGCACAATGGGGGCTGCATCCACTGTGGTGTGTACGGGGAGGTACAGCGAGTCGGGGGGTGGTTGGGGTGGACCCCAGACGGTAGACAGTGATCGAGCGAGGATTGGTGGGGCTCGGGCTCCGAAGGAGATGGTGTCGGATGGCGCCAGTGAGAACCGTGGAAGGAGCCCACCCAGATGGGCTACCGGGAGTTCAGCCCGCAGTTCAGGCTCCTGATCATCCGCGAGGTCGAGGACGGCGAGAAGCGCGTCAGTCAGATCTGTCGCGAGCATTCGCTCTCAGAGTCGATCGTCCGACGTTGGGTCGAGCAGTACCGCGAACGAGGCGCCGATGCTTTTCGCACCCGCGGCCCCAAGTCCGAGGAGCTGGCCGCCGCCCACAAACGCATCGCCGAGCTCGAAACCGCGCTCGGTCGAGCCACCCTCAAGGTGGACTTCCTCCGGCGATGTGTGGAACGAGCCAACGTGCCTTCCGCACCCCGCTTGCCGGAAAGCGCGAGATCCCAGAGTCCGAACGAGAGGACCTCCCCGTCTCGCGCGCCTGTGAACTGATGGAAGTCAACCGTTCCGGCCTCTACGAAGCTCGCCAACCGCGCCGGGACCGTGATGAGAAACTCCGTGCCGCCATGGACCCAATCATCGAGCACTTCGCCGGCTACGGCTACCGCCGAGTCGCCAAAGAACTCGTCTATCAGGGCTTCGTCGCTAACCACAAGAGAGTCCTACGGATCATGCGGCCGAACGGCTGGCTCTGTCGGGTTCGCAGTCGGCGGATCCATACGACTCAGTCCGATCATGGCCTGGGGGTCTTCCCCAACCGGGTCAACGACCTCGTGGTCACCCGAACCAACCAGCTCTTTGTGGCCGATCTCACCTACATTCGACTGCGCGATGAGTCCATCTTCCTCGCCGCGATCCTGGATGCTCACTCGCGACGGGTGCTGAGCTGGGAACTGGGACGCTGTCTCGACGCCCGGCTGACCTTGGCGGCGCTGGAGCGCGCTTTCGCGCTCCGAGGAGACGTGGGCGGCGTGATCCACCATGCCGGCGGCCAAGCCGTTGGCAATCCCGATCAGGGCGTCCAGTATGCTTCCCGCGAGTATGTGCAGAGAGCCCAAGCGGCGGGCCGGGTGCTGAGCATGAGTCGCCGGGGACAGCCGCGAGACAACGCCCGGATGGAGTCGTTCTTCGCGACCCCCAAAGCCGAGGAAGTCCGTCTCACCGAGTATCACGATCTGGAGGACGCCCGGGCAAGCCTGGCCCGGCCCGGTTCATCGGCGACGTCTACAGCACGAAGCGCCTGCATTCGGCCCCGGGATACGTGCCACCCCTCGAACTCGGTCGCGCCACAAGGCTTCGCCGACGCGGTGCCGAACCTAAGCCTGCCTCCCGCATTGCGGGATGCTCTGTATCTCCCCGAGCCCACCAATCCCACCCATGCCACTGTCTACTGAACGGGGTTCAGTCCACGGCTCACCTGACGCCCACCCAGACCCAGGAGCCGCGCCGCCTGACTCCGGCTCAACTGCCTCCGCTCAGCCTGATCCAGAACCTTCAGCCTATCCCGTTCCCACGCGCTCATCCGTAGCTCCATATCCTGTCAACGACCAACAGGACACTCCTACCTTGCGCACGAGGGACGTTACTACGTTGCGGCCACAGACGGCGAACCCGACAACCGAGGGATCCGAACGGCGCTGCGGAACCGTCAGGTCGGTGGCGCGCCGGCTACCACGTCCGCATCGGAGGGAACGATGGCCGACCCATCCATTGCAGGACCCGCGACTCGGCATTGGTGGAGTCTTCTCGCGTTCTCCTGCTTGGTGGGGGCGTTGGGTCAGGGGGAGAGCATCGCGGCCACGCGACGGCCTCAGTACTACGCGCACGATGCGGTCGAAGACCATCACGGGGTGATCGCCCCGTGGTACCAGGGACAGAATGGGGTCTGCGACCTGCGCGTCCGCATCGCCGCGGAGACGCTGCGGCGTTACCCGTGGACCGAACCGGCGCGGTCCGAGACCCGCGTCCCCGAGTACCTCCTCAGCAGCTTCTGGAGCATCAGCCCAGAGGGCAGGATCGAGCCTCAGCCCCTCGATGACTGGATGAACGGCGACCGGGGGCAACTCGGTGCCTATGTCCTCCGCGCGCTAACCGCCTACTACCGCTACTCGGGCGACCCGGTGGCGAAGGCGCATGTGGCGATGCAGGCGGACCTGCTGCTTCGGTACGCGCAGACCGGGCCGGATCACCCGTGGCCGAGCTTCATGATCGGCGTTCCCTGCCGGGGGAAGCCTTACGGGCAGTGTGACCCCCATGGGTTCATCCAACTGGATATCGCGGCTCGCGTGGGCTATGGCCTCCTGCTCGCCTATCAGCTTGTGGGCGATGAGCGATGGCTCGAGACCGCGAAGCACTGGGGCGACGTGCTGGCCACCCACTGCGATACGACTCCCGGCGCCGCGCCCTGGGGGAGGTACGCGAACCCAGAGGATGTCCCATGGGGGACGGACAACACGCTGACCGGCGGAGTTGTCTGGATCGCCCACTTCCTCGACGCGCTCATCGGGATGGGGTACGTCGGCCAGGACGGCGCGATCCTCGAGGCCAGGGATGCCGCGCGGACCTACCTCCGTGACCGGCTGCTGCCCGCCTGGACGGTCCACGACACGTGGGGGCGCCAATACTGGGACTGGCCCCAGCCCACGCAGGCGATGAACATCACTCCGGCCGTTGCCGACTACCTGATGGACCGCCCGGACGCGTTCCCCAACTGGCAGGTGGACGCCCGGAACATCCTCTCACTCGCCCTCAACCGCACCTCTGTGAACCCCGAGTCTCGCGCGGACACCTACAGTGGCGCGTGGGCGTATCCGGAGTCGTGCGCGGGCATGGGCCGCTGCCTGTCGGCAGGACCGTGGCTCATGGCCCCCACCTGGGCGCGCTTCGGCGTGCTGGCGGACAGCGCGTGGGCGCGGGAGTTGGCGCGGCGGCAGGTCATCCTGTGCACGTACGATGTCAGGCCCAACGGAGCCGCCGAGGACAACATCGACGGCGGCGTTGTGACGAACGGCGCCTGGTTCGAGTCCACGCACCTCTTGCCGCTCGAGACCACCCTCGGCGCCATCGCTTGGCTGCCCGAGCTGTTCGGCCCCAGTCGCGAGAACCATATCGTGCGAAGTTCCGCCGTCGTCAGTGAAGTGGTCTACGGCAAGGGGCGCGTCGAGTACGAGACCTTCAACGCCCCCCCGGACACCGTGGACGTGCTCCGGCTCGCGTTCACCCCCAGCGCCGTCACGGCCGATGGCGCGCCCCTCAGGCGAGTCAGGGAGCTGGACCGGAACGGCTACACCGTCACGCCTCTGCCCGACGGCGACCGCATCCTCTCCATCCGCCACGACGGCCGGACACGGGTCGTCGTCAGTGGCCGCGATCCTCAGGAGGCCGTGGACGACGATCACCTCACTCTCGATGGCGCATGGCAGGTGGATCGCGACCGACGCGCCTTCGGCGGGGCCCTTCGACGGTGCGGCCAGGCCGGGGCCGGCGCCAGCCTGCGGTTCACGGGGAACCAGGTGCGGCTCATCGGTCGAGCCGATCCCGAAGGAGGCCTGGCGGACGTTCACCTTGACGGGGAGAAGCAGCTTGCCGGCATCGACTGCTGGTCCCCCATCGCCCAGCACCAGCAAGTGCTCTTCCGGATGAACGGCCTTGCCGACGGCGCGCACGAAGTCACGCTGGTCGTGCGGGGTGAGGGGAACCCGCGGTCGCGAGGGACCAGCGTGTACATCGACGGCGCTCAGTGGTCCGATGCCGGCGGGCGGGCGGGCTTTGGCGAGGGGGACGGGCCCACGACCGCGCAGCGCCTGATCTTCGGCTACACCGGCCGAGAGGACTACGTGGACTCCAATGGCGATGCCTGGAAGCCGGGCTGTGAGTTCCTTGTCCGCGCGGGTGGTGGCCAGGACTCCGTCGCGGCCGCCTGGTGGACGGATCCAGCGGACCCCGTCGCGGGCACTGCCGACCCGACCCTGTACCAGTATGGTGTCCACGCCCCGGAGCTGGTCGTGAACCTGACGGTCGGCCCCGGCGCCTACGACCTGCGCCTGCTGTTCACGGCGACACGCGGCTTCGATACGGCCGCGAGCAGGGCTGCCATCCTCGTCAACGGGCTCGAGATGGTCAGTGACCTCGACGTGGCGGAGGAAGCCGGAGGACCGAACCGGGCTCTGGACCTCCGCTTCCGCTCGATTCGGCCGCGGAACGGCGTGATCGAGGTCCGCCTCCTCGGCACTGGGAAGCCCGGCGCCGAAGCCTTCCTCCAAGCCCTGGAGCTCGTGCCCTCCCACGGCTCCCGCGGCCACGGGTGAGCGTCCGGCCGAGTGATCGCTCTCTGATCACCCGGCCGATAAGGTCGGCAACCTTCCACCCACATCGCAACCGAACACGGCAAGCCAGCCTTTCGGAGCGGCCGAGTGGACGCCTTCTGTCCACCCGGCCGATGGAGTCCGCAACCCTCCACCGACCTCGCAACCGGACACGGTGAGCCGATTCGCTGGATCCGCCGAATGGTTGGTCCGTGATCACCCGGCCGATCAGGCCAGAGGAGATGAAGGGCCAGCGGCATGCGCCCGGGCACAGGCCGGTAGTCTGTACGGATCCGCTTCCGCGGTCCGGACGTACCCGGTTGCGAGCTCTGTGGCCGGCCGCACTTCGTCGGCCGGGTGATCACAACCCGATCACGCGGCCGCTCCGGGAGACCCCACGGTGCACTCCGCTCGCCTACACGTCTTCACCGAGGGAGCGCAGAGTGTCCTCGATCCGCTCGCACTCACGAGGCAGCCGCAGCTGCCTCGCCGCGTCGAGAGCCATGTGAAGGAGTGGTATCGCCTCCTCGCGATCTCCAGTTGCCTCGCGCTTCAGAAGCGTGATCGCAAGCTTGGCCCTGCCGACCGGCAACTCCCGCACGTCTCCAAGGCGCTCGTAGATCGGGAGTTCCTCCTCTCGCCGGATCCGCAGCGCCTCGTCAAGCTCCCCGCGTGCCTGCAGGATGTCCGCGATCTTGCCCATCGTCACCGCCCGCTCGCGCAC